>JACCDR012397913.1_pt1 | contig 11615 bp, 20 predicted proteins | sample 7446431 | NCBI WGS metagenome assembly JACCDR01 (sample SAMN15323443, study PRJNA562643) | freshwater metagenome | isolation source: river surface water | place: USA:Blue River Watershed | collected 2017-08-17
CAAGAGGAAACACCGCGACGAAAAACAAAGCGACCAATTATTAGTACTTGGGGAATATTTTGGTTTATGTTTTTCCTGACAATAATTCTCACCAATTAGTATGAACATAGAAGGTATTGTAGAGGAAATTTGCTATGAAGGTTCCAAAATTGGTAGTCCAGTTCCACTTGAAGTATACCAAGCAATAGTAAAAGCCCTCCAATCCCAAGCCGACAAGTATGAGAAGGAGAACGGGGAGATGGTGAGGGAGATACTTACGTATGTAAATCAAGAAGACAGAAGTCTATTTAAACTACGTTTTGTAACCGAAGACGCCATAAAAGGTGTTGCCCAAAAGTACGGTGTAGATTTATCAGAGTAATAGAGAGTATGGAAATCAAACAAATAATTAACGCAAATAAACCCAACAATAAACCCGCTGTCTTAGGTTTAGGAAGCGACAACAACGTTTACGAGTATAAATACGGGAAGTGGTCTGATGGAAAATATTGGGGAGGTTGGGTGCTCTACACCAAAGACATGTATTGTGATAACCACCTTGAAGTGCAAAGCCCGATTGACTTTTCAGATAAAAACAATAGCGAACCACACCCATTAGCAAACCCAGAAACGGTTTATTACGGGAATGGAGGAGCCATCTTAACAAAGTAATTTAAAAATAATCATACTAAAATAAATATGAAAGACTTACTACAAATGATTGCAATGTTTATTGCTCTAACAATTTCTCTTACGGTCCTTATAATTGGACTTAGCTTCGCTTTTAAAGTAGCGGAAATAATTTACCCACCGGACGTAGAGTCCTCTAATTAAGTAGCAGTTTATAACTTAATTGGTGGTAAATTTTCACAAGGTTGCACCATGAGTACTTCCCCAGCAGATACAACAAAGCCCTATACCCTGTACTTAGTTTACTAAGCTCGGATATAGTTTCGACGTTACTAAAGTAGTAACCTGCACATATAGTCAAGGTCTTCTGCCACGTCATCAACGACAGTTCACCCAGATTGGTAAGATATTTTAATTGCCTGTATGCAGTTAGAGTATACTCGTAGTCTACGCGGCAATGTGGATTGTTTACCACTACCATCCTAAATACTTTCACAAGTATTGCACGCCAGTTTCACTGGTCATAGGAGACCTCCAGCAATATGAGATTATAGTGTAGCTGCTGGGCTGGTCGCCTTCCCCCACACTTACCGACTATTATATCATAGTTGGTTTATTTTGTCAAGTCCCGTAGTTGGTTGAGCCAGAGGGGAGATATAGTTCAAGTCTATCTCGTAGCATAATGGTAATGCACCTCTCGCCCAGCCAATTATATGGCTTTAATTAACAGTTTTTTAATACCTTATTAGCGCTTGACTTTTAAATTCAAGTATGCTATAATAGACAGATGGAATTTTTAGGGACAATCTTAGCGCTCTGTCTTGTCTATATAATTCTAAAATAAAATGTTTCGAATCTATCCTTACAAATCTGGCTCTTCCTCAGCTAAACGTTTACGTGACGCACTAGAAGGTAAGCTAATTAAATTATCCAACTCTCTTTACCGACCACAACCAAACCATTTTATATTAAACTGGGGTAATTCTACTCGACAAGCAAACCTTGAAGGAGTAGAAATTTTAAACCCTCCAGAAAATGTGGCCATTGCTGCAAACAAACTTGCTACCCTACAGAGATTAAAAGAGTCAGGTGTTTCACACGTTGAGTTTACTACAGACTGGGAAACAGCTAGTGATTGGGACGCAAAGACTTTTGTTCGACACAAATTATCTGGACACAGCGGTGATGGCATTGAAGTGTTTGGTGGCACACGGGCCCTACCCCGTGCACCATTATACACTAAAGCTGTTGATAACTACGGTGAATACCGCGTCCATGTGTTCGACCAAACTGTCATTCACTATCAAAAGAAGTCTCGTCGAGTAGACGACGATGGAAATGTTATTACAGCAGAAGGTGAAGAAGCTGATGTTCGTAACCTCAAAAGCAATTGGGTTTACAGGACAGGTAATTTAAAGAGACTTGAGCGGATAGAAAATCTGGCCATTGACGCTATCGCTGCGCTCGGTTTAGATTACGGAGCAGTAGATATTATTAAAGATGAGAACGGTGATGTTTATGTACTAGAAGTAAACACAGCACCGGGGCTTTTAAACGACGAAACTTTAATGGCGTATGTCAATGCATTTAAAACACTAACATGATATTACATCAAATTCCTTACAAGGGTAAGTGGTTCATCTACAGTGATGAGCCCGACGAAATGTTCGGCAGCGAAGGACAAGTGAGGTCTGGAGAAGTGACAGATGATGACCTGCTTAGTCACGCCGCGGCTTGTTCGTACTACGGTATTCCCATGTATACAGGAAAAAATGAAGAGTTTAATCAAAGATGTGAGAATGCTTATCAGACGTACGTTAACACATTAGTAAACAATGACCGATTACAAGACGAAGATTCAATCACTCCAACAGACTCTTAAGGTAGACTACACCAAGCCACCAATTGATAAGCTTGAAGGGATGATTAACAAACTGCGAGGCAGCCCAGGCTGGGAATACCTAACGAAAGAAAGGAGTCTCACACCAGAAACGATTGATTACTTTAAGCTTGGTTATGATGATAAGAAAGATGCTATTGCCATTCCCGTATTTAAAGATGGTGAGCTTATCAATATTAAATACCGATTCTTAAATCCAAAAGATATCCGTTACACAAGCGAACCAAATGCAGAACCTTGGATGTTCCATGATTCTGGGATTGAGATTGGTAAGCAGAAGAATGCTGTAGCAATTTCTGAGGGTGAGTTTGACTGTATGAGTTTATGGCAGGCTGGATTTAAAAATGTTATCTCTCCTGGTTCCGGAGCAAACTCTTATGGGCCGTGGATTGAAACACTTGATAAGATTAAATCTGTTTGGATTGCGTATGATAACGATAATCCAGGACAAACAGCAGCCAAAGAACTAGCAGATAGGATTGGAATAGAGAAATGTCGTAACGTTATTTATCCGGAGGATATTAAAGACGCCAACGATTATATCAAACAACACTCAACAGAAGAGCTACGAGAGCTATTCGCAAAAGCCAAGCCGCTTTATAAGTACGAGTTCTCTGGTATCAGTGATGTTATTCAAAAGATTATAGATGACCCTATGGATTACCTTGAAGTATCATTACTTCCGGGTGTGAAACTAGAGCGTGACCAGCTTGTTGTATTATCTGGAATCACGAACGGCAACAAATCCACAGTGTCTTTGAATATTGTCAACGAGCTTGCTGGTAAGAATATTCCATCATTGTTCATGCCATTTGAACGAGGTGTATATTCTCTCGGCAGACGTTACCTCCAGATTGCGTTAGGCAAAACCCAACAGGATATGCAGTTTACCACTAAAGATGAGTGGCGTAGACTTGCTATTGAATTAGCCAACAAACCTGTTTACATGGCCGTGCCTGACCGCCATAAAATTGACGAGACCATTCGTCGGGCAAAAAGAATATTCGGAGTTAGGGTAGTTGTTATTGACCACCTTGACTACATCATCCGCAACTTATCTGGTAACAGAGAGCAGGCTATCTCTGATACCGTGCAGGGATTGAAGCGGTTGGCCGAAGAGCTCGGGGTTATTATGATTGTAGTAACTCACGTTCGAAAGTTAGATGACCCGGGCTCAACACATCAACGTAAACCAAATCTTGATGACCTAAAGGGCAGCTCCTCATTAAAGCAAGACCCTGAGGTTGTCGCCATTGTACACCCAACACCGGACAGACTTGGTGTAGAAGTTGACATTCAAAAGAACAAGGGTCCAATGACCTCTAAGAAGTTTGCTATCAATACAGAGACAGGAGTAATAAAGGGAGAGTATGACCCAGACAATTTCTAGTGACTTGGTAGAAAAGTGCCGCGCTGTTCCAATACACTATCTTGTTGGTGACAGTAGAGTTAACAGGAAAGTAAAGATACGTTGCCCATTCCATCCAGAAAGAACAGCCAGTTGTACTCTGTTTCCAGCAGGGGGATACTATTGTTTTGGGTGTGGCTCTAGAGGTAATAGCCTAGACTTTGCCATGAAACTTGGCGCTTCATTTGAACAGGCCGTTAATGATTTAAAAATTTACACATGAGATTATTCGTAGATGATATCCGTCCAGCACCAGAGGGGTTCACCTTGGTTCGCGAAGTTAATGAGGCTATCAAGTTTATTGATATGTACCGCTTTGACCTAGAGCAAATTAGTCTAGACCACGACATATCATTAGAGGTCGAGGTGGCTGGGACATACCGGCCATTTCCAAGTCCAGAAACATACCGTGCAGTAGCGCGATACATTAAAGAAGTTTATAAAACAGAAGCAAAGAAACCAGTGATTACTTTACACTCAGCTAACCCATACGGAAGGGTGGCAATGCGTGCTATTCTAGAAGGGTTTGAAGTTGTAGATAATCCAGCAGGTGCAGCTTATAGAAAATAATTATGACACAAGTAACAATTGAAAAAGTATTTACAAAAGTAAAAGAAACAAAGTTTGGTGAAAAGCTAAGCGTTGGTCTGAAGATTAAAGAGTCTTCAGTAGAAGACCTTAACGGTGCGGCGGTTCAAGTTAATGACCGCTACCTTAATGGATGGTTCAATAAGGACTACAAGTTTCCATATAAGGAGGGTGACGAAGTTGATATCATTATCACAACAAGGGGTGACTGGCTTGACTTCCAGCTTCCAGAAGTTGCCGCCATGAAGAAAGGCGGCGACCCAACCATTGGCCCGCGAGTAACGAAGCTAGAAAAACAAATGGCACAAGTGCTTGCAAAGTTAGCAGTTGATGCTGGTGAAGAACCAGACGACCCAGACGATTACTAGTATGATTGAATACCGTGGCGAAAAATTCGCGGGCTATAATAAGCCAAAGAAAACTCCAGGTGCCAGCAAGTCACATGCTGTGCTTGCTAAAGTAGGAGACAAAGTTAAACTTATTCGCTTTGGTCAACAGGGTGTTAAGGGTTCTCCAAAGAAAGCTGGTGAGTCAGAGTCTTATCGTAAACGACGTGAAGCGTTTAAGGCACGACACGCTGCTAATATCAAGAAAGGAAAGATGAGTGCCGCGTGGTGGTCGGACCGCGTGAAGTGGTAGAGAAAGCAATTAATTATTTAAAAATAAAGTGGTAATATGCAAGACTTAATTCTATTATGTAAAGCTTACCGTCAATTTCTTATTGGATTGGGGGAAGAGTTTAAAAGAGTAAAAGAAACAAATGGATTCACTGGATTTGCCGACACCTTTATTGATGCTGTTAAATCTCCTGAGGTTGGTTTTACTGTTGCTGAAGCCAATAGTTTAATCAAGATGTATGATATGTTCTGCCTGCTCGAGGTAGATGACCTGCCGTCACACCATGCAATGAAGCTAATGACTACTAAAAAAGTAGATATGGACTTGCTTGAGTCGGCTCAGACACTATCAGTTACAGACTTCAAAGAGTTGTTAAAAGACAAGGAGATGAATACACAAGAGCGAGAGTACAAGTATGAGATTATTAAACGCTCAAACTCTGGCTCAATCAAGCGTGTATATGGAGAAGAATTAGAAGAAGCAATTAAACAAATCACTGGCAATGAGTAACGATTACGATGATAGAGAATTTGACCAGCTCGAAGAGCAGGACTACATTGACATTGATGCTACTGTAGAGGCTTTGCGTGCCGCGTGGAAATGTGTACCAACATTTTCTTTGTCCCAATTGCTTGACGAAGTAACACCAATGCCGTTCTGTGAACTGCGGAACGATGAGCTGATTGATGCGCTAAACGAGTTTATCTTACAGAATCAATAATGAAAAACTTACTTCGACTAACTGAATTTTGGTATGACTATGTGGGGCAAGACCACCACAAAGACAGGGATTGCCACTTTTTTATCAATCAATTTTGGTCTTATGGTCGACCACCTGTGTACAGGATAGAACATTACGGCTATATTTCTGAGCTTCCTGAGGTTAGTGCAGACAGAACCTTTGAAACTTTTGAAGAGGCCTACGACCACTTGTACGAGTGGCTCAACTCTGAGATTCAAGATGTGTTTAAGCACTACGAAAGTATTGACGAAGAAAAAGAAAAGGAGTATGATTATAATATTGCTGGAGTAAAGCAAGTGTTAGAAAAATATAAAGATTTAAAACAATGAAATACACCATCGAGGCGACCATTCCAACCATGCAGTACGGAAACATCCGCCCTAAGTTTGAGGTTGAGAACGAAGGTGAAGAAGAGTTGGCGTTAGCAGAGTTAAATAAACTTTGGCACCGCTTTGGTGAAACGCCCCTTAAAGATAAGCAAGGAGGTGGCGTTAAGGTTACATCATTCACGGGTGAGGTACTTATCTGGAATGAAGAGACCCACACATATACAGACCTGAGTGGAAACGTGTTGCTGTCTGGTAGTAAGTATGCCGACATGCACTCCCCTAAGTTTGACATGGAGAACATTCTTCCTAAGACCGCCAAGTCCTGGGAAGTAGAAGAGGAGCACTTGAAAGATTTGTGGAAGATGAACTCAGACGTCTCATTACATTGGGGTTCTGCTATCCACAAGGCACTAGAGATAGCCCATAAGCACTACGCTATGGGCGAGCATATCCAATCTAAGAAGGAGCTGGACGATAACTATACAGCACCTAAACAGACACACTTGCGCCGCATTGTGCAAGAGTTTATATCTAAGTTTGGTCTTGATGGTTTACCAGAAGTTCTCATCTCAGATGTGAGCAATGGGCGGGCGGGCACTATTGACAGGCTAGAGATTGTAGATGCCGAAGCTAAGGTGTGTCGAGTGGGTGACTACAAGACCAACGCAGAGATGGACAGCAAGAAGAAACTTAAGTACCAGAAGCAACTTAGTTTCTATGCCCACATCCTCATGGCTCATGGTTGGAAAGTAACTGGACTAGACTTGTTCTATCTAGATGCTGACGACCATTGGGTTAAGGAAGAGTTAGAAGTACTAGACTTAGAATAGTACTTGACAAAATAAACAAAGTATGATATACTAGTGTCACCCTACAGTAAGGGCATGTTCTTTGACAATTAAATATCGCCAACAGAAATGTTGGCTTGTGGAAACAGGACGGGCGGTAGCCCTGCCCGCCAGTGAGACAATGATGTAAGCTGGCGGAACTGCTTTATATAGTCCCTAAGAAAAAGATATCGGGAACTTCATCGGTGATACCGAGGTCTATATAGAGTCCACAAGCCAGCCTTTGTGCTGGGTTAGGAGAAAGGAAATGGAACGTGAACAACTTCCGCTACCTCTTCCTCCAACGAGGGAGGAACTGCCACTCAAGGCACCCTCACCGCCAGAAGAGGCGCGTGTAGAGGAGACAAGGCATAAGGCATTCTGCTACTGCCCTGTCTGTAACCCCCGCTGAAAGGAGGTGGTCCTTTGTCTTGGCTGCTAGGAAAGACTAGCATACTGTGGGGACTGGTTCCCCACCTTTTTGGGCACAACAGGTTAGGTAATTGTTTTCTCCAGCAGTTGAAAGAACGCAATTACAAACGAGAGTTCAATTCTCTCTGTGTCCACATAGCGGGTAGCTGCTCTGGTGAGCAGGGGTGGCTCATAACCATCATGTGATGAGTTCGATTCTCATACCCGTTACACAGACTTAGTTAATACTAGTTAGTCATCTAGGTTCTGAGGCCAGCTATTCTTCGGGATAGTTGGCTGTTGGGTTCTTAGTTCAGTGGTAGAACAACGGTCTCCAAAACCGTAGGCGGGAGTTCGATTCTCTCAGGATTCGCAAAGTCCACGTAAGGATTTATTAGTTACCCTTACAGAAGTGGACTTCCCCACAAGTAGGTAGGTGGGGCGCGCCTTCTAGATTAGAGTCTAGACTTGTTTCCTTCGGGCAAACATGAAGCTTGAAAGCATGAAAGCGGGTGTTAAGCTATTGCTTATTTTATCTTACAAAGTAATCGAAAGATTAGCTACAATGGTAATGGCAGCCGGCATATTATTTAGTATGCCAGTACCTGAACCTACATATTCTCCAAGTTTTGCGTCGGTTAATACGATTGCATATGTGGCTCCTGTCACGGAGATTCCGATGGTAGATAATCCAACAAACACAGCAGGGACAACAAAGGTTTCTGTAGGTTTGAAGCCTAGACTTGTTGCCCTGCCAGGTGAAAGTCAGGAAGTTATCGACGCCATCATAAGTCATTTCCCAAACGAACCAGTAATGGTTGAGGTCGCAAGGTGCGAGTCTAGTCTCGACCCCGCTGCTGACAGAAAAGGGATTGACGGCGGTCTATTCCAAATTAACCAAGTACACTTGCCTCGGCTAAATGAACTTGGTCTAGATAGATATGACCTGTATGATAACCTACGCTACTCATATCTTTTGTACAAAGAGTCTGGTCTCCAGCCTTGGTACATGAGTGAGCATTGCTGGGGTAAGTACGTATAAGAGGGAGGCTAAACCTGGTGGTTGGCCTAAGCTACTGGAACAACACGGTGCACCGTGCCAGTGGCGTAGGCTGACCACCAGATAATTTAAATAATGAATAAACTATTCTTTGACCTGGAGATTGGTCCCTTAAATGCATACGCGTGGGAGGTGTATCAAACCAATCTTTTGTCTGTGATTAAGGACTGGCCGCTACTTAGCGTAGCTTGGAAAGTCAATGATGGTAAGACAGAGGTTGTCTCCAAAAGAACAATGTCTGAAAAGAAAATGGTCAAGCTTTTGTGGAATTTATTCAATGATGCTGACGTTCTGGTCGCCCAGAATGGTGATAAATTTGACATAAGACTAGCTAATATGCTATTCTTAAGGCACGGATTGCCACCACCGGCACCGTATAAAACAGTAGATACACTTAAGCTGGCCAAAAAATATTTCAGATTTCCAATGAATAATCTGGACTACTTATGCAGCACCTTACTGGGTAAGCGTAAGATAGAAACAGACAAGAGCCTGTGGTTCAAGTGTCTTGAGGGAGATAGTAAGGCATTCAAACAGATGGAAGACTACAACAAAGTTGATGTCGACCTTCTTTATGACCTTTACAATGTTCTTAAGAGCTGGCACACAGGCCACCCTAACGCAAACCTTTACCAAGATACGACACATCGTTGTCCTGTCTGTGGTGAATCAACACAACGTAGAGGCTACATGCTCACCCGTGTAGGTAAGTACCAGCGCTATCAATGTAAATCATGTGGCGCATGGAGTAAGGGTGAAAAACTTAATACTGAAAAAGTTATATCATGATTATTGGATTGACAGGCCTAGCAGGCTCAGGCAAAACAACAGTATCGAGGTACTTGGCTCAGAACTACGGCTTTAAATGTGTGAACTTTAAAGACGGACTTGTTGCAGAAATGAAGCAGCGTTTACCACGAACACTATTAGCATTGTCGTTGATACATGACGGTGACTATGGTGATATTGATTGGTTGTTCCAAAACAAGCCGCCAATTATGAGAACTCTTATGCAAGAGTATGGCACCGAAGTTCGCCGAGCTGATGACCCAGAATACTGGATTGCACAGTGGAAACAAAGTATCGAGCCTAATCAAAATTTTGTTGCTGATGATGTGAGGTTTCTTAATGAACTTGCGGCTGTACGTGAAGCCGGAGGAGTCATCATTAGAGTAACTCGTCCCGATATCACATCAACAGGTGAGCATAAATCTGAAACAGAGCAACTTGATTTTGAAGTTGACTTTACTATCGAGGGAGTTCCTGGCTCGCACGAATCTATCTATAAACAAGTAGATTCTATTATTCAAACTTTAAAATCTAACAATGACTAAACACTATTCTTTACTTGTTGGTCTTGAAAAGACAGCATTCAGAACTCTTGTCTTCGCAGCTCCACTTATGATTGGGGTGTTGCCAGAAGAGTGGATGAACATTACAATTGGCTCAATCCTAACCTTCTTGGTTAACTATGCGAAGAACAAAAATCAGGAAGAAGTCGAAATCTCCGTTAGCTAAGGCTAAAGAAAAACTTTGGAAAGTACTCAAACAATTAATAGAGAAGCGCGACGGTAGCGTTTGCATCTCATGTAGAGCTGAAGGATTAAGTGGACATCATAAACACGGTGGCCACTTTATATCCTCCTCATCTTGTGGTGGGTTCTTAAGGTACGACCTGAGAAATGTGCATATACAGTGTTCAACCTGTAATTTGCACAGAGGTGGTGCCGGCGCTGAGTACTCCAGAGCTTTAGATAAGAAATACGGAAGAAAGTTTGTTGACAAGATTATAGAAGATAAGCAGGTTTCAATTAAGCTTGATATACAATACATAGAAAAGCTAACTGATTATTACTCAAGTCTACTTGACTTGTCGCAAGAGCAGCTTATAAAGCTAACAAAAAACTACAAAGGCTTTAATGAAAGTTAAAATAATTACGATAGACCCAAGTCTATTGTCGTGGGGCTCACTTGCCGCAAAGCTCGGTAATATAAGAAAGGCCTTAGAGCAAATTAAAAACGTCGGGAGCGTAACAATTGAGGTTGTTCATGACCCGGCGCTCAGTCCACTCGTTAAAGATGGACGAGTAACCCACGCCTTTATGGAGGGCGTAACAAAGAAGCACACTAAAGATGGTGGCGCATTTGTTATTCTCCATATGTCAATGGAGCAAAGTCAGAAGCTTGGAATCAAGCCAAGTCTTCGCGGCTCAGCATTCATGGATAATAATTTTTATAGTGAGGCATACTTCTGGTCAGATGAAAAGACTAAGCGTAATGGGTATAGTCAATTCATCGAGACCTGTTTACATGAAATAAGCCACTTACTGTTTGCACGAAGCGGGCGCAAAGATACGACTCATGCGTACCATGAGAAGCACGGTACTATTAAGGGAATCTTCAAGGAGCACGACTATCGAGTCTATCAAGAGACATTGATTACACGGCTCACATCTTGGCTAAGAAACCAAGGAGTTATCCGGGGTTTGCAGCCACTCGTCCAGCGCAAAGCTAATGCTATTGTTTCAGAGATGGCAAAACTTGGGCACACTGTCCACATCTTTGAGGGTTACAGAAGCCCACAAAGACAAGCAGAGCTATATGCTCAGGGTAGAACTACTCCTGGAAAAATCGTAACCAAAGCAGGACCTGGAGAGTCCCTCCATAACTATGGCGTTGCTGTTGACATTGTGTTTGGGCCGAAAGGTAAACCCTCTTGGGACAATAAACATCCATGGAATATTCTTGGCAAGATTGGAAGACAGCAAGGGTTTGAGTGGGGAGGAGACTGGAAGCAATTTCAAGATAGGCCTCACTTTGAGATGACGCTTGGTTATAAATTAAAAGATTTTCAAGATAAGAAAGTTAACTATACGAAATTTCAATGAAGATAATTAAAAAATTTGACAGTGATTTTATTCGAAAAGCAGTTAACAGAATTGCGGAGCCGGTCATTCAAACGCTGACTCCACTTGGAAACAATGTTCTTTTCGAGAGTGACCTCCACTCCCTCATTACAAATGACGGAGCAAGTATTGCAAAGCTGATTGACTCAGAAGATGAGGTGGAGGACGCAATCATTCAGATGGTTAAGTATGGCTCACTATCCACTAACCAATTGGC
>JACCDR012290040.1_pt1 | contig 11614 bp, 20 predicted proteins | sample 7446431 | NCBI WGS metagenome assembly JACCDR01 (sample SAMN15323443, study PRJNA562643) | freshwater metagenome | isolation source: river surface water | place: USA:Blue River Watershed | collected 2017-08-17
CCAGCTTGGCTGAAAATCGCTCGCCAGCTTATCGGCATCAGCGAAACCAAAGGCCCCGAACATACGCCGGAAATCCTGCAATTCTGGCGGGATATCAAGCGCGGCGGAATCCGTGACGATGAAACGCCATGGTGCGCCGCTTTCGTGGGCGCTGTGTTGGAGCGTGCCGGCATTCGATCCAGCCGGTTTGAGTCGGCGAAATCCTACCTGCAATGGGGGTTGCCGCTTGACCGGCCTATACCTGGCTGCATCGTCGTGTTCGGTCGCAATGGTGGCGGGCATGTGGGGTTTGTTATCGGCAAGACTGCCGGCGACGGGTTACTGGTACTTGGCGGCAATCAAGGCGATGCCGTGAACATCCGAGCATTTCCGCGCTCGCGGGTGCTGGGCTATCGGTGGCCGGCTGGCGTACAGATTGCCAGCGCAGACCTGCCGACTGGATCGGCTACCGCGTCAACATCGGAGGCGTGACCATGCACTATGAATTGATCGACAACGGCAAGCGTGGCCGGTTGCTGAGCGTGCACGCATACGATACGCCGATCATCGGCCACAACGCATTCATTCCGAATGTATCGCTGTTTGAATCTGGCCGGCTGGTAATGTTCGGCGGTCTTGAATGGGACTTCGGCACGGGCGCGATTGATACACCGGCTGTGGTCGAGGCGTCACTGGTTCACGATGCGTTCTGCTGGTTGACCGGTGCCGGACTGATCCCGTGGGAATGCCGCGCCATCGCAGACCGGCACTACCGCGAAATGCTGGCCAGCCGTGGCACTGGGTTTGCACGCCGATGGGCGCACTGGCTGGCTGTATGGGGAAATTCAAAATTCATCGCATACTGGCAGAGGGGAAAACCATGAAATTGATTCTGGCGATTCTGTGCGCGTCCATGGTGGGCTGCGTGAACTATGGGCAATCGGTGATGGTGTCGAAAGGCAGGGCGGGAGCTGTGCAAGCGGTATTTGGCGCAGACGCTGAATTTTGCAAGGTCACTGCCAGCGAAGGCGTGGTGCTGAGTGATGCCGACCGTGAAGCGTTCCGGGCGTTCTGTGGTGCTGCGGAATAACTGCCGGTTACGCCGTCCGGCGGGCTTGCGGCGCTAACGCTGCCCCGGCAGTCTTTCCCGCTGTCCGCCATGCCTCGCGGCAGGAGTCGCCCAAGGGCTGACCGCTTGCATAGCTGCCGGTGTTTTTCGCTCTGGCACACCGCCGGCTGGCACCGTCCAGAGTATCAGCGATTGACGCTGCCCGTCTGGCTCGGGGTCGATGCTACGATTTTGCCTTAACGCCCCTTGATTCGCAACGGCTTATCTTCGACACGCCATATACGGTAAATGCCGTTGCTGTCCTTGCCAAACGCAAAGCACCACGGCATGTGTCGCTCACGGTAGCGCCAAGCCGCCTTTTCGGCGCGTTTCAATGTTCCTGGTGGCACAATGAATGACTCCCCAACCGACATTTGACCAAACGGGTAAACCGCATTGCTTTTCCGTTTGGGCGGCGGTTCGCCATCTTGTAATATCGGGAATTGCGTCACGATCTCGGATGGCGCGGGCATGGCTGCATGGTCTCAATGATCGGCTGACCGAGCAACGCAATCGCTGCGTCATTCATCCGCATGGTCTGCTGGTTCTCGTTGATCGGTGCCGGCTTGCGTGGCGGGTACTTGCTGGGATACTTCGCATATTCTCGCCGCCGTCTCTCGCGGTAGCATTCAAGCCGCAAATTGCGATGCTTTGCGCGCTCGCCAGGTTTGCCGCAACACGGGCAGAAATACTCAGCGGTTCCGGAGTGCATGGCGTGCATCCTCCTCGTATTTCTGCATGTAGAACGCCGCATATTTCCGCAGCAGTTCGCGCAACCGGCCAAGCATCGCCTGCACATCGGCCATTTTGTCAGACCGTGCAGCCAGCATGGCCAAGCGTTCCAGTTCCTTGTCGCCGTCGTATGCTTCGCTGAAAAACAACGGTTCAACGGCTGCAATCAACGGTATGGCATCGTCAGTCAGCTTATCAGACGGGCAGAACTCGCCGCCTTGGAAGCATTCGACGGGCCAGTCAATCATCAGCTGGCGTAATTTCGGGTTCGGTTTCAACATGCTACATGGCTCCAATTTTCGCCAGTGGTGATCCGGTCAATGGTGCGCACATGCACGCCAAACTTATAGGCAAGCTGTGCATTTGTCAGTGCTGCAGCTTCGCGTTTCAGACGGTCGCGCTCGGTAACGGCAGCGAGTATCAGCCGAACATCGGCAGCGGTCAGCTTTGACTGCGGCAACTGTTCGCCGCGCTTGGCTTTCAGTCGGTTCATGGCATCGTCGCGCATCAGAATTGCCCGTCATCGTCAGTGGTTGTAATGGCCGATTTGGCAGCGGCTTCAACTTCCAGCTTTTGCGCGCTGGTCAGTGGTGCTTTCTTTTCAAACCATTCCACGGCTGCTGCCACTGTGCGCTCGCCAGATTGCAACTTGCCGGCGATGCTGGCCAGTGCTGCGGCGAATTTATCCTGCGGCCAGTATGGGCTTGCCGTGGCGGGTGCTTCATCAGTCAGCGGGCTTACCTTAAACGCCGATTTCTTGCCCCGTGTTGCCGTGAGCATAAACGTCTGCGGGCCGTCGATGCCGGACATTTTCCGTATGCGAATCCCGCCGACCTTCACGCCGCCGAATGCTACTTCGGGATCGGCGTACAGTTCCAGCCGCTTGCCGACCCATTGCCGGCCATCGTCGCCCCATGCTGCGATCATGACGCGGCGCATGGATTTACACGGGTAATACGGCTGATAACCGCCGCCGACGCGGATACGGATCGGTTGCTCGTTGTTGCCGCGTTCGACGGCGGTAATCTGCACAGTGATTGCGCCGGCCAGCAGATCGTCGGCGTTCAGCTGGTCTGACTTTGGTTTGATGGTGTCGCTGAGTTTTGATACGTCATTCATGCGGAATGCTCCGGTTGTTGGTGGAGCGCGAACGGTAGCAACGGCCTGGAATATGTGCAAGCGAAATTTTGCGCAAAATAATTGTTGACACGCAAAACGCTGCGGGCGTATGGTTCGCCGCGTGCTGCAATTTCGCAGTGTATAAACCGCGAGGATATAAATATGAAACTGGTAACCGTGAAAAAAGGCATTCCCCAGATGTATGGTGCAGTAAGCATTCAGGGGGTTTACAAAGACGACAAACTGACAAGCCTGAAATTGACGGACGAGAATGGCGACGTTCTGGTGATCGAAAAAGACGGCACATACAGCGATTATTTGCGACTGCTGCAAAAAGCGCCGCCAGCAAAACAGAAGGTTTTCACCGTAGTGCATGTGCTGGCCGAAACACGCTATACCAAGGAATTCACGGATGAATCTGCTGCCCGCGAATTCATGCGCAAGCTCGAATATATCGCTGGCATCGAGGTTTCAATCGAAGAATCTGAGATCAATGCGCCTGATTCCGATGACTGCGGCCCGATCTGCGGCGATGATGGCCTGCCATTCTGAGGTGCAACCATGAGCGAATACGAAACCGGCAAACACGAACCAACGCGGCTGCATCTGTATGGCGGCGCGACCACTGTCATTCTGGCACTGGTCTGGCTGATCGTGGCGGTGCTGCCATGAAAATCGCCACCTACAACCCCGGCATGACCATCGACCCGCCAATGCTGGTGCTGGATATGCCGGCCAGCGTTTACCATACATTCCCCGACAGCATCAGCAAATCCGGCCTTGATCGCATCGCGCTGTCGCCGGCTCACTACCGCTACCGTGAACCGTCGGAGCCATCGCGCGCGATGGTGATCGGTTCGGCCATTCATGCGGCGCTGTTGCAGCCTGAGCTGTATGAGGTTGAGTATCTGCGGCTGCGTGAGGTCAAGGTGCGCACCGCTGCCGAATACAAAGCAGCTGCGAAGGAATGGCCAGGCGGTGGCGACTACGTGCTGACCGGCCCCGAATCCGCCCACATCGACGGCATGCAGGCGTGCGTCATGGCCGACAAGCACGCACGCGCGCTGCTGATTGGCGACGGATATAGGGAAGCATCGCTGTTCGTGCGCGATCCTGTGACCGGCGTATGCGTGCGCACGCGGTACGATTTCCTGCCAGCCGATCCGAAACGCCCGATTGCCGACCTGAAAAAAACGCGCGATTGTCGATCCGATGCGTTCGTGCGCTCGGTGGCCAATTACCGGTACCACGTTCAGGCCGCGCTGTACATCGACGCGCTGACATGGGCGACCGGCGAACCGGCGCGGCATTTCTGCATGCTGGCCATTGAAGAATCGCTGCCGCACGCGCTGAAACCGTACCTGATGGGCAACGAATCGCTGGTGCTTGGCCGCAAGCTGTACCGAGAAAACCTGAATACGTACGCCGAATGCGTGCAGGCTGGATACTGGCCGGCGTACAACTCTGAGCCTGAAATGCTTGAACTGCCGGATTGGGTTTTGGGCAATCAGGATGTGATTACCACTGACGACAACAACGAGGAAACCAACGCATGACCCCGACCGAATCCGCAGTCAAATCCCTGGCCACGCTCGCCGCAAAAATGACGTTCCGCGAATTGGTGGACGTGCTTGGCAGTGACGGGCACATCACTTCGATTTCACATCTTTCGCGCATTCGTGCCGGCCAGCGTGAAGCATCGCCGGAACTGGCGGCAGCATTGAAACGGGCGGTGCGCAATGTTCGGGCTTGATACGTTTGCGCAAATCGTGATTACATGCACCGGCTGCACGTCCCTTTATCTGTTGGCCAGTCAGTCGCCGCGTGTTCGCATGTGGGGCGCGATTGTAGGCCTCATTGGCGAACCGTTCTGGCTGACGACGGCATACCTGAACGGCCAGGCTGGTATTGTGGCGCTGGCGTTTGTTTATGGGATTAACTGGACGCGGATTGCGTATTGCAATTGGTTGGAGGTGGTGAAATGAAACAATCAATCCAACTAGACCGCCAAGACGCCGAAGAGCTGGCCGACACGCTGGAAACCTTTGCCGACGCATGCGGTGACGAAAACTGGGAACGCGAACTATCCCAGCACGCCCGCATGATCCGCGACAAACTGGCGGGGCGCATAGAATGATCTCCCTGCGCCCCTACCAACAACGCATGATTGACGAAACGCGCGAGGCGATGCGCCAACATCGCCGCGTGTTGTTGCAGGCTCCGACCGGTGCAGGCAAAACGGCTATCACGGTTCACATGATGGGCGAATCGGCCAAGCGCGGGATATCGTCGGTATTCTGCGTGCATCAGAACGAACTGCTGCGGCAGACTTCGGCGGCGCTGTGGAAACAATCGCTGGAGCATGGCGTCATTGCAGCCGGTCGGGTCACGTCCAAGCTGCCGGCACAGGTGGCCAGCGTGCAAACGCTGGTTCGCCGGCTGGATCAGTACAGCCAGCCGGGGCTGATTATCATCGACGAATGCATGGCCGCTGGAACGATGATAGAAACAATGCGCGGAAGCATGCCAATTGAAAAAGTACGTGTTGGTGACCGCGTTATGGCATATAATGGAGACTCTGTCATCTGGGCGCATGTGAGCGACAAATGGGAAACTCCAAACCGCGAAATAATGCAACTGAAAACCGCCTGCGGAAAGCTGATAAATTGCACAGGCAATCACAAGCTGCTATGCAGTACAGGATGGAAACGGGCAGACAGCCTGAATCCGGGAGACCTTTTATTTTCTGCGAATGCGGCTGTGGCCAGCAGGTATTTGAAAACAGATGGGGCTATCAAGGAAGATTTTTGCTTGGGCACCACACTGCAAAGCAGTCAATGGAGCAGTGGAATATCAAATATCAAAAGGCAATTGATTCGATCCCATATTGCGCCTGCGGTTGTGGTCAAAAAACTAGGCTCAAGCACGGCAATTCGATTGAAGAGTTCATTGCTTTTGGCGGATGCAAAGCCCATTACAAATATGTGCAGGGACACAACAAGCGCAGCAAAGCGTGGCATTCCAAAATCACGCCCATCCAGCGCCAAGCGATTCTTGGCACACTACTTGGCGATTCGTCATTGCTTTATGCTCATGCAGAAGCAACTGCGCCGCGAATTTGCTGCAACCATAGCGACAAACAGGAAGCATGGGCGCGGCACAAGGCGAGCATACTTGCCGGACTCATGCCAAAGGTTGAAATTCGGGAAAATGGCGGATTTGGCTCGATGCATGTACGCATCACAACAAAATCTGTTTATGAACTTATTTCAATTCACGAAATGTGCTACCAGGGAAAGCAAAAGCGCGTTTCAGAAAAATGGCTTGACGGGATTGGTGCGATTGGCTTGGCATGGTGGATTTGCGACGACGGCTCGACGTCAGGCAGAGGCGCAAATATACACACCGAGGGATTTGCACTTGAAGACCAGGAGGTTATTGCGAATTGGTTTTGCAAGAAATATGGCCCTGCAAATTTGGTCAATGCTGGCGGCGACAGGAAAAAACTTTATTTGTCTGCCGAAGCACAGAGAGCAATTCTTCCGGTCGTTGAACAGCATATTCCTGAATCAATGCAATACAAGCTGGACTCCTATCGAGTCTGTGCAGCTACTGCCAAACCGCGAAACCGTCTACGACATAACAGTACCTGAAACCAGCAACTTTTTTGCAAATGGCGTTTTGGCACATAATTGCCACCGTGCCGCAGCCAGCACGTACAGGCGCGTGCTGGACGCATGGCCAGATGCGCGCGTGATCGGCCTGACAGCAACGCCAGAACGCACAGACGGCAAGGGGCTGGATGATATCTTCGACACCATCGTGCTGGGGCCGCAAATTCGGGAACTGATGGACGGCGGATACCTATGCGAATACGACCTGCTGGCTCCACCGTCAACGGTCAGCATGGACGACGTACGCACCGTGGGCGGCGATTACGATGCCGACGCAGCTGCGGATATCGTGGATCGGCCAACGATCACAGGCGATGCCGTGGCGCATTACCAGAAACATGCAGCCGGCCAGCGGTGCGTGGTCATGGCAATCAACCTGAAACACGCCGCGCACGTTGCCGACGCCTACAACGCGGCTGGCATTCGGGCAGAGGTGATTTCCGGCGAAACGACCGACCGCGTGGCGATCCTGGAACGGTTTGCATCCGGTCAGACGCTGGTGCTGGTAAACGTCCAGCTGATGATTGAGGGCGTGGATATTCCGGCGATTCAAGCCGTCCAATGGCTGAGACCGACGAAATCGCTGATTGTCTGGATGCAGGGCAACGGGCGCGGGCTGCGACCGGCAGAGGGCAAATCCGCGCTGACGATCCTAGACCATGTGGGCAACTGGTCACGGCCAGGGTTCGGCATGCCAGACGCCGAGCGGCAATGGTCGCTGGCTGGCCGGAAAGAGCGCGCCAAGCGTGAATCGGTCGAGGCGTTCGACGTTCGGCAATGTCCGGCATGCTATGCTGTTTACCGGGCCACACTGACGGTTTGCCCGAAATGCAGCACCGAGGGCCGGAAAACGCAGCGGGAAATCGAAGTAATCGCTGGCGAGCTGGCACGGGTCGAAGCGGAAACAGCGCAGCGTGATCGCAAGCGCGAGGTCGGCAGGGCGCGCACATTGGAGGAACTGATACAGGTCGGCATCCGGCGCGGTATGTCGAGGCCGGCAGAATGGGCGGCGCATACGGTGGCCGCGCGCGAAGGAAGGAAAGCAGGGCCGGCGGATTACGCACAGGCACATCGGGTGCATGCGCGGATGATAATGGGCAACGCATGACCGAAAAACCCCCGCGCCAGTACGCCGCTGAAATCCAGGATTTGCCGACGCGGGAAGAACGTGCAGCGGCATTGGAAAAGGTGCCGAAACACTTGCGCGCGCTGGTAATGGAACACGTCAGAACAACCTTTGAACTGCGAAAATGGAGGAAACGGAATGAAATTTGACTGGCAGGCAGTACCTGAATCACTGCGGGAACGATTGTATACGCTGGATCAGCGCGAAGTGTTTGACATGCTGAAATCCGGGATGACGTCGCGGCAGATTGCAGAGCAGCGCGGAATCACGGTGCGCAATACGTTCAACATGTTCAACCGCATAAAAGCCGCGCTGAATTCAGCCGGCTATGATCCTGACAACCGGATGACGCTGGTATCGCCGCAGCCACAGGTATTGAAAGGCCGCAGCGCATACGTGCAGGTCGATCCTGCCACCGGTACCGAAACGGTGACGCGGTACTGGAACAAAACGGATATCAGCCGGGAGGCACAGGCGCAAGCCGTACTCGACGCGATCACCGCAGCCAGCGACGGCATGAAACCGTTTCAGCGCGTGAAATCGCCACAGCGCACCAACGGCGAACTGTTGACGGTTTACACCGTCACGGATTTTCACTTAGGCGCGTACTGCTGGGCAGACGAAACCGGCGCGTCGTGGGATATGAAAATAGCCGAATCCGTGCTGCTGAATGCCGTAGCCGATATGATGGACGGATCCCCGGCATCGCAGACGGCGGTATTTGCGCAGCTGGGCGACCTGTTGCACTGGGATGGGTTGCTTGCGCTGACCCCGACAGCGAAGAATGTACTTGACGCTGATACCAGGTTCCCGCTGTTGGTGCAAACGGCAATCCGCGTCCTGCTTCGCGCTGTGGAAATGCTACTGCGCAAGCATCAATTGGTTCACGTCATTATGGCTGAGGGTAATCACGACATGGCGAGCAGTGTATGGTTGCGCGCAATCATGGCCGCAATGTTCCGCGACAATCCTCGCGTGACGGTCGAAACGTCGCCATTCCCGTTTTACTCGTTCGTGCATGGCCGCACGTTCATTGGCTGGCATCACGGGCACTTGCAGAAAATGGAGCAGCTGCCGATGCTGTTTGCCACTGATCCGAAATTCAAAGCCGACTATGGCGCGTGCAAGCATACCTACATTCACACCGGACACTTGCACCACCAGCGAGTTATTGAGCGCGGCGGCATATTGGTGGAGCAGCACCCGACGCTTTCCGCACGCGACGCGCACGGTGCACGCGGGTTCCTGTATTCCAACCGGGCAACCAAGGCGATTACCTACCATTGCAACGACGGCGAGACCATGCGCGTGACGGTAAGGCCGAATTTTGGGGGCGGCAATGACTGACTGGTGCGGACGTTCCCTGCTGAAATCGCCAGTGCGTTACGGTCTATGCATATCGCAGGCCGACTTTGACGCAGCACTCGACAAGCTGAGCGCAGACCGCGAACCATGGCTTGCACGAGGCGACGAGGCTTGCACGCACTTCATACAGCACGACGGGCGGGTGCGCGTGATCGTGTGCATCCGGCCAAATGCGCGCCGATCATTGGAGCGCACATTTGGCGCGCTGGTGCATGAGGCCGTCCATGTATGGCAGGAAATCCGGCAATACATCGGCGAGCGTGCAGCCGGCGACGAGCAGGAAGCGTACTGCATTGAGCAGATTGCGCTTAATTTGTGGGAGTCTTACAAGAGGCAAACGGTATGAAGTGGATAATCCTAGGCCACGGCAGACACGGCAAGGACACGGTTGCAGAACTGCTGCAAGAATTCATCGGGCTAACCTTTCGATCATCAAGCCGCGCTGCTGCGGAAATTGCAGTATTCCCGTGGCTGTCGCAGGTGTACGGTTACGATACCGTGGACGAGTGCTACAACGACCGACACAACCACCGGGAAGAATGGATGCATCTTATTACCGAATACAACACTCCTGACAAGGCCAAGCTCTGCCGCGAAATACTCGAAACGTCAGACTGCTACGTCGGCATGCGATGCCCGCTGGAATACGCAGCTGTTCGCGATATGTTCGACGTTAGGATATGGGTTGACGCATCGCAGCGGATGCCGGCTGATCCGACCATGCGTATTGAGCGCGATTCCGGCATGATCGTGGTCGACAACAACGGCACGCCGCAGCAGCTGCGGGATCGCGTGGCAACGCTGGCGTGGATGGTGCAGCTATGTTGATTACGCTCGGGCTTGCAAGCATTGCGTTCACCGTGGCGTTCACCGTCTGGGCAGCGTTCACGGAATCGCGGCACGGTGGGCAATCTATGCGGGATTCGATTGCGGAAACGTGGACGAACATAGCAATAGGGTTTGCGATCAACTACGCGATGAATATGGCGATTCTGCCGATGGCTGGCCTGCCCGTGTCGGCTGGGGGTGCGTTCTGGATCGGCGCAATATTCACGGGCGTTTCGGTGCTGCGGGCGTTTGTGTTGCGCAGGGCGTTCAACCGTCGCATGGTGCGCCGGCCATGAACAAAGAAACCCCCATAATGCACCGCGTCATGCTTGCGCTGTCTGAGGCCGGCTGCATCGTCTGGCGCAACAACTGCGGAGCCGTGCAATCAACCGATGGACGATTCGTGCGGTTCGGTGTCGGCAATCCTGGCGGTACTGATCTGATCGGCATCTGCCGTGGCCGTTTCCTTGCCGTGGAAGTAAAAACCAGCACAGGCCGTGCAACAACAGAACAACAACGATTCATTAACGCTGTGTTGACCGCTGGCGGCATCGCTGGCATCGTTCGCAGTCCCGAGGAAGCTCTGTCATTAATCCGCGAGAAATAATCCAATGTCAAAAAACAACTTCCGCGACGAGGTAATCGCTCGCGCCGATATTTACGCCATCATCAACGCACGCACGCCGCTGATCAGGCAAGGCAAGGAATGGGCTGCACTGTGCCCATTCCATGACGAACGAAGCCCATCGTTTACCGTCACGCCGGAGAAAGGACTGTTCCATTGCTTCGGCTGTGGCGCATCCGGCAACGTGATCGATTTTGTCATGCGGTTCGATGGGCTGGAATTTCCGGCCGCATTGGATCGCGTGGCCAGCGAGGCCGGCATCGCCAAGCCAGAAAAACCGCAGCCGAAATCCCGCGCTAAGATCGTCAAAACCTACGATTACATCGACGAAAACGGCGAACTGGTTTATCAGGTCTGCCGCATGGAACCGAAGGATTTCCGCCAGCGCCGACCAGACGGCAACGGCTGGTCATGGTCGATCAAAGATTGCCGGCAAGTACCGTACAACCTGCCCGCGATTCTGGCCAAGCCAAGCCATACCGTGTTGATCGTCGAGGGCGAGAAGGACGCCGACAACCTGATCAGCGCCGGGCTGCTGGCCACGACCAACTCCGGCGGATCAAAAAAATTTCCCGACGAGCTCTGCCACTGGTTCACCGGTCGCAACGTGGTCATTCTGCCCGACAACGACGAACCAGGCAGGGCGCATGCTGCTGTCGTGGCTGGCAAGCTGCAACGGCTGGCGGCATCGGTGCGCGTGGTCGAACTGCCCGGTCTGCCGCCTAAAGGCGACGTTTCCGACTGGCTGGCCGCTGGCGGCACTGCCGACCAGCTGCGAGCGCTGTGCAAGGCTGCACCGCTGTGGACGCCGCCCGTGGCCGACGACGACCACATGATACCAGCGCATGCCGACGACGACCGAACGCCGCCACACGAAACGGACGGCCCCCCCGCATGGATTGCCGACGAGGAAACCGACCAGCGACAGGCCGGCGCACCGTTTCGGGCGCCCGGGTTTGACGAAGGGCACTACTATTTCCTGCCGCACCGCACGCAGCAGGTCACGTCGATTTCGTCTGGCAGCATGACCAGTACGTCACAGCTGCTGACCCTGGCCC
>JACCDR010340324.1_pt1 | contig 11611 bp, 10 predicted proteins | sample 7446431 | NCBI WGS metagenome assembly JACCDR01 (sample SAMN15323443, study PRJNA562643) | freshwater metagenome | isolation source: river surface water | place: USA:Blue River Watershed | collected 2017-08-17
CTCAAGCCAATAGAGGTTTAGAGTTTTATAATCAAAAAAAATATGTTGAATCAGAAAAAAGTTTCGCAAGAGCCGTTGAGCTAGATCCATCAAATACGAATTTCTACTATCAATATGCCGTTGCGCTGTATAATAATAATCAAACTGAGAAATCAATCGCTATTCTGAATTTAGCGAAAGACAGCAATGTTAATGATATCGAAAGACGATATTACCTCGGCCTCAATTATATCAAATTACAAGATTTAGATAAGGCTGCGGAAAACTTTAAAGCCGTTAAAGAATCCAAAGATAAGACTTTGGGACCGGCGTCGGCCTTTTACCTCGGCGTGATCGATTATCAAAAAGAAGACTATGAAACTTCAAAAGCAGAATTTGAGTACGTCTTAGATAATTCAGGTGATCCTAATATGGACAAACAAGCCGAGGCTTATCTCGAACAAATCGCCAATGCCATCATTTTTAAAAAAGAGCAGGACAAAAAATTCCTGGCCTCTTTGAATCTGGGATTGATGTACGACTCGAATATCCTTTCCACGCAGAATTCGATTGCCGGAAATGGATCCCCGACAGACTTGGCGGGGTATCGATGGAGCTACGGCGGAACTTTGGAATACCGCCCTGTTTACAATGCTAAAAGAGAATTTTCAGCGACCCTCTATGTGACGGATATGTATTCGACGGACAACAAGTTCGCTGCAAAGAAGACATTTCAAGATACAGACCCGCTGACATTGGGTGTTTCATTCCCATTCAAAGTCAAAGAAACAGCTTTTGAAAAACCTTATCAAGGAAGTTTTACACCAGGATACGAGACGATCATGATGAACGCCGACAGCTCAGGCTCTCGTGAAACAATCGTGAACTCGGTATTTTTTAAAACCGATCATACTTTTGTGATGAGCGACAGCCTTTTCTCAACCTATCTCGGGGAGGTTCGCCAGGACACCTCGAAAATTGTTGCTGGAGCTGACGATGATCAGACAGCTATGAAATACACGCTAGGAACCGTGCAGACTAAATTTCAAGATTCAAAGAAAACAAAAGCTATTATAGGCGATCTTTCTCTGACTCAGAATGATGCCAAAGGCGTGAATTCCAAGTTTTTTAGATATGATTTAGGCTTGGCCTATATGTCGCCATGGATTTCTAATACCGTCGTGACGGGAAAGCTGGCCTATTATGATGCGAATTATTCCCAACACATTACAGGTCGCCAGGATAGAAATACATCTCTGATATTGGGATTAAACAAACCTCTGTCAGCCACCTTATCGTCTTCTTTGACAGGGGTTTACATTATTAATCAATCCACTCTCGAATCTTCGGATTACAAAAAGTATATGATTATGACTAATCTTAGCTGGTCAACATCCCTGTAGAGAGATATTCGCGGACTTTGTTCTCGGCCCACATACGGTGAAAATCCATTTGTGGGTCAGGAAATTGAGAGAGAGCCTGATGATCCGCCAAAGGGACCTTTAAATAAGATTGCATCCATCCTTCTGGCTCTAAAACACCCTGCTGAAATAAAAGCTTTAAACAAAAATGCAGTTGAAAGCGTTCGTAAATTTTTTCCGCTGGCGAGAGCTTGCTCAAAGATCTGAGAGCATTACCCACTAAATTAAATAATTCGACAGAATGCATGTCGTTTTCCTGAGAAACTTTGGAAATGCATTCCACAATATAAAGAGCCTGTTCAAGACAGTCGTAGTTTTTTCTTAATTCCTCGAAACCATCAATGAGAGAGGCTTCATCCAAGGTCCCTAATCGATCGCTGTTCCCATGAGCTTTTTCAGAATAGCTGAGCTCCACAAAATGTGTCGGCTCTAGAACTCCGCCGCCGAAGCGTTTTTTTGATTTGAGAGCAGCTCGTGCCAAAAGAGAAATTTGACTGCCGCTTTGAGTGAGAGCCTTGACGATGAGATCGGCCTCCCCGTACTTGGTACACTTCAAAATGAGAGCTTTTTCTTTTAATTTTTTCACTTAATTTCTTCAGCTAGGCTTCGATCAAAAGTTGAGATTCTTGCAAAGCTTTTTCAAGATACAGGTTGATATGAGGATCTTTCACTACGTCCAGAGAGAGCACCAACAGGCCTCGCAATATTTCTTCCGAAGGTCTTTGATCCCACCAGGATTGATAGGTACCTACTCCGCCCCAGCGGCACAAATGGGTCGTTTCGATCAAGCTTTCCCATCCCGGCTTCTGCAAATTTATTTTCATTTGAGAAGCTATATTTTTCTGCAAAGCCTCGCCACTGGCTTCTAAGCTATAAATAAGACTGCGATCGAAACTTCTTTTTCCTGTCGGTTTAAAGACCTGAAAACCAGATGGAAGATTTCTTTCAAATTGGAGAATCAGATTTTCATCTTCTTTGGATTTTTTAATCACTGACTGAATGCCCGCAGTGAAATTTTCTCCGTCCCAGGCCAGCAATGCCGACATGGTTGCGGGCGCTTTATATTTAGATCCTACAAAAGCAATAGCCGCTGAAGGATGGTATCCACAAATTCGAACTGTATAAGGCAAAATTTCCACAGGTTTATAGAGATGGTTTTGATGTGAAATTCTCAAAGAAAAAATCTTTTTCTCATTGAGCAAATGATCGAGCTCTTCAACATCATAAATTTCACCCGTTACAGGATGGTCTTCAGAATAAATAACGAAATTCGTGTCTTTTTTCAGGGCTTCAACAAAAGTTTTCATATCCGACGGCCAAGAAGGAGTCTGAACTTGAAAACCGTCTTTGTACAAATAAGGAAGAGCCGGAGCTATGTGCGGAGTCTGCCCCGTGACCAATGTCACGTTTCTTTTATGAGAATAAAACTGAGCCGTGCCTTGGACAATCTCCCAAATAGCAGGTCCCAAGCCCTGATAGGATCTCAGACTGTAATCGCCCTCTGGGAAGCCGAGCTGGCCTCGCAGAGATTCATTCAGTTGTTCCCAGATATCAAATTGCACCAAAAGCATGTCTCATTTTGAGACATTAAAAAGCATCTGTCTATCATTCAGTCGGGGAAGAGACTGAATGCGGCTTCTCACCCATAGCCTCTGTCACGTCCTGACTAAAACCTTCAAATCCTTGAGCTTTCTTCGCGTCATCTTGGCAAAGAGATTGCTGAAGACATAGACGTAGCCCGAGGAGTAGAGCATGAAGAAAACAAGCAGCTGGATCACTATTATTTTGGGTCTCGGTTTTCTCGCTTTTACGAAGCCTCAACTGAATGATGTCGTTGAGCTGAGCTCTTGGCTTTCTGGAAGATCAACCGCGCATTTCCGTAAAATTGATCAAAATCGTATTAAATCCCTGCCTCCGGGAACTCGTGGATCGGTTCAAAAAATAAAGTATTTTTCTCGTACCCGAAATTACGGACTTTGCTTGGAGCTTGAGAATTCAGATTCAAACAAATGTATTTGGGTTTATTACAATAGGCGCAATCCACGTATGATTTTAAACAAAGAAAATGCTCCTACAACTCAAATTGAAGAAGCCGATACGGCAAAAACAACTGAAAAAGTAAACGGTATCGAGTCAAAACCAGAAACAGACCCTGCTCCTCAGCAAATTGATATCCAAAAAGACGAGGATCTGGAGGGTGTTCAGTCCGCTATTGAAGGCCTCGATAATCTGAACCAAGAAGCAAAGAGAGCTCTAAATCCTGAGCCGAGTTGTGAAAACTGTGGACCAAAACTATCAAGCTACCCTTCTTGCAATTCTAAAAATTCTTATCAAGAAGCTCAAGCAACTCGAATTTTGAATTCGAATAAATATGCCAGCATCTACCAAGGTCCCCAAAAAGAAATTATTCGCACGTCTTGTATCCAAAGAGCCATGCAAAAAGCTCCAGCAACAGGTCGATATAAAAAATGCGGAGATGGCAACACTCACGCAAGTCATGTCGGTATTCGCGCTTGTAATTCTAAAGATCACGTTGAATTGACCGCAAAATCTTTCAATGCTGTGGCAAATTGCCTGGGTGATTTTGTCACGGGCTCTGAAACAACAAAAGCCGAGGCTTCATTGATGATCTTCGCTCTGACCGCACATGAATCGGGAATGCAAAACAATATCGTCAGCCAAAGTGGCGCGGGCGGCATTGGACAGATGGTCGGCGGAGCTATCGACGCCGTGAATACACAATTAGAAAATGTGAAAGCTCATTTGAGAGCTTCCAGCAATCCTCAGTGTTCTGGCGCTTTATTAAAGGCTCTGGATTCTCCCATGGTCTCACGCCGATCTCAATTATGTGAAAGACTCAGTATTTCTGAGGGAAATCCTCTGAAAAACATCATCTATACTTTTGCTCTTCAGTCTTTAAAAAGAAAACATGTGGATGGAATTTTTGAAGGAAGAATATTTAGTGGCGTTCTATCCACTCATCTCTCTGCTCTTGAGAAAGAAAGACTGCTCATGTCGCTTACTGCATGGGCTCATAATACGGGAGCTGGTGGAATGGCTGTTCCCTTAAGGGTTCTTCTTTCTAGATACCTTCAAGCAGGCAAAAAAATCGCAACTGCTAAAGATGTCGATCAGTTTCTTAAAGATCTGGCTCCTGTGATGCGTTCTCATCCACATCATCTTAATCGACGCCGCACGGGAGAGACATCGGCTTTTTACCGAAAAGTAACAGCGCGAATGTCTGAAATTACAACGGAGGCAAACTCATGTTTAGCAAATTAATTCTATCATCTTTGATTTTATTCATTTCATTTTCATCGATGGCGAGCATGAGCCTTACGCTCTCAGAATTGAAAAGCCAAGAGCAAAGGACTTTCGATGCATTAATGAATTCCCAAATTTCATTGCATGAAAAAATTCAAATTCTTCAAGCGACGAAAGATTTGGCAGAAGAAAGCATTCGTGCTGCCATCGTTGACGGAACCGCCAATCCTTCGGATATTGTTCAACCTGAAACTGAAATCGCTCAAGCTTTTCAAACAGTCGACGTGCTGACAGTTTTGTCACAGCTACATATCGAAAATGACCGGATTTCTTCTAAGAGCTGCTCAGAAGCCAAAGCGATGATTCAGCTAGCTTTAATTAATAATGGAGAAGAAAGAGCTCCCAGTTCAAGCGAAGCCAAAACCATCGCCGTCTTGAAAGCTCTCTGCAAATAATTAGATACCGGACTTGTGTCTTTCTTCATCATCTAGAACGGACTGAATTCCACCTTTAAGCTGTGGACGATACGCGAGCTGCTCAATTCCATAGTGGAAATTCGCGCCATTGACACCCGGTGTTTGCCATTCAGGACCCATACGAACAGCATCCACAGGACAAGCTTCTTCACAGAAACCGCAAAATACACAGCGGAGCATATCGATTTCGTATTTGATCGGAAATTTTTCAACTGATGGATCTTCGTGCTCGCTGGCAACAATCGTGATGCATTCCGCAGGGCAGTTCGTAGAGCAAAGCATGCAAGCTGTGCAACGAAGAGATCCATCTTTTTTCACTGTCAAAACGTGATTCCCTTTAAATCTTGGAGAGTATTCATGTTTCTCTTCTGGGTAATTGAGAGAAATCATTTTCTTTTTTCCGGTCAAATTGTCGATTAAGTTGAAAGCCAAATGCTTTCCCGTGATCACCAAACCACCCAAAATACCAGGGAGATACCACTTGCTAACTTCGCTTGTATTTTTTTGAACGACGCTCACAACACTCTCCTATAAACTGCCACGTTTGAAGACAAACTCGTTTTTCTTACGTAATTCCAAAGTCACTCGGTCCTGAGGTCTTTCTGATTCGACGAAAGGATTAATTTCAGGCTTGATCACCAAATTTTTCCCAGCCAATAAATCTCCAGCCTCTGACAAAGTCAGAGCTTCAGAAACAACTGTCGTCACCTTATTGAATTTTTGCGCTAGTCCCGCATAATTGACGAAAGTTCCTTCTTTTTCCACAAAAGATTTCATCGGAATCAAACTGATATTTCCAGTTGCGTGATCTAGTTCTGTGTTCTTACTCGCTTGCAACCAGATAACTTGTTTAGCTTTTGTTAAAGTCTGAACTTTCTCTTTCATGTCGGCATAGCCCATTTGATTTTCAGGTCCTGCAACCACGACGGTTTGAATCGCTCCAGAGCTAATTCCGGATACCAATTCATTCCACTGACTCGAAACCCCGTGTTTAGCAAGAGCGGCCTGAAGACCTTTGGTATTTGGATTTTTATCTCCGCGGATCAAAAGACCATCAAAGTCATTTGCGCCTTGGGCGTTATTATTCCAGTGATAGATTTTCGAAGTTTTCACTTCGTTTTTGAAAGTCGCTAGGATGCTTTCATATTCTTCGACAGTATATTGGGCTGTCAGAACCAAAGCGACGGAATCTCCTTGGGCTTTCACCGAAGTGGATAATTCTTTGGCCAAGGCTCCTGGTTGAAATTCCTGCCAACCGTTTTGCGTGCGCTTTTTCCCTTTAAGGACGCGGTTTTCACGGTTCACGAATTTATAAAATTCGCGACCCTCGTCACACATCCAGTAGCCGTTCACCTGCTCGTTATAAACAGGCTTCACACGGAAAAAACCTTCTTTATTGAAATATGTCTTTACGTTGCAACCGGTGCTGCAGCCGTTACAAACAGTATCTGAATCTTTTAGATACCAAACCCTTTGGCGGAAACGGAAATCTTTCGAAGTCAGCGCTCCCACTGGGCAAATATCCACTGTGTTCAAAGAATATTTATTATTGAGCTCTTTCCCGTCGAAAGTTCCGATTTCAGAACGATCGCCACGGTTAAAAATTCCAAGCTCTTCTGTTTTCGTCACTTCGTCAGTGAAGCGAACACAGCGTGAACACAAAATACATCTTTCAGAATCCAAAACCACCGTCGGTCCCAGATCGACAACTTTGTGTTTTTTAACTTTCTTCTCAGCCATCTCCGGATTGTATTTACCGAACTCCATGTACTGATCTTGAAGACCACATTCTCCAGCTTGGTCACAAATAGGACAATCCAAGGGGTGATTGATCAAATGAAAATCAAGGCCCCATTTGGCTGCATCTTTCACAGCTTCCGAAGTATTGTTGATTTTCATTCCTTCAGTCACAACTGTATTGCAAGCAATCTGCAACCGAGGATTGCCCTCGATCTGAACCATACAAAGACGACAAACACCTGCAACAGAAAGACCTGGATGCCAGCAATAATGTGCGACTTTCCCAGCGGCCCAATGCTCGGGGCCTGTTTCTTGGGGTTTACCTTCTTTTCCATACATCGCTTCGATGATGGTCGTTCCCTCTTTGACTTCGATTTCTTTACCGTTAATGGTGCATTTCGGCATGTCTGCTACCTCTTACTTTAGAGCGACCTTCACGAACATAAAATTCAAACTCGTCGCGAAATTTTGTTACGAAACTCAAAACTGGCAAGGCAGCTGCATCTGAAAGAGCGCAGATCGTGCGGCCTTTCATGTTGTCAGCCACTTTTAATAAAAGCTCGATATCTTGCAAACGACCGCGACCTTCGAGGATCGAATGAACGACTTTATTCAACCAACCTGTTCCTTCACGGCAAGGAGTACACTGGCCGCAAGATTCATGATGATAAAAATGAGTCAAAACCCCGAGCATGTCGACCATGCACTGAGAATCATCGATCACGATCACAGCACCAGCACCTAACATCGAACCCATTTGTGCGAGATTTTCATAATCCAAAGTGGCACGTTCTGCTTCTTCGGCTGTTAAAACAGGAGCTGAAGATCCGCCTGGGATGACCGCTTTCAATTTTCTTCCAGGCTTCATTCCGCCGCCGAGGCCGAAAATCAAATCTTTCAGCGGGAGCCCCAAATTCACTTCGTAATTGCCTGGGCGAACGATATTTCCACTGAGGGAAAATAATTTTGTTCCTGCTGATTTTTCAGTTCCGAATTTTCTATAAGCCGCAGCTCCGTCTTTGATGATAGGAACTACAGCCGCCAAAGTTTCGACATTATTCACGATCGTTGGTTTGCGAAGATAACCCTGAACAGCAGGAAACGGAGGTTTCAATTTAGGTTGGCCTTTGAGACCCTCCAAAGATGAAATCATTCCCGTTTCTTCACCGCAGATATAAGCGCCTGCACCTGCGTAAACATCCAAATCAAAATCAAAACCACTGCCGAGAATATTTTTTCCTAAAAGCCCTGCCGAATAAGCTTCTTTCAAAGCCTGCTCCAGAACAGAGATAGGATAGTAATATTCCCCACGAACGTAGATGTAACCTTTGTGCGAATTGATAGCGAAAGCAGAGATGATCATGCCCTCGATCAATTGGTGAGGAGCTCTTTCCATCATCAAACGATCTTTAAATGTTCCTGGCTCCCCTTCATCCGCATTGCAAAGAAGGTATCGAGGCTCATTATTTTTAGGAAGAAATCCCCATTTCATACCGGTCGAAAACCCTGCACCTCCGCGACCGCGAAGACCTGAAGCTTTGACTTCGTCGATGATAGCCTGAGGTTGCATTTTGAGAGCTTTCTTCAAAACCTCGTAGCCACCTTTGGCTTTGTAACCATCAATGCCGCGGTAGTCATCGAGATGATAAAATTCAGTCAGTAATTTTGATTCCATTATTTAATACCTCTCAAAATATTCATCGCTGATTCCGGAGTAAGGTTTTCATAATAACGATCATTCACTTGCATCATTGGAGCCGTTCCACAAGATCCCAGGCATTCAACTTTAGAAACTGTGAATCTTCCGTCGTCGGTGACTTGATCGTAAGAGATTTTCAATTCTTTGCAGATGTGCGAAGCCAATTCGCGCGAACCATTCAAGGCACATGAAATATTTGTGCAAACTTGGACATGGTGACGACCCACGGGCTTTTGATTGAACATTGCATAGAATTTGAAAACTTCGTTGATCTTAGATTCAGCGATATTCATCGCAGAACTCAATGCTTTGATAACCTCTTCATTCACCCAGCCTTTGTTCTCAGCTTGAGCAATATAAAGAGAAGGAATAATCGCCGATTCTTTGGATTCGTATCGGGCCAATTCTTGTTTGATTTTTCCGAGAGCCTCGGGACTGAGCTGAAAGTTTTGTTGAACCATTGTTCTCCCCTACCCCTATCTGTCTAATTCGCCGGCAATTAAATTCATACTTGCTATCGTCGCAATCGCATCTGCGATCATCCAGCCCTTAATAATATGAGGGAATGATTGATAGATCGCAAAGCAAGGCGGACGCACTTTGAGGCGGTAAGGATTCGCACTGCCATCGCTGACAAGGTAAAATCCTAATTCGCCATTGGCTGCTTCCGTGGCATCGTAAACTTCGCCAACCGGAGGACGAAGACCTTTCATGATCAACATAAAGTGATTCATGAGACCTTCGATATTTCCGTAAACATCTTTTTTCTCAGGCAGAACAATTCCTCGATCACGAATAGTGTAATCACCACCAGGAACATTTCGGCAAACTTGTTCGATAATACGGATCGATTGGCGCATTTCTTCAATGCGAACTAAATAACGATCATAAATGTCGCCATTTGTCCCCACTGGAACATCAAAATCAAGAGCTTCGTAGCCATAATAAGGCTGAGTTTTTCTCAAATCCAAACCGACACCTGTGGCTCGAAGCATCGGCCCCGTATAACCCCAAGCAATCGCATCCGCAGCACTGACTGGCGCGATGCCTTGAGTCCTTTTGATGAAGATCTTGTTATCAAGAAGCATTTTTGAAATTTCATCAACTCCTGCGCTCATTTCTTTTGTGAACGCAAGAACGTCATCAAACCAACCTTCGGGGGCGTCTTGAGCCATTCCACCAATCCGAGTCATCGAGACTGTGAGACGAGCACCGCAAAGCTTTTCGAATAAATTATAAACTTTTTCACGAAACGTGAAGAGATGGAAGAAAGCTGTCAAGGCTCCCAAATCCACTCCGCCCGTACCCACCGCAATAATATGATCGATGATACGAGAAAGCTCTGCCAAGATGACTCGCATCGCTTGCGCTTTTGCTGGAATCTCGACACCCAATAATTTTTCAACTGTCTTACAGTAGCCAATATTATTCATGGGAGCCGAACAATAGTTCAAACGATCTGTGTACGGAATGACCTGATTATAAGGATGAGTTTCCGCCATTTTTTCAAAACAGCGATGAAGATAACCGATTTCCGGCTGAGCTCGGATAATTGTTTCGCCATCAAGCTCTGCCATCACCCGCAAAGTTCCGTGCATAGCTGGATGGGAAGGGCCAATATTGAGCGGCACAAATTTATCATTCAAAACATTTCCCGGGCTGCCCGGCTCGTTGTCAAAATGAATCGGCAATGAAGAAGTACAATGCTGCTGGCGATTGGCTTCGTAATCTTTTCTCAAAGGATGACCCACGAACTGATGGTGAGTCAAAATACGACGAAGATTTGGATGACCTCTGAAAACGATCCCAAACATATCGTAAGCTTCGCGCTCAAACCAATCCGCTGACTTCCAAACAGGAAGAGCTGAATCAATTTGCTCCCCTTCCGCCAAAGCAACTTTGATACGAAGGCGAGAGGCATTTTTTGAAGAAAATAAATGATAAACAACTTCGAATGCTTTTTCGCGATTCGGATAGTGAACTCCGCAAACGTCTAACAAAAAATCAAAAGTATCTGATTGCTTCAAAGTCGAAAGAACTGCCAAAAGATCTTCTTTTGGAATCACCAAAACACTGTCGCCAAAGTTTTGCGTGAACTGAAATTTCTCAATATTGAATCGAGATGAGAGAAGTAATTTTACAGAATCAAGGTTACTCATAGCTAGGTGCCTTCCAATTGTCTTTCCAAGGACGAGGTGTGCGTTGAGAGATCATTCTTTGCAAGGCCATGACTCCGTCTAAAACAGCTTCTGGAGTCGGAGGACACCCTGGAACATAAACATCAACTGGAATCACAAGATCGCAACCTTGCAAGACGTGATAAGCGCGGTAGAAACCACCTGAGCTTGCACAAGCTCCCATCGAAATCACAAATTTAGGCTCTAACATTTGGCGATAAATTCTCACAAGAACAGGCGCCATTTTTTCAGTGATCGTTCCCGCCACCAACAACAAATCGGATTGCCGAGGAGAGAAACGAACGACTTCGGCACCGAAGCGAGCCAAGTCATATTTCGGTCCCATCACCGACATCAATTCGATTCCGCAACAAGCGGTTCCATAGGGCAATGGCCACAGGGAATTTTTTTGTCCCCAAGCAACGATTGCATCCAATCTCGTCGTCATCGCAAAGGATCTCGACATATCATCGGCGGTTTGATTTCCTGACATCGCGGACGATGCAGACGCCGAGCTGTTCATAATTTCAGCCATAAAAACCTCTTGTTAGTATTCCCACCAAAGTGCCAAAACAGTTCTCAATTGATTATCAAATACTAGCAGAGAGAACAAGGCTGACAAGAGCTCCTTTGTCTCTCTTTATTTCAACGCATGCGCTCTGCTTATTCCCTTTGCAAGTGGAGTAAAAACACTCATAAAATTTTCCCACGAATAAAAATCCAATGGAGGGGATATGAAATTGGAGAATTCTTTTAACAAGTTCATGAAAGTGTTTGTGTCCGCAGCAGCTCTGACGTTCGCAGCGACTCAAGCAAATGCCAAAAATCAGGATCTATTGATCAAATTGGCTCCAA
>JACCDR010652415.1_pt1 | contig 11611 bp, 14 predicted proteins | sample 7446431 | NCBI WGS metagenome assembly JACCDR01 (sample SAMN15323443, study PRJNA562643) | freshwater metagenome | isolation source: river surface water | place: USA:Blue River Watershed | collected 2017-08-17
CACCCACATCGCCACATCCCCCGCCACAAGCGAGCGCCTGCCCAACCCCGCCACCCGCTACGCTTGGATGCTCGGCGACATCGAGTTGGGCTCTGTCGAGCTTGATGATGGCGTCGCCCCGTGCTGGGTGCGACAAGCCCTCGCCGAAGAGATGACCAGCGCGGCCCGCTACGCCTCCACCGAATACGGCGAGCAAGGCAAGGCTCATCACGCCTTGCTGGGCCGGGGCTGGGTGCAAGGCCTGCCCTCGGAGTACCGCGACCTCGTGTCGGCGCTCATCAAGTGTGAGGTGGCACAGGCCCGCGAGCGCATCGACAACCAAGAGCACGCGCTGGGCCTCGCTGCGCGGGACTGGAGCGGCGCCAAGGACTGCGACATCGAGCTGACCGGCGCCGAGCGCGCGGCCCTCGATGCGCATGAGGCGGAGATGGAGGCAAGGCTCGCCACGCCGCCAGAGGAGATGAAGGTGGAGCAGACCGCGCCGCCCAGCTCACCGCCCCGGCGTGCGCTCACCGACGCTCAGCTCTTGGAGCGGGCGGTTCGTGCTGCGCACGTTGGCCGCCCGCCGCGCTGGCGGCGCAGTCACGTCATGAGCGCCTTCGCGCTTGGCTCCGGCTCGGCGGCGGCGCTCTGCCAGCGGTTCGGGCTGGACCCTGACGAGGTGGTGGGGAATGAGCACGGCGATGACTACGCGGGGGAGGAGTGAATCGAATGCGGACGCACGGGTAGGCATTCCCTAACGCAACAACCAACACAGACCCCAGAGAACGCCATGCTCAACCACAAGCCCGCCGTATCGCAAGCGCAACCCGACTGCATCACCTTCGGCGATGTCATCGTGACGGTCGATGGTTTGGCCGCCATCGGCACCAAGGCCTTAGACCAGCGCATCGCCAAGTTCACGAAGGTCCACAACCGCCCGCCCTCCGAGCACACGACGCTGCGTGAATGGTTCATGATCAGCCCCAGATCGTCAGACCGTATGTGGCTCGTGATCCGTGTGCTGGCCCCCATCTACCCAGAGTTCAAGCGCGCCATCAACCGGGCGTGCGTGCAGACAGCGACGGCCAGCGCAAAGCCTGCGGCGGCGCTCGTGCGCGCAGCGACCCCGCGCGACTACACCGCCGGATACGCGGTCGATGCGGCAAGCGCATGGCTCGGCACGCCGTCAGAGGTAAACCGAGGGCGCGCGTACACCGCAGCCCTGCACGCGGATCGGGCTGCGCGTCAAGCCGAGGCCGACAGCCTCGGCGAGCGTGTGGTGAGCGCCATCGACGCCTGCGGGTGGGCGGCGAGGGCTGCGGCCAATGAGTTTGAGGACTGCCTTTTCTACGCTCATGCGGCGGTGCGCACCGTGGAGTACGAGCTGGGCATCGCCGCGCTCGGCTCCGGCGCCGCGCTTGACGCGCTCATCAATGAGTTGAGGCCCTACACGGGCGCGACAGAGGCGCCCGCCACCGCCCACGCCGCCCGCTAAAAGCACCCACACAGGAGTCAACCGTGGGCATCAGCGCCTCACACTACCTCGCCCCCTACGTCTACCGCCGCCACCGTAGCGGGCGGCACCAACTCCTCACGCCGACCGCCGACCCCAAAACCCTCAAGGGGGTGGTGCTCCAAGGGTCGGCGATGGGCTACCCCACCAAGCGCGACCTCTGCGCGGCGATCGTGCGCTCGTACTGGAGCTTCACGAGCAGCATGGAGCTGGACGCGCGCCGGGTGCCGACGCAGCTCCGCAAGGCCTTGCTGCGGGCGGCCCACGTTGAGATCCGCCGCCTTGAGCGGCTGGAGCGCCTCGCCAAGCGGACGCGCTGCCCCGTGGCGCTGCGGCGGCCTGGCTTTCGTGACGCGCTGGAGCGGGCGCTGCGCTCGCACCGAGAGCTGGCGGAAGGGCTCAAGGCGGTGATGAAGTGGACGCCGTGCCCGGAGAACATTCGGCCTACCGCGCCTCCGACACAAGAGGAGGTCAAGGCGCGCGACATCGCCGCCGCGTGGACGTGGGCCAAGAGCCTTGGCTTCTCATGGTACGTTCAGCGTGAAGACGCGCCCATAGAGGGGCGAACGCATTCAGCGGTGCGACGAATCGTCACGCCCTTTGGCGATACGGTCAAGTTCAGGGTCATTCAGGCCAACGGCGCGTATTACTTCACCGCCACCGTGCGGCAAGAGCACCGAAACGGGCGCTTCGACATGCTCAATGGCTCGATGGTGGACTGCTTCGGAGTGTTTGTACGGCTGCTTCCCGTCGAGTTTACCGGGATCGAGCGCGTCATCGTTCGCGACGCATTGAAGGCGCTGTGAGCTACCACACCCTCACCGCCGCTCTACGCGCTGCTTTAGATCCCGCCACGAAGGGGGATGGAGTCGCCGCTCTGTGTCGATTCACATGGCTGGAGGGCTCGCCGCAGGAGCGAACCACCGCAGTGGTCGCAATGTTGCTGCTGCACGGCGCCGACGACATCACCTCCCGCCCTGTGGATGAGCGACGGGCGTTGATCGGCGCCCTCATCTCCGCAGGCGCCCCCTACATCACTACAAGCGCCCTCGATGATGTTCGCTCGGCTGAATGGGCCGCCAACGCTGAGCGCCTCGCCGCATGGGCTGATGAGCAGGTGACCGCATGACCCCTCCTCAAGACCTCGACTGCTCCAAGCTTCTCACCGAGCTCTCCGCCCGCTACGGCTCTTACGAGGGCGCATGGGCCGCCCCGCTCGATGGCAGCGACCTGTTGCGCTACACCCTCGCCGCTGTGCTCCGAGCCATCGCTGAGCCGTGGCCCGCTGATAGGGTGAGGATGGCGGTGGTCGCCATCATCTTCCCCACAACGATCGTGTTGCCCCTGCCAATCGCCGTCGAGTACAAACGTCTCATGGGCCGTCCCGACTACATCAGGAAGTCGTCGGAGCCTGTTGGGGATTGGGTGCTCACGTTCAGGCGCGCTCACAGCCATGAGATTCTGAGCATCACCGAGGACGGGCTGTGGCGAACTGGCGCCGACGTGAACGACGCGCCGCATAAAGGCCTCGATGCACGCGCCCGGTTCGTGGTGGCCTGCATGGGGCACACGCTGGCGCCAATGTCCGCTGATGAGAAGAACCCATGATCAAGCCCCATGTCCTGACCATCAACGAACGCAACTCGCGGCTGGAGCGCCGTGGCAAAGATGGCCGATGCGACGCTGAGTTCTATTCGGACTACGCGCGGCACCAGCGTCATCGGCACCCCAACCCAAAGAAGGAGGGTCCACTACAATCACTGGCGCGCAACATGATCTTGGACGTGCTGGCGGACCCCTCACGGGGCACGGTGGCGCAGATTTACGACTCCATCACCGACTCACCCAACAAAGAACGATTTCGGCTGGCGCTGCTTCAAGAGCTCCGGTGGGCTGCGCGGCTGATCAACGCGGCGATTCGACACCTTGACCCCGGTAAAACCTCGTGACCCCCGCCCCCTCCTCACTTGAGCCTCGACACGCGCCCCACCTCCGCCTGCTGCGTCGTCGCTGCGTGGCCGTGGTGCCGCTACACGGCGACGCTGGGCCATCCGAGGGCAAGACGAGCGCGTGGCAGGCCTCATGGGCTGACGAGAACATCGGCGATGCGTCTCCCGAGCTTTGGCCACCCGGCGCAAACGTGGGGATCGGCGGCACACCCGAGAAGGCCAAGGCAGACATGGCCGCAGAGATTGCCTTTGCCAAGGTAGACGATGAGGCCCAGCCCTTGCTTGAGGCGCTGGGTGAACTGGCCGATGAGGCGCAGGTGATGCGCCTTGCGGTCATGAGATGCGGCGTCCACGTCCGCAACACCGAGAGCGCCGCCGCAAGGCATGGCGACCGCGACGCCAAGGTGAAGCTCGTGCGTGTCGCTGAGCAATGGCGCCGTGCGTGGACCGCGCTGACCAGCATGGCGCAGGGGAGCGTGGTCCCGTGACCCCAGCCGCAGCGCAGGCCTTTATGCTCGCCTCGGTGCTCATGACGACGCTGCCCGCCTGCGTGCTCGGCGCTATGCTGCCCGTGTTCCTGTGTGCTCGCCTCATGCTCGGTGACACCGACGCTGCGGTGGCGTTCACCATCGAGTACCACCGCGCCGCCGCCCGCCAAGCCTGCGCCGTGCTGCTATGGGTTGGTGAAGTGAGCCGAGCGTGGTTCGCTGAGCCCACAGATGGAGCGCGTCATGGTGCCGAAGATCGACGACTGTATTGAATGGAAAGGCAAGCGAGCGCACTATTGGGAGCCAGAAGCACAGGGAGAGCACCCTCTCGTGATGGAGTGCCGCACCGACCCCGCCCTCATCGCCGTCGCCGAGTTGGCACGCCAAGCTCAGGCACTTCTCGCCGATGCCAACAGCTACCTTGAGGCGCAAGGCTACCGGCACCGCCTCGGCGTGGCCCCGTGGTTCATCGAGACGCCGAAGCGGTGGCGCGACGACAGCCTCACTGTTCAGCAAGCCCTCGACTGCTTGGCCGCCATGCCCGCCGGGACGATGCTCACCCATACCTTCCGCGCGCCGTGGGCGCCCAACGCTCGCTACGACGGCGAGGGTGACCCCGGCTGCGAGGGCGTGCATTTCGAGCTCTTGCCTGGCCCCGTGCCCGCTGAGGAGTTCGCCGCACGCCTCCGCTGCGCCATGCTCACCGACAGGGCGGAGATCGCCCGCGTGCTCGGCGTTGATGACGGGGACACCCAAGACATCGGCGGCAACGAGAGCGGATCGGCGCACGTCTACACCATCACCCCCTCACGGTCATCACGCCGCGACTACGACAACCACGCCCTGACCTTTGCCGCGCTGGAGGCGCTGGTAGTGCGTGAGACGGCGCGGTCGGATGACGAGGCCTCGCCATGACCCCCACCAAAGCCCGCGCCGTCGCGCGCCTTCTGCTCCCCCTCGCCAAGTCCGCCCGCGTCTCCATAGAGGCCGTGCTCGATGCCGCCGACGCTGTGGCCGTCAACCCGAGCCCCGTGAAGGCGTGGACCGCCCGCACCCTGCAATGGGCGATGGCGCAGGCGATCGAAGATCCCGAGACGCTAGATGGCGCCATCGCCGACGCGACGTGCAACGCCATGACCGCCACGCTTTGCGAGGTAGAGGGCCGGGGCCAAGATGGGCTGCGGGATGCCTGCTGTGAGCTTGTGCTGGCGGCAGTCAAGAGAGTCAGGCTCACGGCGTTAGGCCGCGTGTGGCCTCACGAGAGGAACGCCAGACAAGCCAAAGCCAAAGGGGATGAGGCGCTGGCCAAGGCGGAGTACGAATTGGCGTTCAATGCGGCAAGTTGGGCCGCTGTGCTTGAGCCAGTGCCGCAGTTTCGGTGCCGCTCGCTGTGGGAGGCCATGAAACTGGCGAACGCCTGCGACAGCCCGCTGGAGGCCCTGCGATTGGCCAAGTTGGGCCTCGCTGCCGCCAACGAAGCCAAAGACGCTGTGCCTGACAAGGATCGGGCTCTGATGGCAGACGTGGTGAAGACGCTGGAGGCTCAGGTTCGTGAGCGTTACCCCCACCTGCCGGAGAGTTGCATCCCATGAGCGGAACGTACGCCGACCTCGCTCAGTTCGATCAGGACAACCCGCCATGCCCTTGACCGGCCCACCCATCGACCTCCGGCAAGGCTCCCGCCCAGCCCCAGAGCCGAAGTACGAGCCGTCAGACCACGAGACGACCCTCGCCGTGCTGGAGGGCCGCCAAGCCCCCAAGGTCTGCCCATACTGCGGGCGCCCGTGGAGCGCGGAGGTTCGGTGCGTGTGCCAAGAGCCGGAGCCCTACGTCTCGCCGTGGGCGCGGGCGTGGCGCTGGCTTGCCGCGCTGGTGACCCCCGCTCCACCGCGCGTGGTCTACTCCGATGAGCTGCCGCGACACCAGCCGCCGCCGAGGCCACCAAGGCCGTCCAAGCGACCCCATCACTTGAGCGCGGAGGACTTCGATCCGTTTTGGCCCGGCGGAAAGCCGCCGACCTCATACAAGCCCCGATGAGCATCGAGCCTTCCCGCAGCGTGATGTTTCGCTCAGCCGTAGGGCTGGCGCTGACCTGCAACAACCCGGCGGAAGCCTACCGCGTCGCCAAGCTGGGCCTCGCCGATGACGGAATCGACGATGAGACGCGAGCGGAGTTGTCCAGGGTAGTCGAGTTCATAGATGCGGAGCTCCAAAAACGCTACCCTCACCCCACCGCCGAGTGATCCCTTCTCGCGCACACGCGCGCACGCGCACGTCTTCACCACCACCCCCGGCGACACCCACCCCACAAAATCGTCGCGTTCTCGCTGTCAGGCCCGGCGCAGCGTTATCTACCGATCGGTAAACGCTAAAAGGCCCCTGTCACCGGAAGCCATACCATGAGCACGCCGCCGAACAAAACGCAGCCCCCACGAAAGGGCCTCGGTGAGCCCCAGCTCGTGAAGCTCAAGCTCACGGGGGAGTATCGCCGCTACTTCGATTGGTGGCGCCGCTACCGGCAGTTGGCCAAGGCAGAAGACCGGGGCCGCCCCGCACCCAAGGTGCTCATCGAGCGGAAGGCGCTCTACAAGGCGGCGGGGGCGCGGCTGCCCAACGGCGGGCACCTGCCAGGCTTCCCCCCTGGGGTAGACGCCGAGCACGGGGGCTGGCTGCCCAACGAGCACGGCCACGTTGCCCCCGACGTAGACCTCATGGCCCCCATGTGGGCGGAGAGCTTTGAGGGCTACCTTGCCTTTTTGCTCGGCGCGGCCCAAGACCACGGCACCGACATCAAACAGCGGGTGCTCATCGCCGCCGACGTGATGGGCTGGGCGCACGACCGCGTGAAGAACATGGGCCGGGCGTGCCTATGGGCTCACCGCATCGGCTGGGCTCACACGCAGGGGGGCGGCGACACGGGGTTCGTGGCGCGCTGGGCGATGGCGAAGCTCCACGCTCACTACCACGCTCACGGCTACGACCTCGCACCCTATCGGGGGCAGATGGAGCCCCGGATCGCCCAACCTTGGGCACCGGTGCAGGTAGAGGAGCACCGCACGCCGATGGTGCAGGGCATCGACCGGCGGGCTTGGGAGCCCCGGCGGATCACCATGCGGCTGGCCCGGCGGCTCGCGGCGGAGCGGTTGATCGCTGCCCCGCCTCCCGGCGAGGAGATGGACCCCGACGACCTCCCGGCGCTTACGGAGCAGGGCGCCGACTACGCGGGGCTGCCCAAGGGGGTGACGCCGGAGGGGAAGTTGGAGCCGACCCCGGCGGCGGGCGGGGCCTCGACTGCAACCGGCGGGGAGGGGGAGGAAGAGGAGGGCGAGGGCGAGGGCGAGGGCGAGGGGAACGGCGAGCACGGGGCGCAAGGCCGGGGCGACAGCGACGACGGGGAGGATGAAGACGAGGCAGACGACGACAGCGACAGCGAAGACGAGCGCGACGACGACAGCAGCGAGGGCGACGGGGAGGATGAAGACGCCGACGATGACGACACGGCCTCCCGCGCAGCTCGCCGCAACGTGGAGCTGCTACGCGCCGGGCGCATCACCCCTCAAGAGGCCGTCGCAAAAGCTCAGAAGCGGCTCAAGGCGGCGCAGAAGCGGAGCGACGGCAACGCGGTCACCCTCACCAAGCGAGAGCTTGACGAGATCGAACGCCTCGCCGAGCAGACCATTGAGGCTGAGTTTCCAGGGCTGGGCGCGCGGCTGGAGAAGGAACGGGGCAAGGCAGAGCAGGGGCAGCGCCAAGGCCCGGCTCAGGGAGACGAGCAAGACGACGACGCGGACGGCGCCCAGCTCCCCGGCGACGGCGAGACGCAGGCCCCGAAGAAGAAGCGCGGCGGTCCCCCGCCCGCTCGCCCCAAGCTCGACGTAGAGGGGCCTTGGGCCGTCGTCGATGCGACCCGCGACGCGCTGATCACCGTGCGCATGATCTTGCTCACCTACCGCAAGATGCTGCGGCTCAACCAGATCACGATCCGAACCAGCGACATCAAGTGGCTCATCCCCCTGCACAACCAGCTCAACGCGGACCTCCGGCGCATCATGACCGGGGGCGACGCCGAAGCACAGCAGATCGCCACGGGGGCCTCGGAGCCCCTTCCCGAGAGCGTCAACGTGAAGGCGGCGCGGGCCAGCGGGGGCGATGTCTTCGCAGCGATGGCCGATGACGCGAAGGAGCTGTACCACATCGCCACGCTGCTCAAGCAGCAGTCCGCCACCGATCACTACCAGCGGGGGCACACGACGATCGGCAAGCTACCGGGACACGGCGCCCCGAAGCCCGGAGGCCCGGCATGAGCGCGCATGAGGACTACATCAAGCTCATGGTGGCGCTCCAGAAGGAGGCGCCCTTGCTGGCGATGGCGCTCACCACGCACACGAACAAACGTGAAGAGGGGATGAGCTTCACCGATCTGCCCTACCTCCCCGCGCTCTACGCCACCATCCTCGGTGAAGACGACGTGACCATGATGAGCGCGGTGCAGACCGGCAAATCCGAGCTCCTCATCATCGCCATGCTCTACGAGGCCGGGTGGCTAAGCCGACACGTTGCCTACGCCTTGCCCACGTTCAGCGTGCGCAACCGCTTTGTGCAGCGGCGCATCGACCCCCTCTTACAACGCATCCATGACTACCGGGTGCGCGCCGAGTACCAGGGGGGCAACAACCTCAGCTCCAAGCAGTTCGGGCGCGGCTCGCTGGCGTTCCTAAGTTCGGAGACGGCCAACGACTTCTTAGAGTTCACCTGCGACACCTTCATCGTTGACGAGCTGGACGCCTGCGACCCAACAAACGTGAGCATGGCCTCAGACCGCATGAGCGCGGCCCCCTCGCCCCGCATCATCTACATCGCTAACCCCAAGAGCACGAAGGGGGGGATCTACACGAAGTTCATGCTCAGTGACCAACGGCGCTGGCACTACCGGTGTCCCCATTGCGGGCACTTCCAGCACCTCGACTGGTTCATGCACTTCGTGCGGCGCCTCGACAACGGGACATGGGAGCCCCGTGATTTGGAGCGGTGGCGCATGATGCCCCCCACCGCCAAGGTGCCCCAAGGCACATCGACCGCGCCGCCCAAAGACGACCTCCGCCCGATCTGCGTGAAGTGCTCACAGCCTTTTGAGCGGCGCCAGTCCTGCTACGCTTGGATTGCGGAGAGCCCCACGGCTTCGACCGTCGGGTATCACATGACGCACCTCGACATCCTCTACAAGTCGATGCGGTACACCTTCATCGAGTGGCTCAAGGCCCAAGGGGATTCGCAGGCCCTTGCTCGGTTCTGGAGCTCGATTCTTGGCATACCCTGGGTGGGCGATTCCAACGGCCTCACAACACCGATGCTCCAGCGGTGCGCGACGGGGGCGCCCCTCGACTTCTCGCCCCGGCAGGATGCCTACGCCGATGAGGTGGTGCTCATGGGCGTGGACGTGGGCACGATGCTGCACGTCACCATCGACGTATACCGGCGCGTCGTAGAGGAGCCCAGCGAAGCCGAGGCGCAGGCGGCGGCGGAGCGTGCGGCGGCCAAGGCTGAGCGGCAGGCATCGAGCCAGGCACGGCGAGGCGCAGCGGGCAGGCGCGGCGGCGGTGAGCTGGACGTAGAGGAGGATGAAGACGACGACGACATTGACGACGGGTTGTGGCGCCCTGATGATCTCGCCGAAGGCCTCAAGGCCAAGCGCCGAGGCAACGCCGGGGGCGGCTCCATCCTCGCGCGGCTCGGTGGCGGCGGAGTCAGCCGCCGCGCTGCCCCCGTGGTGACCCCCGCCGAAGACGAACCCGACATTGCCGTAGACGAGGACGGCGTGCGGTACAAGCGCGTGGCCGTCGTGATCCGCACCTGCTCCGAGTTTGAGGACTTGGACCGCTTCATCTTGCAGTACAACGTGCGGATCGTCGCCATCGACGCCATGCCGGAGACGAGGAAGTGCCAAGAGCTGCGCGACCGCTGGGAGGCGCGCGATGACGGCGTGGAGGTGTGGCTCGTGACCTTCACCGGCACCGACAAGGTAGGCCGGGAGCGGTTCGGCATGGTGCCCAAGTATGAGTCCAACACCGTAGCCGTGAACCGCACCCAGCTCTTAGACACCATCACCGATGAGATTCGCAGCGGGATGCGCGTGTTCCCCTCCGACGTGTTCACCGTTGCCGATTGGGGAAAGCAGATGATCGCCTCCCGGCGGACCATCGACCCGGTGAGGAACGTCGCCAAGTGGGATGAGGGCTCGCAGGCGGACCACTTCATGCTGAGCGACGCTTACGCTCGCGTGGCGCTGGAGCTTTACCAGCGGTGAGGGGGCGGGTGCGGGGTGCAGGGCAAGGCTTGTGTTCGGCGAGGCCTCGCCCAGCCCCGCACCGCCCCGCCACCCACCAACGCGGCGACTACGCCAGAATCAACGCCGAGCAACGCCAGTATGTTGTCTCACGCGCTGGCATGTTGTGCATTCGGTAGACGGCGCGGCGGAATGGTTGCGCTCGGCGTGGGGTGCGTTGACCGGCGGCACGGCGCCACGAACGGGCCTCGGCTGCCCGTCACGAAGCCCGGCGCTGGCTAAGACGATGGCACACCGCTTCACTGGAGCCCTTCATGCCGCCGTCCTATGAGTCCGTGCTGTCCACCTGCACCCCGCGCACCATCACCTCGCTCCGGGCGCGGGCGGGCATCTACATGGCGCCCAGCGTCTCGATGGAGGCGCAGGCTCGCGCCGTCGCCGAGTGGTGCCTTGAGAACGACATCACGCCTCAAGAGCTGTGGGCGCTCTCGGACTGCGCCGCGTACCACAAGGACGGCCCCAGCGTCGCCACCTACACCGAGCAGGCGCCGGGCTACGCGGCGGCGCTGGCGACGTTGAGCCGGGCGCTGGGCGAGGTGGACGCCATCGACGCCTTGGGCAAGGCCCGCGCGTTTGTGGCGAGCGTGAGCGCCGAGCTGCTGGCGTTCCGCAAGGCGGCGCGAGAGCCGGATGCCGCGCCCGGTGAAGCCGTGTGCCCCGCCCTGCTCCAGTACCTCCGGGCGATCCCGGTGACGTGGACGCAGGAGCACGGGCCGAACGTGTGCGCCAACGCTGAGCTGCTGGTGTACCGCGCCGACGACAACGGACAGCATCTTCGGGTGGCGCTCGATGCCGCCCACACCATTCACATTCGGGTCAGCAACGGGCTGGGCCTGGATAGGACCACCACCGCCTACCCCGACGAGGTGCCGTACCTCATCCGTGGCCTCATCGGCTCGCTGGCGCATCGGAGCTTAGAGCGCCTCGATGGAGCCACGGTGGCCGCAGCCGTTCCCCCGTGGGCCGCCGAGCACGTCCGCCGCAGCATGGATGAGCGGTGCGATGAGTACCAGCGCATGAAGGAGGAGTTGCAGCGCCGAGCGTGGACGCCGCAGGACTTTGAGGACTCGGAGAAGCGGCGGCGCCTCAAGACGTTGCTGGCCCAGCCCGCCGAACCGCAGCCGTAGGGCTACAGCTTCACAGGAGACAACGCCATGCCCAACGCCGACCCCCGCCTCACACTCCCCCAAGCCTTCGCCGCCGAGATCACGCCCAACCAGCTCAGCGACTACCTCGCCTCGCAGGGCTACGAGATCATCATCAACGATGCGCGGGGCTTCGCCGTCTTCGATCGCCCCACGGGGCCTCCGGTCGCCAGCGGCGCGGCCATTGTGCC
>JACCDR010295088.1_pt1 | contig 11610 bp, 13 predicted proteins | sample 7446431 | NCBI WGS metagenome assembly JACCDR01 (sample SAMN15323443, study PRJNA562643) | freshwater metagenome | isolation source: river surface water | place: USA:Blue River Watershed | collected 2017-08-17
ACCGAAGGTATATCTTTTGGCGAAGCCAATATAAACGGTAAGACCTTGAAAAAGGCTAAGCCTTTTTCACAGCATTTTTAAATAACATTTAAAAATGACCGTTTTCAAATAGCGATGCTCACAAATAATAAAATATTGAAAAAATATTATTTTAAGGTTAATTATAATATATTTTAATAATGCAATTCCCAGATATTTATAATTTGGATAATTTTCAGCCAGTTAAACCGGATATATTAAAGATTATTATTAATAACAATATTATTACGGTTTATTATAATGATTTCCAGATTGATAGTATAATATCAACAGATGAATATTATGAAATATATAATTTAAATGGTTCACCAGTTAATAATTTACTTGGTAATAAACTTATACGAGTTATAACAGATGATGATGCAGATTTTTGTATTGGTACATCATCATCTAGTTATGATGACATTCGTCTTTATAATAATACTATATCTAAATTACATAATATTACATCTATAATTATTGGTAATATTAATGAAATCCACGAATGTATTATTTATATTTATGATAATAATACTATTATAACTCAGCCAGCGTGTGATAGTAATTTTGTATTATATGCACCACGCGAAACACTAAGTATAATTCACAAAATGGATAGAACTTTTGCATATGGTATAGTGTTTGGATGTAAAGTGGAAGATGTAAATAACTATTTCATTAAAATGAAATATTACAACTATTATAAAGGTCTTATAATGATACCATCTAAATGTGGTAAGATTGAACTATATTATTATAAATATGTAATAAAAAATCTGGTTTATTTGGGATTACATAAAATAATAAATAATGGTTGTGTTAGTGTGTTTGCGACTAAAGATAAGAAAAATCGCATTAAATATGATTTTAATAAATTTACAAAGAATTTAGATAATGTTCCAAAGCAGATTGAAATATGTATAAAAAATTACAATTATAGGGATGGATTATATGCATTTCATACGAATGTATATATTTAATAAAAAATGATAGTTGCTTATGATTTTTATACATAAAAATCATAAAAATTGATCGTAGGTTAGAATTTATGTAAATTCTAACATTCTCGATTAAAGTTTATTTATGTGAGGTTTTGTAAAACCTCACATAAATAAAAATTGATAATTTAATTCTATATCAGTAAATAAATAATATTAATGTCTATACCTAACATATATGATTTGACTAATTTTAACAAAAAAACGCATAATATTATTGTCAATATTCGATATAATGAAAGTGAAAATCACATAGAGATTACTCACGATGGTATCACACTTACCGATACTAATTTTACTGGAAAAAATAGGATTTTTTATTATGATATCAATAATTCATCAGTGTGCATGGACCTATTAAAACAGAAAATGTCTGGTTTTTATCAAAAAATAGATGACCGGTTCGATACTATTAGATGGACAAGCATAAATTGCGATTGTATAATAAATGTTGATTATAATGTGGATATATATTTTTACAAAAAAAACATACCACCTTTCTATGAAATACTTAATAGAGATAATATAAAAATTTATCCGTTTGTTTGTTGTGGATACTATTGCAAAGTTCCATTTATCATTTTTTCTGATGATATAATTGAACCAGTTCAATATTTTGATATCACTAAGATGAAATACCTTAAGAAATATATTTATAATATTCCAGATAGTGGTTTTCAATTGGTGTATATGATTTATAAGTTTCATAATATGATTTTCATCTATAATTCTCATATAATTGAAAATGATAGAAAAGAAAGATTTACATATTGGGATGAGAAAGAAAAATGTTTTCATTGTGATTTTGATAGTGTACCACACGATGTATATTTCTATTGTGAGGACATTGATTTTACACCAGTAATTGGTAAATATAATTATACATTAATTTATCGTTATGTATGAATTGTTTTAATAATTTTATCTTTCGTTCCCATATAGCCTATCGGTATTTCTAATCCATATTTGTGAGCATCGCTATTTGAAAACGGTCATTTTTAAATGTTATTTAAAAATGCTGTGAAAAAGGCTTAGCCTTTTTCAAGGTCTAGCCGTTTTCGCAGATAATTTCGCAGATAATTTATATTGGCTTTGCCAAATTAATAGCGCCGAACACATTTATCATTTAATTTAATATACTTATTAACTGTTGTATATCCACCACTTTTAATACCAATAAGATTAATTTTAATAGAATTAGATAATGATAATAAACATATAATTGCTTGTTCAGCGGAGCTAATAGTATATTCATTAAAATAAATATTTATTTCTTTTATATTTTTAACCTTTTTATTTGTTCCTACACTAAATGCATTATTATTACCGTGAACATTATATTCTCTCTACCGACACTCTTTAATTTTAAGCCCATATGGGCTTAAAATTAAGAATGGACGGTACTTTTTGATATAATTATATTATTGTATTTCATAATAATATCATTATGCCTTTTTTATTTTTATCATAATAATAAGATAAAACACCATTATTCTTAAATAACGGTAATAAACAGGCAATCATAACTTGAGGTTTCCCACCATAATTATTTTGGAAATCTAAATTAAATTCTTTTGCTGATAATAATAATTTATTTAATTTTGTGATATATTTTTTATGGAATTTCTCTGAATTACTCCCAGTATCAGTAATTATTATACGGTTATTTTTCATATGAGGTAATATTTCGGGTGGATTAAATGGTTCATCAATTCTAAATAATCCGCCGTGCTCTTTACTCCATAATTTATTAAAGGCAATAACTATATCATCTTCCGTCTTACAATCGAGTAATTTTTTAAATTTATTGGGATTGTGGATGTAATATTTTTTTAGATAATTATATATTTTTGCTTTCATTATAATGGATGGGAAAAATTATGCATCATTATTCATAGCATTTAATTCAGCAACTTTTTCATTTGCATAATTTAGTTTATCAATAATAGACACTGCACCTGATTTTGTCGTTGCCCACGGTTTTAGAATATTAGGATGTTTTTCTACTTTAAAAAATTCACGATATAATTGTTTTTCCTTATTGTAGCATTCCTTATAATATACAACATATTTAGCCATCATATCATGAGTAATCCCTTCGGGTAGTGGTTTGGCATTATGTTTGCGATTACGTTTAGTATTGTCCATAATACCTGTTGTATTTTGTTCTTGTTCTTCACGTGTAGCAATTCTTAAATTAGAATACATATTATTAAGTGGATTTCTATCAATATGGTCAACGCTTGTTTTAGATGTTCCTTTTCCGTATCCAAAGTGGTCCATAATTGCTTGATGAATATAAATTTTTGTATTATTAATTGAACCACCAATATAACCATTCTGCATTTTATACCAAGTTATTTTTTTACCATTATTATATTTTTCTTCATAATTTTTAATTTTCTTAATTGCTTTTTTATCTAAAATTACCATCGTATCTTTTTCGCAATACATTAGATATTTATACTTTTGCGCAGTTCCATCAAATATTTTCCACTTTCGATTTTTCTCGATATTTGCATCAACACCTATTTTCTGGCGATGACCAGTGTAAGCACAAATTACATTATATTCTTTTTTTATTATTTTGTCTAAATTTTTAATATCTGATGTATTTTTTTTATTGTATTTAGTATGAATATTATAATAATCATAAAATGTATTATATATTTTCTTATCTAATGGAAAAATACAATTTTTATTATCTTCATTTAATATTATACAATAAACATTATAATGATCAATGTACTTGCGCAATGGATATGTAATTTTTTTATATTTAGTGACAATTTCATAATTTTTACCACCATTTTTAAAAACAAAATTCCACGTCGGTATAAAATCATCAAAATTAACATTTTTAAATTTATCATAATTTTCTTCATTAAATGCAAGTAGTACACCGGGTTCGCAAAATGTTAAATATATATTATCAAATGTTTTCCAAGTAGGATTATAATATTTTTCATATCGATAATGTCCTTGTATAAATTCAATAATATTAAATTTATTTCTGATATTTATATCATATTTATGCTGAATTTCATTAACAATTATATTATCCTTTCTTAAATCATATGTATTATTATTCTTAAAAACAATTTGTTTATTTTTTCCATATAAAACATCAATAATTGTAATAACATCATATTTTTTTGCATATGAATTAATATAATAAATGTGTTCAGAAATATCAGTATTCAATTTCCATTTAATATTATTTTCACAAGTAAATGCAGATATTTTACTGCTTTGTGCTAAATCTACATTATATTCAAGAGAACCAAAGATTATTTTAGAACCATTTGGAGAGATATCAAACTTTATATTATAACTCATTAATTATAATATAAGTTTTGTCTTTAAATCAATAATAATTCAGTTTTATTTTAACCCATTTAGAGGTTTTTGCTAAAAACCTCAATCTTAGTTGCTGTAAGCCAACCCTCCCATACCAGATGCAACGCGGAAAACGTTGTAGCTGAATGCATAGACGTAGAGGTTGCTGGATGCGGAAACAGCTGGGGTGACTTCAAGGTTGATGTTATCAATGCGTGACATGTTGCACGAACCAGATGGTTGGTGTTCAGCGGGGCGGAGAGCGAACGAGTAAACGTTGATACCAAGGTCAGGCTTGACTTCAAAGTGTTGGTAGGCTTGGACATAGTTGAAGTAAGCGCTATCACGAATTTGGAAGCGGTCTTGACCGTTGAGCTTAATCTTAGCTTGGTTTACATTGCTAACGGTGTTAGCAGCATTGGTAAAGCAAGTGAACTTGTCGCCAACATCAGTTGTTTGAATAGCCCAGCAAACAAACTTGGTGGGGTGGTTAAAGGTGAGGCGAACGCTGTTGTTGTTGGTGCCAGAAACGGTGGTTTCTTGGTTTTGGGTAACTTCGATGAGGTATTCGTGGGGCTTTTGGGCGAATTCCTTGCGTTCTTCGGTATCAAGGAAGATGTAGTCAGCCCAGAGTTCGACATCGGAGAGGGAACCGTTGCCAGAGCCCGAGTCAAGGCAGTTAGCAAGAGTTTCGAATTGGATCCAGAGTTCGACTTCGTGGTATTGAAGAGCAATTAAGGGGAGAGAAAGACCAGGGTTGCGGCAGAAGGAGAAGAGAAGGGGGATTTGGAGGTCGTTGCTATAGACACCAGTGGTGGTTTGAGCACCATCAGCACCCTTGGGACCAACAAGTCTGTCAAGGAGAGCCTTCATGTCGGTATCGTGGGTGAGTTCGGTCCAGATGTGCATCCAGCGCGAGTAGTGGCGATCAATCATTTGACCACCAACGCGGAGTTCAACGTTGTTAAGGAGGCAGAAACCAACACGGTTAACCCAAGTATTGGAGTCGGTGTCCGAAGTTTGATCGGGGAGGGTTGCGTTGACATAAACGCGGTGGAGTAAGTCACCGTTGCGGGAGATACGGCAGACAACGCGGTTGCCAAAGTTGGCGGTACCGCTAAGGGTTTGCGACATGGATTCCATGGCAAAGTTGGTGTGGCGGCGATAGACAGCCTTCCAGAAGGTAATTGTGGGTTCAGCAGTTAAATAAACATCTTGTGCACCATAGGCGACGAGTTGCATAAGAGCTCCGGCCATATTATAACTTAATTTAGAAAAAAATTTTAAAATTTAGAGATTTTTTAATATGAATATTTGAATATTAAAATTTCTATAATATTTTTTTTGTAAATTTCTTAATATCATATTTTTCTAAAGGTTTTTTATTAAAAATTTTCGTTTATTTTTAAATACATTATTTCGCAATTTAAAGGTTTTTATATACATAATATTAATGTCCTCCAATTTTAGGATCAAAAAACAACCCAAAACTCAACATAACATGAAAGACACCAACACGCTTGAAATTAAACACCGTCAAAAAATAAAACAAATGGACAACAAAAAACAATCACTTGATAAATTAAATGAAAAATTAAATCATATTAATGATGAATTATATCGAATTGATAAAATACGTGAAACGAACTTTATTTTTGATATGGAGAAACGTGCCGAATTATTATGTGAAAAAAAGAAAATTGAAGATGAAATTGAAGAATTACAATATAATATGGATGAAATTAATTATTATGATTTAACAGGAGATTTGTTAACAGAATATTATACAATTCGCGAGACTAAACAACCAACGCAAATCAGAAATATACTTGAATTACTAAGTAATAATAATGTTAAACTACATACAAGCAACACAACGAAAGCAGATTTATTTGATAAATTTTGCCAACGGATTGATGGGGTGAGGGTTAATAAGGATGATGGTACAAAACGAATTAAATATTGTGAACAATGTAGTGTTGAAAAGACATTGGTTGTAGAAGAATCATCTTATATTTGTCCATTGTGTGGGGATATGGAATTTGTAATTATAGATGAAGATAAACAAATCAAAGAATATTCACCATATAGACGTAAAAATCATTATAAAGAATGGCTCAATCAACTTCAAGCAAAAGAAGTGACAGATATCCCGCCAGATGTTTTTTCCAATATTGTTTCTGAGTTAAATAAACATAAAAATATGAATAATGTCATAATGACCCGTGATAAAATGCAAGAAATATTAAAGAAATTAGGGTATAATAAATTTTACGAACATATTCCTTTTATTCTTAATAAAGTATTTGATATATCACCACCACGAATAGGACGAGAAACAGAAGATAAATTATTAGAAATGTTTGATAGTATACAAGATGCTTGGGAATATTGCAAGCCAACAGGACGAAAAAATATCATTAGTTATCCATATGTTATGTATAAATCTTGTGAATTGATAGAACGAGATGATTTATTACCGTATTTACCCCAACTTGAACCACCAAAAATAATCGAACATGATATTATATGGCAACGAATATGTAGACATTTAAAATGGGAGTTTTATCCAACATCGACTTGAAAAACTATGTACATAGTTTTTCACAATGAAATTGGATGAAAACGCGTTATTCTTTCAGAAAGTTGCGAGTTTTATCCAACATCGACTTGAAAAACTATGTACATAGTTTTTCACAATGAAATTGGATGAAAACGCGTTATTCTTTCAGAAAGTTGCGAGTTTTATCCAAACAAATAATAAGATATTCATTTAAACATATCATATTATAATTTATAATGTCATATGTTAGAAAGCTAATTACTGGTCTCCCATCTGACCAAAAATGGGGATGTTTTTCTTTTCTCCGTAAAAAAGATGGTGATGAAAATATTTCAGTTGTTGGTGTAAGATTTGCCGGGGCATATTCTACTAAAGAAGAAGCAGATGCTCGTTGCGTGGAAATTCAAAAAGAAGATCCTCGTTTTAATATTTTCGTTGGGGAATTAAATGGTGATTTTCTTCCTTTTGATCCAGCTCCCAATACCCCACAAGCTGGTTCATCTGAATATGCGGATGAAATGCTCAATAAACTTATGAAGGGACAAGAAGAAAGCCAACGTAAGGCAGCGCTCTTCCACGAACTTCGTAAGACAGAGAAGATGATTGATAACATTAATGAGAATATTGAGGCTCAAAATAAGAACAAAGATGAACTCACAAAGAAACTCAGCAAGGCGAAGACAGTGGACGAGGTAAAATCACTCACAACATTGCTTGAAAGTGCGGATAAGAATATGAAGAAACTTGAAACTCGTCTTAAGGAGAGTGTTGAAAATGAAGCTAAACTTAAGGAACAAACGATGGGTATGGAACGCCCCAAGGAGGAGTTTTAAATAATAAAACGACAAGGTAAATAATTAAATCTAGAGACTCTATTATGTAGCACATTATTATTTATTAACAAACATCCATATTTTGGTAAATTATTATTAAATTCATTAAATGTTTCATACATTCCTGCATATTGATTATATAATTGTTCTATCACTTGATTATCATTATTATTAAATATCACTGTATAATCAATTCCAGAACGTAATTCAACCGGAAATTGAATGTTATTATACATATCCATAAACATTATAATATTAATATGATATTGCTTATGGTTGAATAACATTTGATAAATATTATTGTCATTTTTATTAATATGATAATTATCAATAACAATATGTAATTTAGTATTTAACATTGGTAATCCATAATTATTTCGTATTTTATTTCCTTGATTTTCTAATTGTTCTCCAATAATATTATTTATATTGTTAGAAAACCATTTAATATTTTTGTCTTTATTCTTTTTTTTAATGTACCTATTATAATAATCACGATTTTTATAATTCCTAGTTTCATCTTCAATAATAATAAAATCATTTCCATCTTGAGTGGACCGGATAAATTTAGTCATTATATCATATTTAAGATGTTCTTCATTATAAAATACAAGCGTAAATAACCTTGATGGTGTATTCCATATATGTGAGCATCGCTATTTGAAAACGGTCTCACCGTTTTCAAATATACGGGCTCTCTTCTGGTTCGCGAATATTATTTGGCAAAGCCAATATAAACCGTTTTCGAATAGCGCCGAACACATATTTATATTTTCCATTAATTTATAAACTATCTAGTCTTTATTTAATTTTCTCAATAATAATTGCGGATGCTTGTTTACGCTTGGATAATAACATAGAGGGATCGAATGCTTCTATTTTTTTATTCCAATTCTTATCATATTTCTTTTCGTGATATTTTCTATATTTCTTAGACCCCATAGTAAATTTAGGGGGTTCTTTAGCACGATACCAAAATACTTTTTCAGTGATATTCTTGCTGTGGACACGATTATTAATAACCATACAACCATAGTTCTCAGTTAAATCAAGAAATACTTGTTGAAAGGTATTAAAATCAGGGAACATACCTGCATAATGTTCATATAAACGTTTTCTATTATTAATAAAGTCTTCTGCGAGTAGGAAGATGAAATCAAAATTACTACGCATTTCAGGTGGGATACCAAGTGAGAATTGCATTGTGAGAATAAAAGACATTTTATAGTGGCGACCATTAAAGAACAATTCAGCTATTTGTTGTTCTTTAACCCAAGCTCCCTTACTACTCATACAATCATCCATAATAAGCATAAGACGAGGGTCTTTTATACGCTTACCTTCTTGGAGTCGTCGTGCATTATCAAGTTCAAGTTGTTCTTGGCGTTGGTAGATGCGGTCAAGAATTCCACTATTATATTCATCATAAATATATAATTCAGGAATAAATTCAGTATAGAATTTATTTAGTTTTTCTGTTTTGCTGATTGCAATAGTGGTTGGAATATCTCGCATATGAAATAAAATTTCTTTAGTGAGATAACTTTTACCAGACGCACGTTTGGCAATCATAGCAATAGTTACAAAGTCGGGCATACTTTTTATATCAAATTTATTTATCGTAAGAGTGTTATTCCCAGCGCGAATATTTTTAATTGTCATTAATATAGCAGTGAAAATAATATTTAAGATGAGTAATGTTATATATTTTTAAAATGGTGGTATGTTATTAAATACTTTTTGATCAGTAACTAAACTTTTAACTTTAATAATAGTGTGCACACCGGGTTTTTGTATATAAAAATAAACAATACAAACTATACATAAATAAATAATAGGTAATTTAATGCGATTAAATATGCGTCGATATAATGGTTTCTCTTTATCATCACTCATATATGTATGTTGTAGCCATACTATGATGATAAGACCGAATAATGTTATGGGAACTATCATTTTATAATAGAATATATAAAAAATTTATATTATATTATAATGACCCAAATGAATAAAATAATTAAATATATTGTGATTGGCTTATTTACCTTTATTGCTATAAGATATATACCAACTCATGCAATTCTTGATACGGAAATAATAATGGTTGCCTTATGTGTATCGATTGTATATGCAATTTTAGATAAATTATTACCATCTTATACAAATGCACCATCTCCAAATTTAACCACCAAAGCTTAGATATTTAAATAATTAGTAAAAAATTTCTCGCGAGTTTTCTTTTCAACCTTATCCTGTGTATTTATAGTATTTTTAATTTCACTGTTTGAAAAGACATCTTGATAATTTTCGGCATTTTCTTCTGGTTTATAAACTGTTTCAGTATCTAATTCTTTTAATATTTTTGTTTTCATTTCACTATGAACTGATTGAGAGCGCTGTATGTTATTATGTTGTGATTGTTTAATTGATTCATTAATTATTCTTTTCAGGGCAGATGATGAGCGTTTATCAGAATAATTTCCGATGGAATTATTCCCTAAGGAATTATTACCAGTTGCAACATGTCCCATCATATTTAATCCTGCAGGATTTATCCCCACGGGATTTACAATTGTTGTACGATCGGCAGAATGTATTCCAATAGAATTATTCCCAACAGAATTATTCCCTACAGAATTATTCCCTACAGAATTATTCCCTACAGAATTATTCCCAAATGAATCATTTCTTATAAATTTATTTTCCCCATTTTGAGGTGGAATAGCAGAGTGATTATGAATAGTAAAATTATTATTATCATTTGATTCACTTAAAACATTATTTTTATTTAATATATTTAAAATTTGATCATTTACATTTTTATCTAATACATCAGTTTGTGGATTTTGTTGAACTGCAATTGGTTGCATTATCATTTGTCCACCTTGTTGTGGTATTAAAATAATAGGTTGGTTAGGTATTTGTGCAACAGGCGCAACGTTGATAAATTCATTGTTAGTCCCACCGCCATTTTGATTTTCAACTTGATTTAATATACTATTATAATTTTCTTTAATTGTTTTCGGTTCATATGTCTTAATCGGAATATCTAATAATAAAGGCATTGAATATACTTCAGTTAAATCTAATTGTTTACCATTAACCATCATTACTCCAAGAAATTTATCTAAAACCATTCCCATCGGCAATAATCGTCTAATTGCATTTTCAATTGACATACCAATTTTTTTAATAATTTCAAGATAATTTCTTTTAACTTCATAAGATGGATATTCATCATAAAATAAAAATGGGTCCATCCAGAATTCACGGGCACATTCTATATAAACAAAATGTATGAATTGCCCAATATTTAATTCATTTTTAAGATTTTCAGAGGGTTCAAGATTATAAATTAACATATTAATTTTAAAAACTGCTTGTATTAATTGGAATACCCAAGGTGTTTTTTTTGTTTGTAATTCAATACGTGTTAATTCTTTATTTATCATATCATAATCCCAATTTGGAATTCTTTTTAATAAACTTTGAAATGTTTTTAATATATTTGTTTTTTCACTGCTATTACGAGCTGTTGAATATAGAGATTGGAGTCCTTCTAGGATCACAGGTGATAGTATATTTATTAATTGTGTTGTATATTCATGTTTAAGTTCAATCATAAGACTAGTGTTCATTTATATTAAATGATAGAAAAATAATTAATATTATTTTTCTAATTTTAAATATGCATAATTTGTGCGCGTCGTAATAGACAAGTCTATTCGAAGAATAATATGTGTTCGGCGCTATTAATTTGGCAAAGCCAATATAAATTATCTGCGAAAACGGTTTATATTGGCTTTGCCAAATAATATTCGCGAACCAGTTCACCGAAGGTATATCTTTTGGCGAAGCC
>JACCDR012497536.1_pt1 | contig 11610 bp, 9 predicted proteins | sample 7446431 | NCBI WGS metagenome assembly JACCDR01 (sample SAMN15323443, study PRJNA562643) | freshwater metagenome | isolation source: river surface water | place: USA:Blue River Watershed | collected 2017-08-17
GTGGATACTTGAATAATATTGGAGGCAAAATTAAAAATAAAATGGAGTTTGAGTCCGCTCATAAATTCTCAATTGCGTTCGAAAATTCATCTAACAGTGGTTATACTACAGAGAAACTGCCAAATGCTCTGTCGGCAAAAACTATTCCTATATACTGGGGAAACCCAGAAATTAGGAAGGGGTTCAATACAAAAAGATTTGTTAATTGTATGGATTACCCATCATTTGATGCTGTTGTTGAACAAGTTACACTTCTGGACCAGAACGATGATTTATACCTAAGTATGATCAATCAACCTGTTTTATCATCATACAACTTCAACACAGCGCAAGATGGACTGGAAAAATTTATTCGTCATATCATCGACCAACCAATACTTGGTGCAAGAAGGATACACATAAATCCCGCTAAAGCAGCCATGCTACTCAAGCAAGAAAAAATAGTCTCACATATCGTGCATACACGAACTAAGGTAAAAAAGATATTTGCCTTGATATACAAACCCTTCAAAAAGGTACAACTGCTTGAGAAAATTAAACAACAATACTTTAGAAAAAAAATGTTAAAATAATTATATGCGCCAATACCTCAAACATAATTTATCAAAAGACCATAAAGCACTTCTACTTCGAATCGAACACTGGCTTAAATTACTAACAAAACCAAAAGTAATAAAGGATCTTTGGTTGTACAAAAAAGCCGTTGAAACTGCACATGAAGAAAATGGTCTTGAACCTCGATTTTCAGTATCCTACAAAGACCTCTTCCCTGTTACCGGAGAAAATACTCCATATACGAGTTTCGATAGACATTATGTCTATCATACATCTTGGGCTGCACGAGTCGTAAAAGATATTGCTGCCAAAGAGCAATTGCATGGCAATACTGATTTTAGACATATAGATATTTCATCCACTTTGTATTTTTGTGGGATTGTATCAGCTTTTATACCAGTAGATTTTTATGATTATCGCCCTGCAGACCTCCGACTTGATAATCTCAATACCAAGCCTGGAGACCTCATGAATCTCCCCTTTACAGATGCTAGTATCCGCTCTATTTCATGTATGCATACCATCGAGCATGTAGGCCTCGGACGTTATGGTGACCCTGTCGATGTCGATGGAGATATCAAAGCTATCAATGAACTCAAACGTGTAGTCGCAAAAGACGGCTCACTTATCATCGTCGTTCCAGTAGGGGTTCAAAAAATTGAATTTAATGCCCACCGTATTTACGAACCGGCTCATATCCAGACACTAGTTTGTGGGTCTGGTGATTTTGAACTCGTAGAATACGCTTTCATCCCGGAAACAGACAAAGAAGGTGGCATCTTACGAAATGCTCACATTGTCCAAGGGAGTCAGGACCATTATGCATGTGGATGTTTTTGGTTTAAAAAGATAAAATAATCTGAAGATTGTCCCGACTTATAGTCACATATTTATCTTCATTATTGACCATCACCTCTATCATAAACCATTATGCAAAAAGTATATTTCCAACATCTCGATGCATTGCGCACATTAGCATTTATGGCAGTCTTTTATGCTCATAGTGCAACTATATTTATGGGAGCCAGTTTAGCTGATGGCCTTCCATTAAACATACTTAAAAAAACCTCTGTCTATGGCGCCTATGGTGTAAATTTCTTTTTCATTTTAAGTGGTTTTCTCATCACTTATCTCCTTCTTAAAGAACAAGCAGAATCCCCTAAAAAAACATTTTCAATTAAAGATTTCTACATCAAAAGAGTGCTCCGAATTTGGCCTGTATATTTTATTACTTTAGCTGTAGGTATATTTATTTTGCCACTGTTGATCCCAGAGAGTACCTACAGTGTCCTTCCGATGACCAATCCGAACATGTCTCTTGAGGCAATCTTATACAACTTGTTCTTTGCAGGTAATTTTTATCAAGGCATGGGTATAGGCATCGCTTCCCTATCAGTTGGGATTTTATGGTCTGTAGCAGTTGAAGAACAATTTTATCTTGTTTGGCCTTGGATTGTGAAATACTGTACCCCACGAAGACTTGCGTTTGTGACCGCCTTTCTGATCTCATGCTCACTTTTATTCAAATTTTTATGGGCAGAAGATCGATTAGCTAACTACTATCTTCCCTGGTCAGTCGGGATGGACCTTGGTCTTGGTGCACTACTTGGAATTAGTTATTTCTTGAAGAGAACTACATATATTATTAAAAGCAGTCTTGCGATTATCGGAGTCTGTCTTGGGTTAATCGGAATTGTTTGGGGTCTCGGAACCAAAACTGAAGTTATCGAAATAATCCGACTCGTGAAATCACTTGTCATCGATAGCATATTTGTACTCATACTTCTTTACTTTATCAATCGGATAAAGGGACATACCGGAATATTTGCACATGCACATAAAGCACTTACCTATCTTGGGAAGATTTCTTATGGTCTATACGCATACCATTCAATCTGTTTTATGCTCATAGTGAGTCTCTTTTATGAGATAGGTGTCATAGATCTTACAGTGAGCCGAGCTGAATATTTCTTGGTCTTCGCCGTATCTCTTACATGTAGTATTTTAGCTGCTCAGGTCTCGTATCGCTATATCGAAAAACCAATTTTAGGCCTCAGAAAACGACTACTTACTTCTCTGAAATAGATGGTATAATATGGCTTATATGTTTTACATTGGCCTTTCTGGAGGACTCGGAAATCAGATGTTTCAGTATGCTTTTGGTGCTGCAGCATCACTCGAGAGCGACATACCTCTTGCGCTTGATTTATATAATTTTGGCAAAGAGGGGCCAAAGTATACTCCACGGTCTTTTCAACTACATCATTTTAATATCCAAGCAAAGATTGCGAGCGAAATTGAATGCTCAAAATTTCATACTAAAAAAGCTTGGTTTGTACGGAAGATTAAAGACCGACTATTTCGCACAGAAGATCATGTATTTAACCCTAAGGCATTTAAGGTTAAACATAACCAGTACCTCCAAGGACTCTGGCAAAGTGAGAAATATTTTATCAAGTATGCTGATACAATCAGAAAAGAATTGTCTCTCAAAGAACCTTTTGGGATGGAGGCCTTGGCAGTTGCCAATCAGATATTAGAGTTAAAGAAAAAAGGTATAACTCCTGTGCTTGTTCATGTACGACGCGGTGATTTTGTAACAAACGCTGCCTCACTTTCACTTCTTGGTGTCCTTGGCGAATCTTACTTTACGCAAGGTGTCGAACATATTTATCATACACTCAAAGAAAGTCACCCTGAGACAAAATTGCATCTTTTTATTGCATCTGAAGACACTGCATGGGTAGAAAAAAATGTGAAGTTTCATCACCCAGTAACCTATATCAGCCGGCCTGGTATTTATGATTTTGAAGAATTAATTCTTATGTCACATTGTGATCATTTTGTAATATCAAATTCAACATTTAGCTGGTGGTCTGCATGGCTCTCTACTTCAGAACACAAAATTGTTATTGCTCCAAAAGTATGGATGCAAGGTAATCCAAATGTTAGAACAGATGACCTCATCCCCGCATCTTGGCATCGCATTTAACCTTGTATATACTTAACATATGACTAAACCGCCGATAAACCAATCACCAATATTGAGTATCATCCTGCCTGCTTACAATGCAGCAACATATATTGCTGAGACTATCGAGAGTGTATTACATCAAGATTATACAAACTTTGAATTACTTATTATCGATGATGGTTCCACCGATACTACAGCAGAAGTGGTGCACCCATTTACTTCTGACAAAAGAGTTACATATATAAAAAACGAACAGAATATGGGACTCATACAGACACTAAATAAAGGCATATCCTTGGCGAGAGGTAAATACATTGGACGTATTGACGCAGACGATATCTGGCACAATCCACATAAAATAAGCATGCAAATGGAATATATTAATACCCATCTAGACACTGTCCTTATTGGAACTGGCGCCATAGCAATCGATCAATATGGAAAGACACTCTTTACCATGAAATATCCATCTGAAGAACAGATTATCAGGAAACAATTCCTCTCTGGAAATCCATTTATACACCCTAGTGTCATCTGTTTAAAAGAAGCGATGGTAAACGCCGGAGGATTTCTTATTGATGATACCTATGCTGAAGATTATGGCCTCTGGCTCAGAATTGCAGCCTTGGGACATATACACAATATCTCAGAACCATTGATGAAGTATCGAATTCATAGCAATGGAGTCTCGCAAAGCAACGCCATCAAACAAACAATGCAGAGTCTACGAATTACTAAAGAGTTCAAAAAAGCATATGGTGGATACTGGAAAGGTAGAATTAAGTGGTATACCAAACTCTTTGTACTACAACTAAAAGGCTTGCGTTTTATAAACGCTATTAAAAATACTATTCGAAGATTTGTTTAAGCGTGCTGATATCTACTTCTTTGTCTTTGATATCTTTTGATAGTTGTGACGGTTGTTGAACCTGGTTCTTCATTGACTCTGCTGTCTGTGTTTGTACAGATTCATGTGGCGTATGAGGTGTATGGGACACATGCGGTATGTGAATAGGCTTTGTCACGTCTGTGTTAGGGTGCTCTGATACATGTACTGACTCATTCTTTTTTATACTAGGCACTTCCACAGTCTGTGATTCTTGTTGGCTACTTTTTATACTTGTATCGCCCAATAGACCAAGCAATGCTTCTTTAAGCGCCATGACATTTTGAGGCTTTGCTTCCTTTTCTCTATTTCGATCTCTTTGTTCTTCTTCTTTTTTATCTTTTAAATAATTGAGAGAGATGGCGTTTCTAAGCTCAGTTTCTCGATCGAGATCTTCTTGCTTTGGTTTTGTACCATATTCCCTTCGATCACGCTCTGCATCCCTGATTGCATTTCGAAATGCAAAATTGTTCTCGTTTTTGCTTTTCTCTTTTACCATATCTCTATTGTCACGCTGTGGCATATGCTCTTGATCCTTCTTATATGTCTCTGGTGATTCACTTCGTCTATTACGATCACTGGTTCTATTTTCACCACTGCCTTCACGTCGCTCAGCGTTGCCACCTCCATCAAAAGGTCTTCCACGTCCCTGACCTTGCTCAGATGCCATAAATCCTGTTTTATGAGTCATATTTCTAGACTCTTTTGAATCCATATGACCATACTCAGCCTTATTTCTCTGTTCATTGTGATTCTGTCCAGAAGGACCTTGCCCTAAAGGACCCTGCCCAAAACTCCCTTGCCTTGGAGCATTATGGTTTGAGGAACCTTGATATGATGAGCTTTGCCCTAAAGGACTGTGCCCTACTGGACCCTGCCCTACTGGCTTAATCTTCTCTACATGCCAACGTCGAATTTCATCTTCAATCTCAATACGACCTTTGGCGAATTGTTCACGTGAGGCATCGATAATCTCCTGTACATACATACGTTCTGGCCGAGGAATTGGTGGCATACCTTTAGCTGAAAACGGAGTCGATGTCACTCCATCAATCATGAGTTTTAAGTACATCTGATATTGTTGGAGATTTACAATATCTTCAGCAGTAAACTGTGGAGCAAACTCTTTTTGGAAAATATCTGCATCATAGGCACCTACTCTAAAGACAGCCATAGTACCTACGTTTCCAAACACTGCAGCGCGCACTTCTTCAGTCATCTGTTCTACGTATTGGTGTGCGATAGTCAAATTCAATTTATACTTTCGAGCCTCGGACAAAATATCGGCAAAGCTTTCATTGGCAAAAGATTGAAACTCATCTACATAAAGATAAAATTGTGATGATTTCTTGAGCTCAGCTTCACTAAGATCTGCACGTGACATAGCTGCCAAATAAATCTTAGTAATGATCATTGCACCAAGAAGATTGGCATTTCCTTCACCGACTCTTCCTTTTGAGAGGTTTACTATAAAAATCTTTTTATCGTCCATGATTTTTCGAATATCAAATGATGAATTACTTTGCCCGATGATATTTCTCACAAGCGGATTAGCTACGAACTGACCCACTTTGTTTTGAATCGCAGGAGCAGCTTCTGCAGCAAACTTATCAGTATACTTTGCATATTCTTCTGTCCAAAATGCTTTTACTGAAGGATCTGAAATATTATCGACAATAGTATTACGGAAATCTTTGTCCACGAGCATACGGTTAACACCAAGTAGAGTGGAACCAGGATATTCGAGAAGAGCCAAGAGAATATTTGTCAAAATATATTCCATACGGGCCGACCAGGCATCTACCCAAATCTTTTTGAAAGCAGACATAAGGCCGTTTGCCACGAGATGCCTTCGGTCAGCGCCTACATCTTCAAGAACATTAAAAGATATTGGATAATCTAAATCAAACGGAGCAAAATATACCACATCTTTAATACGATGTTCTGGAATATACTCCAGTAATAAGTCAGCAGACTTTCCGTGAGGATCGATAAACGCCAACCCTTCCCCATTCATAATATCTTGTACGGCAAGATTTTCGAGTAAAGTTGACTTACCCATACCAGTCTTACCTATCACATACATATGTCGAGAACGGTCTTTCTTTTTAATACCAAATCGCTGCCGCTTATTGCGGGCATCTGTCTCACCAAAATATGTTACGCGTTCTTCATCATTCATAATATTCGCGAATCAAACTGTATCTAGTATAGCAAATCATCGCTCACCATGATACAAGAACGTTTATATCGAAAGTGCCCCACCGGGAGTATAGGTATTTGAGGCATCCCAAAGCATCCAGCTTGTGAGTCCGACATCGTACGTTGCTTGTATTTGCTTACGGACCATGTCAGCTGTATAGGTTGCTCCGAGATTGAAATCTTGTAACCATGGTCTGAGCTTCAGTGGATTGAGTTCGATTGCATTTAACTTCGCAACTCCTCCTTTCATAGCATGTGAAATAATTTGATATGGCGAAGCTGCAGGATTAGAAATCCCGATGAAGTTTTTTGGATAATGCGATGGATATACCATAGGTCCAATAAAATCTACATACGGGGCAGCACGCTCAAGAACCTGACCGATACCGAGGTCATCTGTATTATTGGTGACCATACCAAACAAATCTGCTGAAGTAACAATTCTTGGTGCATTTTCAATTGTTGTTTGCACCCTTGTCCCATCGAGTGAAATATCTGCTTTTCGTGCTGAACTTGCTGTTATCCCCAAACCATATTGAGATACCAACTCATCGAAAGCAGGATCTTTTGCGGGATAGTAGGCTGCAGTATTTGTTGCGGTCTTCTGTGTATTCTTTATTGCACCCATTGCTTTCCCTCCTCGCAAAGAAATATCAAGATGAGCAAAAAAACCTTCCAAAACCTCTTGTTTATTTTTTGTACCTGAAACTGGGAAACTAATATCAATCATATTCCCATCTGAAGGATACCGAATATAATCAAAATTGATTTCATCAAAACCACGACTATGTGCATCTTTTGCAATTGCGACATTGTAATCCCACACTTTTTCTGACCCTGCATCCACCCATGAAATACCATTTCTGTCTTTCCAAATTCCTCCATCTGTTTTGCGTTTTACGGCTTGATCTGGCCAAGCTTTCACTGCACAAGGGTCTTGAAATACAGCCACACGTCCGATTACATAGATATTTTTATCATGGAGCTCGTCTATAAAGGTGTCTATGTCTTTAATGCGCTCATCTATACAGCCGATTCCTTGAAGTGCAGGGTCAGAAGGCATATAAGAAATCATGCCCGTATAATCCTTTATATCGAGTACTACTGCATTGACCTCAGTTGCTTCTATTTGAGCAATGATCTTATCCCTCAAACTCTTTGTACCACCTACCCAACTAGAAATATATACTGCTTTTACCGCCTTTGGAGTAGTGACATGCACCATCTGTGGTCCAATAACTTCTGTGCTCGTTCCTAATACTTTTTCTTCTACCCCAGAAGATTTTTCTCCACCTTCAATTTTTCTCATATTTGAGACAGTGTGCGGCATAAATAAACCGACAATTAAAAATGAAGCTGAAGCAAAAATAATGCCAATCAGAATGTATTTTGCATACACACTTTTATTTGATGAATGAGGCATATATGACATGTATTATACCTCTTTGCCTATTTAACACCAGGAACAATAATTGCGAATTCGCCTTTTTCTTTATGAGGATCATCTTGCATACGCTTTAGAAGTTCACTCGGTAGCCCTTCAATGATTTCTTCAAATGCTTTTGTCAGTTCACGCCCAATAACAATCTTTCGCTCCGCACCAGATAATTCAATCATATGCGCAGCTATCGAAGTAAGGGCTTTCTGGATCCTATGCGTCGATTCATAGCAAATAGTCGCACGCCCCGATATAACCATATCTTTTATCATGGTCTCCCGCCCTTTTTTATGTGGTAAAAAGCCAAGAAATATAAATTCGTCTATAGGTACACCTGCCACACTCACAAGTGCAGTAAGTGCACTTGGACCTGGTATAGGCGAGATGGTCACTTGTGGCAAACGAGTACGTACCTCATGGACAAGCAAAGAGCTCGGATCTGATATACCTGGAGTACCACAATCTGTAACATAAGCAATACTCTGCCCTCCTTCAAGAATATTAATCATATGGTCGATGCGCCCATGTCCGCTCTGGGCATGAAAACTCTCTGTTCTATTTTTGATTTTGTAGTGCTGCAATAGCTTTTGGGTCTGTCTTGTATCCTCACAAAATATATAATCAACTTCTTGCAGAATTCTAATTGCACGAAATGTCATATCTTCCAAATTACCGATTGGTGTTGCGACTATATATAAATGCGAATTTGATTCTGACATGTTTTATATTGAGATATAACTTGATTAAATGTGAATACTACTCATAAGATACCTCCACACTTTCAAAGCCAGATTTTGTAATTACGATATGATCAAGAATACGAATACCTAAAATCTTACCCGCATCAATCAATTGTAATGTAATAACCTTATCACTTTCACTTGGAGTACTGATGCTTGAAGGATGGTTATGTGCCAGGATAATAGCCGCTGCACCATACTCAAGGGCAGGACGAAATACTTCTCTCGGATGAACTATGTTTGAATTGAGCGTACCAATAGATATCACTTCATCGTGGATAATACGATTATGTGTATCAAGATAGATACCTCTCAATTGCTCTTTTGGCAGTGAGTGCATATCTTTGAGATAGGTATATACATCTTGTGCGTTTCGCATCACTTGCAAACCAAATTCATTTTTCTTATATAATCTACGGCCGATTTCACTACAAGCCACTATCTGACAAGCTTTGCCTACAGGTATACCGAGGTGTTCTGCCATGATTTTGGGATCAAGTTGAGATACAAGAGCACTATGCCCATACTCCCTTACCACTCTTTTTGAAATAGACAATACGTCTTCAGATTTCGTGCCAATTTGAAGTACTACAGCAATAAGTTCTTGCAGTGAGAGCGCTCCCACCCCTTGATCTATCAGTTTTTCTCGAGGCTTGTCTTCTTGGGGTAAATCCCGCAACTTCAAAGGATACTCTCTGACCTTGGTCGCAGTATCAGGACTTACAAGAGTAGTATTTCGAGTATATATAGCCCCTGTTGGAGAGGCGTCGTTATTAAAAACGATATCGGTATCGCTAAATGTGTATGGTGTTGGCATATGTTTCATTTGCAGCAATTATATCATGTCGAGATGAATTAAAAATGAAGAAAAGTAACGATTTTAGATGGATAGATATGACCCCTGCTTCTTCACTTAGAGTTGACTATCAGTAAAAATCATCGGCTTCTGCATATCCAATATCACTCGAGCAGGAACTTCTTCATATGACACTTTTTCATCGAGTGCCTTTTTTAAAGCATCAACTTTATTTTGCCCAGTAATATAAAAAATCGGATACTGCACTTTTTTCATGAATGAAAGTGTCGTCGTAACACGAAGAGGAAAATCTGCTGTAGGGCGCTTATCATCTGTGATTGCTATATATGTATCTTCTGTATTGAATTTCTTATTAAATTCTTCGCCTTGATATACACCAGGAATAATACCCGCAGTATGTCCATCTGCACCCATGCCATATAAACCAATAATTATTCCTTTAGGAAAATCTTTCATCCATTCTTTGATGTTTTTTTCAAACCGTGCAGCGTGCCCTTCTACTGTATCCCCTTCCCAAACAGATGTATTGATACAAAATGCATCAACTTGAATTAATTCATTATAAAACGATGTAGTTTGAAGAGTATCGAAATTATTGTCTCCAATATCATCTGTGAATCGTTCATCTGTAACTGTCACTGTAATTTGATCATGAAGATATTCTGGTTTTATATAATCGAGCACTTTAACTGAAGAGCCTCCAGCAAGAAGCAGAAGGATGGGCTTATCGATATGGAGTGCCAATATATCACTTATATACTTACCTGTTTCTTCAGCAGTGTTTTGAGGCGTATAGACAATATTTGATTGAGGTAATGTCATATATATTTGTGACTCTTTTAGACGTTCAATTTACTCACTCCTTGTTTTTCTGTGCACTGCTCGCGCAAGCGTATTTTGCTTCAAGTATTCGCAAAATACTGAGCGCGCCAGTACTACGATTTTATAGTCGCTCCGCTCCTTAAAATCTGTGCACTAAAGTATACGAAAAACATAGTCGCTTCACTCCTTGTTTTTCTGTGCGAGTACATGGATTCGAACCATGGACCGGGCGTGTATAAGACGCCTGCTCTACCAACTGAGCTATACTCGCATAAGGGCTATATTACCCCAAAAGAGGTGGTATGTTAATACATATATTACTCACCAGTTTCTTCTTTTTTCTTCAGCTCAATCCCATGTGCAATAATAATTTGTTCATACTCTTTTTGTTCGAGATTTTCTGCTTGAACAAGGGCCTTTGCAATCGCATCAAGTACTGCTCGTTTCTCCGTAATGATATCGAGCGCTTTTTTATATGCATCTTTCATGATCTTTGAGACCTCTTGATCAATCTTTGTTCCCACCACCTCCGAGTAATCCCTATCCTCTATAGCTTGCCCAGTCACAGTTCGACCAGCATATGATTCAAGAGCAATCGGACCAATCTCATCTGACATACCATACTTTGTCACCATATCGCGTGCTAGTGCAGTTGAAACTTGTAAATCATTTGAAGAACCAGTCGTAAGGTCATTGAAAATATGTTTTTCAACTACATATCCACCAAGTGACACGACGATATCATCGAGAAATTGATTCTTTGACATCATCTTGCGTTCATCGAGCGGTAATTTGAGAGTATAGCCTGCTGCCCGACCACGAGAGATAATCGACACCTTATGTACAGGATCTGCATGCGGAAGAACTGAGGCCAATAATGCATGCCCTGCCTCGTGATATGCCGTAAGTTCTTTTTCTTTTTTTGAAAGAATATGACTTTTACGTTCTGGACCAAGCATGACTTTTTCAATTGATCGAATCAAATCAAATTGACCAAGCTTTTTTCGCTCTTCTCGAGCTGCAACAATCGCACCTTCGTTCATAAGTGAATGCAAATCTGCTCCAGAAAACCCCGGAGTACGTTCTGCTATCAATTCAAGATTCACGTCTTCTGCGAGTGGTTTATTTTTTGAATGCACTTCAAGTATCGCAAGACGGTCTCCACGATCCGGTAAA
>JACCDR010077433.1_pt1 | contig 11608 bp, 16 predicted proteins | sample 7446431 | NCBI WGS metagenome assembly JACCDR01 (sample SAMN15323443, study PRJNA562643) | freshwater metagenome | isolation source: river surface water | place: USA:Blue River Watershed | collected 2017-08-17
GCGTCGGCCGCTTGCGCGCGTAGCGCTCTCCGAGCTCGTCGATTTCATCCTCGAGCAGTAGCGGGGTGATGACGGCGCGACACGTCGTGGCGTTGAAGCTCTCGATACGCCCCGGCATCCAACCACCGAGTGAACGGCGAGCGATGCGCTCGGCGGCGGCTTCGATGATCTCGGCGAGCGTGGGGGAGTCGTTATCGTCGGCGTTCATAGCGGGGTCCCTTCGATCTCCGTGTACCAATCCGCGCCGTGCGTATCTCCGACGTGGGTTAGTTGGGTGATGCGGAACAACCCTTGTATAGCAGCGCTCCGAAGCGAGATCTTCCGCCCCGGTGTGAGCTCGGGGAAAAGCGTGTGTTTCAGCTTGAGTGTAGGAAGAGCTCCGGGTTTCGCCGGCGCGGAGATCTCTGGTGCGCCGATCATGCCGGTCTCGTCGCCGGTCTCGGCGTTCCCCGAGATGATGAACGCGGTCCCTTCGAGCGCTTCCGTGCCGAGGATTTGAAGCCGGCCATCTTGGACGCTCCACCCCATGCCGCTCCGCTTGAGAAGCTTTGTCATCTCGTCGCGCGAGTTCCCGTCGAGCGAGACACCGGAAGCGAACTTGTTAACGAGCGCTTTTGCTTGCGCGACGTTCGACGGAACCTCGAGCCCCATCGTCTTCGCCACTTCACCGATGAGCACCTTCGGATCCGCGCCGGGGCGGAACGCCTTGGAGATGGTGGCGAAGCGGAACGCGCGATCACCGTCGCCGCATTCGAGCCGCGTGAGCCATTCGGTGCCATCGTGCTTCGACTTGCTCCACCGAAGATCGCCTTCGAACACGCGCTCGAACCGGCCATCATATCCGCCGTCGAGTCGGATGCGGAGCGGCATCTTCGCGAACTCGGATCGGCTCGATTCGTTCAGGTTGTGAACGGTGATCTCGCACGTGTTCGGCTCGGGCTTGAGCGACTTCACGATCTTGAACACCACCTTCATCTCTTCAATCACTACCGCGTTGAGCGGGTTCGTTTTGAAGAACTCCTTAGGTAGCGGCTTCGCGATCGTGAGTCGCACGTTCCGATTGAGATCGCTCATAGCGCTCCGAGCTCGGCGATGGTGAAGAAGTAGATCACGACGCGGCCGCCGTTGTCGCTCGTGCCGAGATCGTCGAGCTTCGCTTCGCGCGCGTGGAGCCCGTCGGTGTCCGACAGATCGATCGCCTTGAACACGCCGTTCGGCATCCTCGCATCCGCGCACCGGCCGCCGAGCAGTGTCCCGAGCGAGACCTTGATGCTCGCGCGGATGAGTTCGTCATCGGCGGTGTACAGATGGAAGAACCACGCGCCGGCGTCGCGGTCCGCGCGCGCGTTCCAAAAGAACTCGAAGCCGAATTGGATCCCGTCGAGCGTCGTCGAGAACGTCTGAAACGGGATCGATGGATCGATGGGGAGTTCGACGGGCATGGATCAATCCTCCACGAACTCGGTACCAGAGCCGAAGCCTTCGAGCGCGCCGAGCTTTTGCGCTAGCTGGCCACCCCATGAATTCTTGTACCGTTGGACGCCGGTGTATGTCTTCTTCGAAGGTGTCGCGGGCTTCGCCGCCTTGTTGCCTCGAGCTTGCTTCTTCGCGGCGCGCGGCACCGTCACGACGATCGTGGTGCGGAGGTTCTTCACCACGCGGATTTGCTTGAACGTCGCGCGGAAGCGGCACGCTTCGCCGATCGAGATGTTCTCCGGCATCGCGCACGTGAGCATGATCATGTTGTCGTAACGCTTCGTGGCGGTAACGACGGTGATCCGTTGCCGGCGCTCGATGATCTTCTCGAAGTGCGCGCGAGCGAGCTCGGAAGGCTTGCCACCCTGGCCATCGCGGATGTTCACCATCGGACCGATCGGCGTGTCCGAGATGACACCTTCACACGAGAACATGCGCGGCTTGATGCGAACGTGATCGGTGAAGTCCGCGCCTTCTTCCACCGGGTTGTCCGTCGTCTCGGCTTCGAGGTTGTGATCGGCTTGGATCAACGCGTCGACTTCGAGCCCGTCAATGGTTGCGAACGGCATCACTTACCCCCGGTTCCGGCTTTCGCCTGTCGAAGTGTGGCAGCCATGTGCTCGTCGAACGCCTTCTTCGTGGCGTCGGCGATCGCCTTGGGATCGGATCCGGGCGGCGGCGTGACTTGGATCGTCGTCGTCGCTTGGATGCTCGTGGCACCGCCGCTCTCGGGGAGCGCGATCGTCGGAGCTTGAAGCGCGCCGGTCTGAACGAAATCTTCGAGCGCTTGGCCGGTGAGCCCTTGCTTCGTTCCCTCTTCGAAGCGGCCGACGATATCAACCACGCTTCCTTCGGTGAAGAAGCCGGCGATCGCATCGCCCACACCCTTGATCTTGTCCCACACCCACTCAATCTTCTCGACCACCCAATCGATGAACTTCGAGAAGGCGTCAATCAGATATCCGATGGTGTGGTCCCACAACCACGTGAGCTTCTCGGCGATCCACGTTTTGAAGAGTCCGAAGAAATCCTTCAACACGGAATCGCCACCCGAGAACCACGAGTAGAGATCTTGGAGAATGAGGATGATCGCGAAGAGCCCGAGCGCGACGATCGCGATCGGCAACGCCGCCCAAATCCACGCCGCCGCGGATGCGAGCGCGGCCGCGATGCTCGCGCCTTGGAAGATCACGAGCGCGGCCGCCACGGCGAGGATGCCGGCGGCGAGAACACCCATGTGGTTCCCGAGCCACTCGACGAGTGACACCGTGGTTCCCACGATCTTCGCGAAGACCTTCAACGCGCCCACGATACCCTCGAGCACGAACTTCAATTTTTGGGCGATGATCTGTCGGTTCGCTTTCACCCACGCGAGCAGATCAGAAACCATCTCCTTCAACGTCGGAAGGAGCTCGGCCACCACGGTGTTGCGCAAGCCGCCGAGTGCCGCCTTCACCTTGTCTTGTTCGTCGCCGAAGTCGTCGAGTGCCTTCACCCCGTCTTCCGAGATGACGGCTCCGAGCTCGCGCGCTTCCTTCTTCATCGCTTCGAGCGCTTCGGAGCCGCCGGCGAGCGTCGGGATCAACTCCTTGCCGGACTTGCCGAGAAGCTCCATCGCGACGCCGGCGCGCTCTTCTTCGGGGATAGACGCGAGACGATCGGCGATGTCGCCGAGCACGTCGGCCGCCGGGCGAAGCTTGCCTTCGGCATCTTTCACCTTGATCCCCGCGCGTGCGAAGCCTTCGGCCATGGCCTTGTTGCCGTTGGCCGCTTCGAAGAGGTTTTGTCCGAGCTTCGTGAGCGTCGTGTTCACACCTTCGAGCGAGCTTCCGTTTTGCTGCGCGGCATAGCCTAGCGCTTGGAGCTCTTCGACGTTCGTGGCCGAAGCCACGCTCATATCGTTGAGCTTCCCGCCGAGCGTGGTGGTGTCCTGAATCAAGCCGGCGAAGAAGCGCACGCCGGCGGCGGCCGCGAGCACACCGAGCGCGGTCTTCACTGCACCGATCGCCTTGTCCGCCGCGTCGAAGCTCTTCGCGTCCGGTTGGATCTTGAGTTTTGCGAAGAGCTCGGCGATCGTCATTTCTTGTTCCTCTTCTTAGCGGCTCGCCGCTCGGCGGCTTCGAACTCGTCTAGGATGTGTCCCCACTTCTCGATCTCTTCGAGCGGCATCTCTTCGACTTCGGTGATGGTGGCGATGCCGTGCTTCACGAGTCGACGCCACCACCACTCTTCGTGAACCGCCGGGACTAGGTGGATTCGCTCTCCGTCGTCGGCGTCTTTTCCGCCACCGCCGCGGTTTGCTTTCCGCTTCGGAGCTTCGAAAAGACGCCACCGGAGAAATCCCCGAAGTTCACCTTCCACACGAACATCATGGCTTGATACATCGCCATGGTGTTCCCTTCGAACGTGAGATCGATCGTTTCGAGATCGCCGTTCAACTCGGTCCACGTCTTCCCGTCACCGTTGCCGGGTGCAATGGCCTTCGTGGTGGCGAACGTCTCGCGGAGCAACGTGTCGAAGAGATCATCGGTGAGCCCGGACGCGAGCGCGGACAACGCCGGAGCGAAGTCGCTCAAGTCGCTGGCCATGAGCTCGTCGAACTTCTCGGCCGTGATGCCTTTGAAAGACGCCAACGCCGGCGCGAGCAGACGAAGGAGCTTCGCTTGAAGCTTCCCGCCGGCGCGCGGCCGGAGTTGAACGGTCCGGATCTTGATGCCATCGATCGTGGTCTGATCACTCTTGAGTGCCATAGCTTCGCTCTCCTCTTCGAAGTTCTAGCGTCGATTGTCGTGGCGCTTACTGCTCGACGAATTCGAGCTCGTCGCACACCACGGTCCACTCACGTGGGGAATGCTCGTCCGCCCACGTGAGATCGGCCGGCTTCTCGATCCAGCAATTCTCGGCTTGGACCATGCCGTTTCCGTCGGAATCCTTCCCGAGCGCGGAGCCGAACGCGCGGCCGGTGCTCTCGTCGAGCAACGCGCGAGCGAGAAGGAGCTTGTTCGAAGGGCTCGTGGATTGGAGCGTGAACACGATCGTTCCGCTCTTGTCGCGCGAACGCGTGCGAACGCCGTCACCCTGGCCACCCTTCTCGTGCTTCCACGTCGGGTTGTTCCTCGAGCACTTCACCATCTCGCCGGTGTGGAAGCCGGTGATTTCGATTCCGCACACGACGAGCGACATGCGGCCGGGATCGTATTGTCCAAAGTTCCCCATGATGATCTCCTTCTATCAGTCGACGACGTTGGCGCGAACGTTGACGATGTGGATCGCGCCTTGGAGTTGGATGTTGGCGAACACGTTGTTCAACGTGCGCGTGGTGCGATCGTTGTCGGTGACTTGATCCGGATCGTCGGCGTCCGGCGTCACGACGGTCCACCCCGGCTTGATGCCGCCGGCGCGCTCGCCTTCCTTGCACGTCGCGCGAAGCTCGGCTTCGATCTTCGCGATGCCGGGGTTCGTCATCGGGATCTTGTCCGATGCGCGCTTCACGTTGAAGATGCGCGTGGCCGCGGTGTTCTCGAACCAATCGAGAAACCGGATCTTGTCGATCCACTCACCGCTCGCGGTCTTGCCGAAGAAGGTGAGTCCGGCCGAGCCAACGGCTTCGTACCCGTTCGCGTTCTTCGATTCGAGGTTCGAGCGGTGCGTGTCGGTGAGTTCGGTGGGATCGACGCCGGAGAGGGGCTTGTCCGCCCACGTCTCGGAGCCCGGCGTGACGGGGAGAACCTTTCCGCACAACGCCGCGCCGGCCATCTGATCCGGGCGGTGGTGGTAGAACGTCGCGGTCCGATCGCGCGCCGCGGTCTTGAGATCGTCGAACGTGTCCGAGCTCGTCGCCGCGGTGGTGATGCCGCGCGTCTCGTTCGAGTCCATCATGAAGAACTTCTTCGCGGTCTCGGTCCACGTCGCGATCGCGGTGGCCACGGCGTTCGAGTTGAAGCCGTTGTAGATGGCGTAAAAGTCCGTGTCGGCGAGCTTGATCGCGGCGAGATCCGTGGCGTAGCCGGGATCCGCGTGCGTCATCGCGACGCCTAGATCCGCCGGGTTCGCAACCTCGAGCGCGAACCATCCGCCGGCGGCGTCGGCCGTCACCGTCATCGTGTCCGTGTCGCCGGTGCCGGGAACCACGGCCGCCACGAAGTTCGTACCCACGACGGCTTCGAGCGCGGCGACGATGCCGGTACAGATCTCGTCATTCGTCGCGGACGAGTCCGACGTGAACTCGACGAGCGTGCGATCGACGGCCGGCGTGGTGACGTACATCTGATAGGTGTACGAGCTCCGGACCGCGTTCACGACGATCGTGTAGACGAGCGTCGGCGCGAGCGCGAGCCGGCCCATCTTGATCTTCTTCGGTGCGGGGTTCTGTGCGAACGCCGCGTTCGCCGCGCGCCACTCGAACGTATCGGCCGCCCAATCGTCTTCGACGCTGGCCATGTTCAGATACGTGCGCGTGCGAGCCGCTCCCCATCCCGACGTGTTCGGGGTGAGGATGAGCAACGTACCGAAGCCGGCACGGGTGAGACCCGCGCTCGCGCGCGAGATGGTGACAGTGACGTAGTTCGACAGGTTACCCATGGTTTCCTCCATCTAGCGCGGGTTTACAGCCTACGCACGGTCTCGTTACTCCGGCGTTAGATCGACTGTAATGGTTTCGAGTTCCTCGCCGTCGACCGTCGGAGTGACGTTGACGGTTTCGATAATCGTCTCGGTGCCGGCGAGCTCGGACTTCACGAAGAGTGTCACGGTGTAGATCGCGCGCGGCTCGAACCGCGACGAGCCCACCACGCCATCGAGTGGCGCGACCACGCCGGCGTTGCCGAACGAGACGCCACCCGCGCGCAACGCTCGCCGGCGCGGCGGCGTCGTGGCGATCGCCTTCACTTCGGAGAGGATTGCGCCGGCGGTTCGATCGTCCGCCACGACGCCATCCACCGGCGTCTCGGGAAAGCACGTTGCCTCGAGCACGAGCCGGCGTTGGCCACGCGTCTTCGAGACGAGCTCCGCGCCGGCGCTCGGCGTCGGGTTCACTTCGTAATCGGTCCAGTCTTGGCCGATCGCATTCTCCTCGCGAATGCGGATCGCGATACACGCGGCCGTGCCGTCCGGGCGGTTGAGCGCTTGGCCGGTGTAGTAGACGCGCGCCGGCGCGAGCGTCGAGCCCGCGACGAACCACGCGTGGATCGCATCCTTGATCGTTGTCCACGTGATCGCGCTCATGCCGGCACCTTAGATGCGTACGCGCGGAAGTGGCGCGGCCACGGTTCGCACTTGAAGACTTCGAACACGGTGGATCCGATCGTGATGCGATCCGGCTCGTGCGTGGCGTCTTCCACGAAGAGCTCGGTCTCGGTGTAGATGACGCGAACATCGTTCTTCCGGCGGTGCTCCGGCAACGTCTCGAGCTCTTCGCCCATCGCCGGTTGGATGTTCGCCGTGATCGATAGCGTGCTCGTGGTGCCGGCCACCTTGCGACCGTTCACCGGCGCGGCCGGCGTCGTACGCGTCACCGTGTACGGCTTGAGATTCAGACGAATCATCATTGGTCGGATCCTTCCGCTGAATCGTTCGTCACCACCTCGAACGCAATCGAGTTGAGAAGGAGTCCAGTATCCACGAGCGGCTTCGTGGAACCCTTCGCCTCCACCGTGCTCTCGGCGAGTGGCGGCGGCAGATCCTCGGACGTGATAGTGTTCTTCACTTCCTTCACCGCCCACGTACCGAGCACCTTGAGAGCTCGCTCGGGGTCCATGTCTTCGGTGATGATCTTGCGTGCGAGCTTCGCGATCACGTCGGCCGTGCGGCGTGGACCCTCGCCATCTTGAAACGTCTTCCGCAACGGACGCCGCTCGGGAACACGATCATCGCTCGAACCGAACTCGTGCGTAGCCATGATCTCGATGAGCGACATCTCGCTATCGGGGTGGGTTTGCTCGCCGCCTTTCGACGCGAGGATCCCAACCTTCACGTACATACGATAGAGCTTCTTCGCTTTCGCGCGGAGCTTGTCCCACAAAGTCCGATCGACTTTGACGTTATCGTAGACCGGCGTAGTCATCGCGCGAGCCAAGCCCCGCCGGCGTTCATCCGACATAGCCATCGGAATTGCTGGCCGTACGGAGTCCGGTTGAGCTCGCTCGGCGTGAGCGCGATCGCGCCATACGCGCGCGAGATGCCGCCTTCGGTCTCGGACGTGATAGGTCCGGCCGCGCCGGCGGTGGCCGTCGGGAAGAGCGTGGCCATGTGAGCCGCGAGCGAACACCGCGCGATCTTCGTGGTGTCCCCATCCTCGCCGTCGAACACGTCCACCGCGATGCCGTTGCCGTTCACCCACGCGAGCACCACCGCGGGAACGGCGGTGATCTCGGCAAAGAGCGCGGTAACGTCGGCGAGAACGATGGCGGCCATGGCGAGTTCCTTAGGGGATCTGGACTTCGGCGATCGTGGCGGTGCCGTCCGCCGCGGAGCGAATCACCGCGATCTTCGGACCGAGCATGCCGTGGATCAGCGTCGGCATGTTGGCCGGAACGAACATGCTCCCCGACGCGGCGGCCGCGACGAGATCCGCGGCGGCGACAGTGGCCGCTCCGCTCTCGCTCATCGTCATCCGTCCGCCGTTCGCGACGATGCCGATCGTACCGTCGGTGTTGTCGGTGACGGTGAGAAGCGGGAACGCGGCCGCGATGATCGGCGCGACGATCGCCGCGACTTGGGCGGCCGTGGTCGCGCCGGAGATGTCGGCCGCAACGTTGCCGGACGCGACACCATCGCCGGCCTTGTCGAGCTCGAACACCACCGTTCGACCGTTCGCCACGATCGTGAAGGTGTCGGCCGCTCCGTGTCCGGCCTTCGTGGTGAGCGTGAGGAGATACGCCGAGCCTTGCTTGATGTAGCAAGCCGTCGAGCTCGTGAAGAGATAGAGCTTGTTCGGGCTCATCGTGATCGACGCTTGCGCCGACGCGCTAGCCACGGCGCGAGCTACGGCCGTGGCGGTGTTCGGATAGAGTGGAAGCACGATGATTCTCCTTCTTCGATGAGAGGTTCAAGTCCGTGTGTGAAACGCCGCGGGGGAACGGCGCTCCGAGCTCGGGCTCGGGCTCGAACGTCGATCAGATCTCGGCGTTGTTGTACGAGACGAGGAACGGATAGCGCGCGAGCGCGCCACCGCACTTCGACACCGCGGGAACAACCCACGCGAGGTTCTTTTGCTGCACGGGGAGCGGCGTGTACTCCATCGGAACGAGACCGCACACGATCGCCGGATCCTTCGGGTACGCCGCGATCGTATCGCGCGCGAGCCGGCCGCCGGAGAGCGACGCCTTGAGACGCCACACCGGGGTGATGTTCCCGATGAACGGACACTTCGAGCGCGCGAAGTCGAGAGCCGTCGTCTCGGAGAACGCCGACACGCGGACCTGAGATGCGTAGGTGTACTGTGCGATCGGGAGCGTGATGTCGAACTTCGCGAAGCGGCCGTGGCTCACTTCGTGGAGGTTCGACACGATCGCCATGAGATCGTTCGCCACTTCCATGCCGTTCGCGTTGGGCGCTTCGAGCGAGCCCCACGCGGTGCCGCCGTTCGCCTTCGTTCCCGGCGTGAACGCCGTGGTACCGGAAGCGATCGTGAAGAGACCCTCGAGCCCGTACGTCGTGTTCCCGTACGCGAGGATCTCGTCCACCTCGGACTCGATCGCGAAGCGAGCCACCGCGGCGCGCTCGGTATCGAGACGCATCCCCGTCGCCGCCGCCGCGCGGAGCTCTTCCCAATCGTAGTGGTAGCCACCGGCGATGGTCTTGATCGTCTTCGAGCGCTCCACCGCGGACACGTCCGAGAGCGGGATGTCGTCGGCGGCGTTCGCCACGATCTTCGCCTGTCCCACCTCGTTCATCTCCTTCCACGTGTAGACACGCGCCCAATCGGGGATGCCTTGCTTCGTGGGAAGAAGCGTCCGCATGATGAGACCGGCGTAGATCTGCTTATAGACCTCCGTATCCACGTGTTCGAGCTCGCGAGCGACGAACGCGGTCTCGTTCGCGTCCATACGTGCGCCGGGATTCTTGAAGAGATTCAGCATTGCTTGATTACCTTTCCTGTCGTGTTCTCAGACGATGAGCCCGGCGAACACGACGCGTCCGGCGGGTAGGGTTGCGGTTCCATCCTCGTCGAAGACGAGATCGAGTTCGTCATCCGGATCGAGGATCAGATCATCATCGGTGGTGGACAGCACGCCATCGAGCCACGTGTTCGCGGCGAGGGATGCGCCGGCGGGATCGTCGTTACCGTCCGTGTTGAAGAGGGTGGCAACGGTGGCCACTTTCGTCGCGTTGTCCACGCGCACCGCGAAGGCGTTCGTGTTGTCGGCGGCGAGCCCGGTACCGTTGACGTAGGAGAGAGCACGGACCCGAACCTTCCGGCCCGTGTTGTTCTTCCACAACTTCGCGGAAGAGTCCGTGGTGACGGCGGCGTGATCGAGAGAGAGATGGATCTCTTTCTGGAACTCGCCACTCGTCGGGAAGGCAGGGATCGTCATGATGTGACTCCTTGATCGCTAGCGGCGATCAGTCGGCGATGTCGGCTCCGCGCATGGTGAAGTCGAACTCGAGCAGTGCCGGACCGGCACCCGTGGTGGTCTCCTTGTAGCGCGCGAATTGCGAGATATCGACGCAATCCGATGCGTCCGCGGTATCGCGGAACGCGCCGGCTTGCTCGTTACCCGTCGCGACGCAGCGAACGAGAACCGACGAGCGCGGCGAGACCGCTTCTTCGGTGAGCACGTAGAGCTCACCCTTCGTCGCGATCTTCATCACGGTCTTGGGCTTGAGACCCGTGGTGCCGCGCTCGTGATCCTTCGCGTAGGAGTCCGAGCGCATCACGATCCCGATCAGCTTGTTGTTCGTGGCGGTGAGAAGCTTCGCTTCACCGTCCGTCGTGGTGTCCTGAACCACGACGCCTTCGGGGATCTCGGCCGATGCTTCGGCGTTCACGAAGCTCTCGGTCTTGGGCATGTTGAGCCCGAACGGCATACCGGCGTATGCCTTCACGAGCCCGGTGAGAACGGAGGAGAATGCCATGGCGATCACTGTCCCTTCTGCGCGGGGTTCTTCCACGCGTCGGCTTGACGGTTGAGGTACTCTTCACGCGCCGACGGCTTCCCATCGTTGCGCGTCTTCGGCGCGTTGATCGCCACCACGACTTCCGTGGTAGCAGCGTCCGCCGAACCTTCGGCTTCGATCGCCGCATCGTAGCGCGCCGAGACGTAGGCAGCATCCTTGCCGGCCATGCTCTTCCCGGTGAGCTTCTCGGTGATCGCCGCCTTGATCTCGGCGTCCGTCTTCTTCGACATGTCGATCGGCTTGTCCTCGTCGGTGCGAAGGAAGCGCTCGGCGACACCCTCGAGCTTGATGCGCTCCTTCGCGCGCTCGACGGCGGTGGACTCGGAGTCCGTGCGCGCCTTCTCGGCCTTCGTCGCCGCATCCTTCGCGGCGTCGCGCTCGGCTTCGATCGTCGAGATCTTCGACTTGAGCGTGGCGTTCTCCTTGTCGAGAGAGTCGGCGCGCGCCGAGCTCTCGTTCGCCTTCACCGTCATCACGGCGAGATCGGCGAGCACCTTCTTTAGCTCTTCCATAACGATTCCTTCCGCCGGCTCGCCGGCATCGATCATCTCGGCGGAATCCATGCGGACGCGAGCAACATTACCCGCGCGTGCGGATCCAACGCCGATAGCAACGTGGTTCCCGATGATGTTGGTTTGCACCGCATCGAAGCGCTCGCCGTCGGGTGCGGTGCCGGGCGCTTTCACGATGTCTTGATCGTATCCGGCGGACACGTTGAGCTCGCCGCGCTTGAGCGCCGCGATCGCATCCTTGCCGGTGATGTGCAGCGAGCCGACGAGAAGATCATCTTCACGACGGAGCGAGCCCGCGACCACGGTGCCTTGAGCGTACGTGTCGCGGTTCTCCGGGGTGATGAGCCCTTCGACGGGATGCCGATACGTAACCGGCATGAGCTCGAAGCTCTTCATCGAGTTCGGCGAGAAGACTTGATCGGCCGGGCGATACTCCTTCGTCTCTCGGCCGGTGAGCAAGTCGCGATAGCGAAAGATGCCGGCGCGCGAGATCACCGCATCCA
>JACCDR010024768.1_pt1 | contig 11605 bp, 12 predicted proteins | sample 7446431 | NCBI WGS metagenome assembly JACCDR01 (sample SAMN15323443, study PRJNA562643) | freshwater metagenome | isolation source: river surface water | place: USA:Blue River Watershed | collected 2017-08-17
AAGCGAAGTGCTGGAAAGCGAGCTGAAAAGAGTGCTGCTAAGCGAAGTGCTGGAAAGCGAGCTGAAAAGAGTGCTGCTAAGCGAAGTGCTGGAAAGCGAGCTGAAAAGAGTGCTGCTAAGCGAAGTGTTGGAAAGCGAGCTGAAAAGAGTGCTGCTAAGCGAAGTGTTGGAAAGCGAGCTGAAAAGAGTGCTGCTAAGCGAAGTGCTGCTAAGCGAGCTGAAAAGAGTGCTGCTAAGCGAAGTGCTGCTAAGCGAAGTGCTGGAAAGCGAGCTGAAAAGAGTGCTGCTAAGCGAAGTGCTGGAAAGGGAGCTGAAAAGAATGCTGCTAAGCGAAGTGCTGCTAAGCGAAGTGCTGGAAAGCGAGCTGAAAAGAGTGCTGCTAAGCGAAGTGCTGGAAAGCGAAATGGTGTTAAGAGACGTGTTGAAAAGAGTGGGATTAAACGAAGTGTTTATTAAAAATTCTTATTTTAATTGAAAATTTTTTATTATTATATGATAATATAAAATGAGTTATTCATATATTCAGAATGTATATCCAAATTTTCAAAGTAGTAAAAATTTAGGCGGAGTGTATAATAAATTAACCATTCCAACCAGACCTGCTGTTAATGAAAAAACAGTTGAGAATTTTGAAAACGAGGAAAAAAAATGTGATGTAGAACATTTAATGAAATGCGAAGAATGTAGAAAAGTTATTATTAAACAATTCAATTTAGAAAAAGATGAAAGTTTAAAAGAAGATATTTTGGATATAATAACATATATAATTTTTGCAGTATTTATAATTTTATTACTTGAAAAAAAGTAAATTTTGATTGAATATTAATTTAATTTTATTTTTGTAAATTAAATGAATATAGACGAAAACGATTTATTGGCAACTAATATTTTTATTCAAGAACCAAAAATTGATGAAATAAATCCAGAACAAGTAAAGGAATTCGAAGAATGGTTTAGTGTAGAAAAAAATAAACAAAAGGAAAATGAATTACCGATAAAAGAAAAGGAAAAAAAATTAAAAGAAATCAAAACATATGTTAGCGTAGATTCTCGTGATAGAGATAAAAGAGAGTATCCTCTTGCAAGTAATTTCAAAATTTTTTTAGGAAGAACATTTTATAATGTAAGGAGTGTAAAATTAGTTAGTTTAGAATTTCCAAATGTAAATTCAGTGATAAACAAGAATAATAATAAGATTTATTGGCATAATTTACAAGATATTGAAAATGGGTTATTGGATACAACCACAGGATATTATCCAGTATATTCTATTGAATTAAGAACAGGTAGTTATGTTTCGAATAGTATACAAGATGAAATAACAAATAAATTAAATTCAGTTAAACGCGAAAATAAATTTGGTGATAATCATTTTTTCATAGTAACATTAGATTTAGATACAGATGTAGTTTCCATGACTTCATTATCACTTGAGTTATTAGGAAATAATCCACTTACATCAACTATAAGTTCAAATGTTATTAAAGTATCAGCTTTTGGTCACGGTTTAGATCCTACAAAGACGCATGAATTATATTTAATAGGTTCAAAATCATTTGCTGGAATTACAACTGATTTATTAAATACAGTTCATACAATGACAGTTAATACACCAAACGAATTGCAATTTGAAGTATCGATTCCAGCAACAGATACAGCAGTTGGAGGAGGAAATGTTGTTAAATTAGGAAAACAAACACCGTTTCAATTTTTATTTGGAAGTTATACGAAAACGGTAGCAGACAATTTAGGATTTCCATTAGAAAATTCATCTAAAAGAATTGATACATATATACAAAGTATATTAAATTATAAGCAAATAAGAATTTTGTTTGATAGTAATCATAATTTTACGTTGAATGATATAGGACAATTTTGTACAATAACAGGTATAAATACAATAATACCAGATAATTCATCACTGTTAATTACAGAGATATTAGATAATAGGACTATATTAGTAAACTATAATAACAATGAATTGACGACAACTGCATCAAATGCAGGTCAAATTACATATGGATTAAATGTATATAATATAGAATTGATTTTAAATTATACTGTTAATAGTGTGTTAGTAACAACATCTACTGATCATTATTTAACAACAAGTGACATAAATAAAGTTATAACATTTTATGATACTCAATCTACACCGTCTTTTAATGGTGAAAATACGATACAAAGTGTGTTATCGTCAACAGAATTTATTATAACAGGAAATTTAGATACAACTGTTCATTTATCTGGAGAAGTAATTTATACAAATAATGATGGTGGGGGGTTTCCTCAACAATATGCACTTGAAGCAAATATTTATAATGTTACAAATGTGATACCAGGTGTAGTATCAACATTTGTTTGTAATAATAACTTTAAAGTAGGAGATAGAATAAAAATTTATAACTTGAAATCTTACCCTATGTTAAAGGATGAAGAATATACTGTTTTTTCTGCAACAAATACTGAATTTACAATAAATAAAACATTAGTTGAAGTTGATATGAATGTTGTTTTAAACAATCAAGTGTACGTTGGTTCAAATGTATTAAAATTAACATTTCCAAATCATAGTTTTAATTTTATTATAAATATAGAACAAGAAACATATACAAAATCAGGAGATGTGGTTGTTGATAATGTTCTCCAAACAACAGTGACAACATCTACAAGTCATAATTTAAGCCTAGGAGACACTGTATGTTTTAATTCAACAGTTCTTCCCGATATTTATATGGTGACGAATGTAATATCAACAACAGAATTTGAAATAGATCATATTGGTACAACACAAATTACATTGACGAATTTAACAATAACAAAACCAATAACAATACAAACACAATTAAATCATAATTTAACAGATGGTACAATTATAATTATACAAGGAACTGGAACAAATTTAGATGGATTGAATTTGACAGGTGAAGGTTTTAAAGTGAGAGTTAAGGACAATGATGAAATATGGATAAAACACCCATATATCACAATACCTGTTAATATTACAGGAACAATTTCTTTGTCTCAAGATTTTTATTTATATAGCGCCCAAGACGTTGGTGGGATAAAGAAGGAGTATATAAATAATGAAGTTTTAAAAATAAGAGAAATTTTAGATGAGAATAATATTACATTTCAAGTTAATACATTTTCAACAAAAAATGAAAGAGGAGGAGGTGATAGTATATTTATAAGTTCTTTATTACATGGGTTTAGGGGAGCACAAACGAATACAATTAATAATGTCCTTCATAGATCTATTAATTTAGAAGGAGAAAATTATGCCTTTTTAAAATGTCCACAGTTATCAAGTATGTTAAACACTGGTAGTGTCAAGGATGTTTTTGCGCGAATATCTCTTGATCAATCGCCTGGGAATATGGTTTTTGCATTTTTAAGTAATCCAAAAACATTTGATGATGTTCCATTAAATAGATTAGGGGAATTAGAATTTTCAGTAATAAATTATGATAATAGTTTATACGAATTCAACGAATTGGATTATTCGTTTGTATTAGAAATAACAGAAGAAATAGACACTTCGGAACAAATAAATGTAAGTAGTAGAAGAAATTTTGTTTAAATAACTGTTGTATAATTAATATTATTTTTTTATTTATATAATTTATAAAAAAATGAACGTTGTAAAAAATTTTGATACTGTTTTAAACCAATTTTTACAAAAAGCATCGTCGCAACAATTATTAAAAGGAACAATTCAGTTTTTATTAATATTATATATTGCACGAATTGCCCCTGATGTACCACAAGGTGTTGCAGATTTATTCAAAAACAATTATTTTAGATTAGTTGTATTTTCGTTAGTATTATGGACAGCTCAATTTAGCCCATCCATTTCCATATTATTATCTGTTGCATTTATTATTACAATGAATTATGCTGTTTCAAAACCTTTATGGGAATTTTTAGAAAACGTGAGTGAAAGTGAAAAGAAAGAAGAAAAAGTAGAAGAACAACCTAAAGAACAAGTTCAAGCAGAAACAAAATCACAAGAAGTAGAAGTACCAGAGGCACAAACATCTATGTCTGAATTAGGATGTTATCCAAGTCGTCGCTTTGACATGGCAGTTGTAGAACCTATAGAAGAAGGTGCATCTTTATCTGTATTATAATGGATGTAATGGGTTTATGTGTTCATACGGAAGTTCAATAGATTTTATATAATTTGTTGGATGTAAACTAACGCATACGGTATGTGTTTTTAATTTAGTAATTTCGCCAATATATCCTTTAAAGGAATTGAAATAACTGTTTTCTAAATATATAATTTTAATATATTGACCTTTTGTATAGGAACACGAATTATTGTTATTATTAAGAAAATTTTTATTAAGAAAGTTCATTAATTATTAAAAAAAATTAATTTTAAATTAAAATAATTAAAATTAAATAAAATGAATTATTTAAGAGTTATTGTACCAATATTATTAAAAATATATATGTTTTTAGAAGTTTTATATAATAGTATTTATATATTTACTGTAAAATTAAAATTATGGGATTTTAAGGCTATTGATGGAATTTATTGTTGTAAAAGATATATTGACGGAAAAATTTATGAATACAAAACGATTACACCATTATTTTCCGTTCAATCTCCTAATTTTGAAAAAATACTCTACGTAGGTATTGTAAATGAAAACGGAAATAAAGACATTACAAATGAAATAAAAAGATGGGTAATTTATTGGGAAAAAGATGACGAATATTATTTTAAAAAATTTTTACAACATAATAAAATAAACTCTAATGATACTTTTTATATATATTACGAAGACGTATCTGAAGTAGAAATTTGTGTTAAAGATATTAAATCATTTAAGGAGTTGCGTTTGGTTTAATTTGTTCATTTATTTAATTTAAATAAATAAATGGATTTTTTATTAAGTGGTGGTGGAGCGAAAGGAATATGTTACGTTGGTGTTTTAAAATACATTCTTTCAAAAGATATTCCTATTAAAAGAATAGGTGGTGTATCTATAGGAAGTGTATTTGGATTAATTTATATTTTATGTAAAATGGGTAGTAATAATATCAATAATATTGAAAAACATATATTAGATGCAAAATTTGATGAAATGTTTAAAGTGAAGATGAAAAATATATTGAATAAATGGGGTTTATGTGACTGTAATGAATATATGAACTTTTTTAAAAAATTTCTACATGATTCTAATTTAAATGAAGATATAACTTTTAAAGGATTATATTTAAAATCCAATATAAAATATGAAGTATTTGTAACAAATTTAACAAAAAACGAACAAGAGATTTTATGCGAAGAAAAAACACCAAATTTAAAAGTATTAGACGCAATAAGAATGTCTATATCACTTCCAATTATTTTTACAAGAAAAATATATAATGGTTGTGTTTACACAGATGGGGGAATTCTTGAAAATTTTCCAATAAATTTATTTAAAAAAAATGACGATAAATTTTTAGGTATAAAATTATGCGAAAAACAAAAGGAAGGAGAAATAAAAAATATATTACAATTTATAATAAAAAATATAGATTGTATGCGGAAAAAAAATGTAAATGAAAAGGAAGATTGTATTATATATTTAGAACCATGGATTAGCACTTTTCATATAAAATTATCTAAAGAAGAAAAAATAAAATTGATTGAGTTTGGTGAAAAAAGAGTAATAGAATTTTTTAATGAAAAAAATGAAAAAGAATATTAAACAAAATAATATAAAATGAAAGAAGATAATATAAAAGAAATTGTTGAACAAATTTTTTCTGATTATCCAAAACCGTATAAATATTGTGCATTACAGCTAGACAATGAAAGTTTAGAGTATTCTAATGGTGATTTAGATACGTTTATTTTCAATATTTTGTACGAAATAACATACAGAGGTATGAAAAAGATTTTTGGAATAAATAAAGAAATTTATACACTAACATATGACGAGTATAAGTTATTAAATAAATATGTGAATTCTTTTGGATATAATTTAGAAATATTTATAAATAATGAAAAATTTAATTCAAATACTATTGTGAATAATGAAGAAGATTGTAGTATAAAAATATCGTTTATAAACATTTAATTTATATTTTTTATTTAATTTATTAAGTTTAATTTCAAAAATTTTTTTTCTTTTCTAATAGTATAAAAAAAAAATGGCAGGTGGTCTTATGCAATTAGTCGCTTATGGAGCTTAAACATTTGGGCTCAAATAGTAAGCTGCTAATATGGTTCGTATAAATACCATATTAGATAAACAGTATAAATATACGAATAATGAATTATTTGTCTGTGATAATTTATTATTATATAACTTGCTAGTGAAAAACTTTTTAAAAGTTTTTTGCGAAACTTTCAAATTGCGGGAACCTCTTTATAACTTTAACTACTACTTAATAATAGTGATATTATTAATACCAAAGGGTAATGACCTGAGGCATAGTAAAAACGTTAAAGATTAGACAATCCGCAGCCAAGCATCTTATATTGTAAAAATTGAATAAAATATATTTTTTTAAGAATTTTAAATGGAAAAAGGTGAAATTTATTGTTTAACAAGTCCTTCAAATAAAAAATACGTTGGCCAATGTGTTAAGTTATTGTCAAGTGGTAAAAAATGGGGATATTTAAGTAGATGGAAACAGCATATCAGAGATGCTACAATTGGTAGAGATTATTGTAGATTATTAAATAATGCTATTCGTAAATACAAACCTGAAAGCTTTACCATTGAATTAATAACGGAATGTGATATAAAAGATTTAGATTATAATGAAAAATTTTATATTGAACAATTTAACACAATGACACCAAATGGTTATAATTTAACTTCAGGTGGTAAAACAACGTCAAGACATTCAGATGAAACAAAAGAATTACGAAGAAAAAGTATGATAGGTAAAAATGTAGGTAAAGTGTTGGATAAACGTCCACGATTACGATACGACTTGAAGATTCAGAATTACCTAAATATGTTCGTTATTATAGAGATTCATCAGGTAAAGAAGGATATAGGGTAAGTCATCATCCAAATTTAAAAGAAAAGTCATTTGTAAGTAAATATGCTTCTATGGAAGATAAATTACAATTAGCTTTAGAATATATAAATTCAATATAGGTAGATATAAGATGAAGGTTCAACGAGTAGACGGAAGTTGGGATTTAATGATGATATTAGCCATATCTGAAAATTCTTAAGGTGTACTCTACTCCTAATAGAGATATTAGGGCAAATAGTATGTAAATACTAGAGGCAAGATGTTTACCTTTAAATCCTGTAGGGTAGAAAAATGTCAGGGAATATTGAAACAATAAGATATTCACAAACCCTTTAGTGACTTTGAATTAATTCAAATCACGGACGTTAATCAGGGAAATTAAAATAATTAATTTGAAAACCCCTGGTGAGAAAATCAAATTGCTGGAAACCCCTAAAGCATATTTTACTAAAAACATGTGGTGACATATGTTTGGCCAAGAGAAAATACTTGGGTATAAGTGATAATAAATATGATGATAAGATTTTTCTTTGAAATGGGCAATCAGCAGCCAAGCTTCTTTAAAAAAAAATGAAAACTTTTAAATACTTTGTTATATTATGGAAAGAAAATGTGATAAATGTCAACTTTATAAAAATTTACATAATGATTTTAGAAAATATAAAACAGATAATTATTCTAAAACATGTAAGAAATGTTTAAATGAATTGGATAAACAAAGAAAAAAACAGAAAAGAAAAGATATTCAAGAAACATCTATATTTGAATGCGAAATATGCAAAGAACAGAAAGCATTAAAATTTTTTTCTAAATTAAAAAAGTTTTATAAAAGAAAAATTTGCAAGATTTGTTATCCATTATTCGTTACAAAACAAAAAACAGATTGGTGTAAAAATCAACATAATACTAACATTAATTATCGTTTAAAAAAGTCGTTAGCAGCAAGATTAAGAGCTGTGTTGAAAAAACAAAATACGACAATGTCATATATTGGATGTAATATATTATATTTAAGAGAATGGTTACAGTATAATTTTACAAGCGATATGAGTTGGGATAATTATGGAACATATTGGTCTATTGATCATGTTATACCTGTTTCAAAATTTGATTTAACAGACGAAAATGATAAATATAAATGTTGGAATTGGTCAAATCTATTTCCTGTTACTGTTGAATATAATTCATCTAAAAAAAATTCACTTGATACACAACAAATAAATAAAGTAATTAAAAGTTTAAAAACATTTAAAGAAGAAGGTTCAACGACTAAATGGTTTTCGGATGAATTATTAAATTTATTTTTTTCAAATTTAAATTTATCTTCATCATAAGATATAGTCTAATCCTTATTGAAAAATAAGGTAGAGGTTTATGTACAGGTAATCCTCAAATTACTTAAAATTGAGTAGAAAAGTAGCCAGATATAACTATTAGGATATGTTATATAAAAATCTGTTGTAATTCCTATATTAGTCATTGAACCTAGCCAGTTTTTTTATCCCTTGACTAATAATTCAGCTACTAGTGAATCTATTACATTAGATTTGCGACATTATCAAATTGCGGGAAACCCCTAAAGCTTAAAATACCAAGTTAATTTTGAAAAGAATTAATGGCCAAGAATAGAACTTGGGTATGGTAAAAACTTTTAAGATAAAATCTTTAAAATAGATTTAAATGGGCAATTCGCAGCCAAGTTCTAAGTTATAAAAAATTGAATTCTTATAATACGAATGCAGTTCAACGACTAAACGGTAATGGGTGAATTCATATGAATTTGCTTAAGATATAGTCTAGTCCCCAGGTTTAATCCTGATAAATATACCGAAAGGTAGGGTATAAACGTTTTCAAAGTCGTTTACCGACGACACACTAACTTTGCTATTGAATCTATTGAGCAAACTTTCACCGGAACTCCAAACTTCGGTCGTAAGGTCTCATGTACCGTATCTCGCAACGGTGATTTAATGCACAAGGTTTACTTACAAATTGATTTACCAGCTGTATCTGCTGGTACTGGTTTCGCTTGGGCTGATTATATTGGTCACGTATTAATTGACGAAGTTCAAATTGATATTGGTGGTCAACAAATTGACAAGCACTATGGTGAATGGCTTACAATCTGGAACGAATTAACCCAGACTTCTGAAAAGGAAGCTGGTTACAATGAGATGGTTGGTGGTCCAGGTACTGCTTTAACCACCCCTGGAACTTCACAAGCAGCTACAACTCTTTATGTTCCTCTTCAATTCTGGTTCTGCCGAAATGCTGGTCTTGCTCTTCCACTTATTGCTCTCCAATATCACGAAGTCAAGTTCAGCATTACTTTCCGTCCTCTTGCTCAATGTTACGTTGGTACTGGAACTGTTGCTGATACCTTCAACGCTTCTCTCTTCGTTGATTATATCTACTTAGACACTGATGAGCGTCGTCAATTCGCACAAGCTCAACACGAATATCTCATTGAACAACTCCAATTCACTGGTGCTGAATCCGTTTCCGGAAATGTCAAGAGCAAGCTTGCTCTTAACCACCCATGTAAGGAACTTGTCTGGGTTATCCACAAGACTGCCAACGAATCTGGCAACTTATGGGCTGATTTCACTGACTCTGGTGCAGACACCTTCACTGACGCTTTCTTACAACTTAACGGTCAAGACCGTTTCCAGAAGCGTAAGGCTGGTTACTTCAACCTTGTTCAACCATACCAACATCACACTCGTGTCCCATCCGTTGGTGTCTCTGTTTACTCTTTCTCCCTTAACCCAGAACAACATCAACCATCTGGAACTGTTAACATGTCTCGTATTGACAATGCTACCCTCCAAATCACTGATGCTGTTGCCGGAAAGCTCCGTGTATACGCTGTTAACTACAACGTTTTACGCGTCATGGCTGGCATGGGTGGAATTGCATATTCCAATTAGGAGGTATAGCTTACGTTTTAAGCATACCGTCCCTTTTTTAAAAAAAATGAAAAAATATTTTATTTCAGTAAAAATAAAATACTTGATAAATTGACAATAAATGAATAACGAAAATAAAACACGTTGTTCAAATTGTAAATGTTGGAGAGAACCCGAAATGTTTTTAAATAAATTAAACGTAGTTTTAAAGAGATGTATAAAATGTAGAGAAAAAGACGCTAAACGAAAACAACGACCAGACGTTATCCAAAAAAATAAAGAGCGAAATAAAGAAAAAAAATATTATCAAACATATAGAGATAAAAAAAGAGCTGAAAATGAAGAAAAATATTTAGAACATAACGCAGAACTTGCACGAAATTGGAGGACGAATAACAAAGAACATTTTGCAAAATGGCAAACAAATGATTTTAGAACAAGATTATATGCTATAAAGAGACAAGCGCAAATTAAAGGTATACAATGGAATGAAAATATGACAGACCAACTGTGTTATCAAATGATGACTTCAAACTGTTTTTATTGTGATTTTTTATCTAATGAAACATTAAACGGTATTGATAGAATGGATAGTATGATTGGATATTCACAACCCAATTGTGTCAGTTGTTGTAAAAAGTGTAATTTTATGAAAGGAAGTTTAGATGCCAATACATTTATAAATCGTTGTAAACATATTTCAAAACATTTTGGCGGTAATGGAATAATTAATAAACAATTATGGGTAGATTCACAAGCGGTTTCGTATGAACAATATAAAAAACGAGCATCATTAAAAAACCTTGAATTTTCGTTAACAGAAAAAGAATTTGTAAATTTACAACAACAAAAATGCTATTATTGTGATAAAGAAAATTCAGATAATCATAGGAATGGAATTGATAGAACGGATAATATGAAAGGATATTCGCAAACTAATTGTGTGAGTTGTTGTTGCGAATGTAATACAATGAAAAGATGTTTAGATGACAATGAATTCATTGGTTTGTGTAAAAAAATTTCAGATAATAAAAAAAATCATATTCAATTAAAAATCCCTGAATGTAAAAAAAGAATGAATAAACGAGATAAAAATGTTGATATAAAAAGAGAAAAAATTACAATTACAAAACAAGCACCAATCAAAGAACAAATTCATGAAAAAATTGAAGAATACTCTCCTAAACAGAGAGAATACAAAAGAGGAACAAATTTACCAGATAATTGTGGAATAAACCCAGAACAAATCCCTAAATTTTGTTATTACGTTAAAGAAACATCTACAAAAGGAGATGCTTTTTGTTGTTCTAAACATCATCCTAAACAAAAAGACATAGGAAAAGATTGGACTACTACAAAATCAAAAAAGATTTCAACAATTGATAAATTAAAACAGTTATTAGATTATTTGTCAGAACAAAATACACAAGAATTTGACATATAATTATTTTATTTAATAAAATTATAAAAAATGGCTGAAAAGAAGAGTGCTACTAAACGTGTTGCTACTAAACGTGCTGAAAAAAAGAGCGCTACTAAACGTGCTGAAAAAAAGAGCGCTACTAAACGTGTTGAAAAGAAGAGTGCTACTAAACGTGCTGAAAAAAAGAGCGCTACTAAACGTGTTGAAAAGAAGAGTGCTACTAAACGTGCTGAAAAAAAGAGCGCTACTAAACGTGTTGAAAAGAAGAGTGCTA
>JACCDR010054950.1_pt1 | contig 11604 bp, 15 predicted proteins | sample 7446431 | NCBI WGS metagenome assembly JACCDR01 (sample SAMN15323443, study PRJNA562643) | freshwater metagenome | isolation source: river surface water | place: USA:Blue River Watershed | collected 2017-08-17
ATCGTGAGGATGACTCGGGCGTTCCTTTTGTCGGTAAGTCGGGGCAGCTGTTGGATAAGCTTCTTCAGGAAGTCGGATTGAACCGCAAGGACTTCTATGTTACAAACGCAGTCCACTGCCGGCCGCCCGATAATCGGACACCGACAAAAAAGGAAATTGCTGCTTGCAAAACCTGGCTGGAAAAGGAAATCGCTTACTATGAGCCTCGCTATGTCTTACTCCTCGGCAACGTCCCGCTGCTTTCTGTGCTTGGCGTCAAAGGCATCAAGAAAGCCCGTGGTAAGCCGGTCGAAAAAGACGGCGTGTTTTATCTGCCAACATATCATCCCTCTTTCGCCCTGCGTGACCCGCGCCAAGAGTCCGTCCTTAGGAATGATCTCCGTATGTTCCAACAAATCATCGAGTTTGACGGCATCCCGAAAGAAGAAGGCCTCAAGATCCAAGTCGTAAACTCCCTAGAAAAACTAGGCGAGATGATTGAGGACATTCGGGACAACACCCTACTGTCTTTTGACTTGGAAACGTCAGGCCTATATCCTTTCAAGGAGGGGTCCCATATTACCTCCTTCGGTATTGGGACCCGCAAGAACCAATGGGTGCTGCCTTTAACGCACCGTGAGGGGTTCCTCAATCACTCCTATCAAAAACAAAAGCAGGCAATAAAGCAGATTATTGAAGCGGCCAAAGGGGCAAAAGTCGTCGCCCACAATGGCAAATTTGACCTCCTGTGGCTTAAGGTAATCTATGGGCTTACTTGGTCCATCTACTTCGACACAATGCTTGCTCACTATATCCTGGACGAAAATAATCGGCATGGCCTCAAAGAGTTGGCCTCTACTTATCTCAATGCGCCCGATTATGACATTGGCGCAAACGATAAGCAGGGCGCAGCCACACTTGAGCACCTAGCGCGTTACCATGCCCATGACCTTTACTACACTAGAAAGCTTTACTACCTATTCGGCGCTGAGCTCAAGAAGGACCCACAACTTGTCCGAGTGTTCTATAAGCTAATTATGCCCGTAGCCAATATGTTTGTAGATATCCAGTTCCATGGAGTCTACGTCGACCAAGAAAAGCTGGCACAGGTGCAAAAGATATTGCACGAGCGCGCTGACGCGGCTTCGGCTGAGATGAATAAGGTAGCCCCTGGTGTAAAGTGGTCGTCTCCAAAACAAATTGGCGAGCTCTTCTTTAATAAGCTCAAGTTGCCCATCTTGGAAAAAACGCCGAAGGGCGCACCCTCCACCTCCGAAAGTGTGCTTAAGCGATTGGCTGAGCTTCACCCCATACCTAATCAGCTGATGAAATTTCGAGAAGCACAGCAGCTACTATCCTTCTACGTCGAGGGGTGGCAGGAATGGATTGTGGACTCCTTCATCCACCCAAACTTCCTTATCCATGGCACCGTCACTGGCCGTCTCTCTGCCGCTGACCCCGGCTTGCAACAGGTGCCTCGTGACCCCATGATCCGCTCTATCCTTTGCGCGCCGCCCGGCTGGACGTTTGTCGAAGCGGACTTGTCCCAGATCGAGCTTCGTATTGCAGCCGAGCTAGCCGGTGAGGAGACTATGCTTCGGTCCTTTATGACTGATGAAGACGTCCACTGGAAGACTGTCATGCGTGAGCTCATGAGCTCTGGTGGTATGAAGGATAAAGTACTGACTTGCGGTCATGCCCTTACGGGGAATAAAAACTTGTCTTTTGGCGATTGTATCACGGCGATGCTGAAAGCTGGGCCAGACGCCTGCGTCAAGATTGATAAAGGATGGAAAGAGCTACGCAAAAAAGCTAAGGCGATTAACTTCGGCTACCTCTACGGCATGTGGTGGAAGAAATTTATCATCTATGCGCGTGATAACTACGGAGTGATTGTCAATGAAAAGGAGGCTGAGGCCTCGCGTCGAAACTTCTTCGAGCTATACCCCGCTTTCCACCCATGGCACGAACGGCAAAAAAAGCTGGCGCGTAAGCAGGGCTATGTCCGCACACTTACGGGGCGCAAGCGCCGCCTGCCAGCTGCCCAGCGAGTAACCAGCGACTATGACTACGAGAAAAGCGAAGCTGAGCGTCAGGCGATTAATTCCCCTGTGCAATCCTTCGCTAGCGACTTGAACCTTATGGCTGCTTTGGAAATGTATGGCGAGTTTGACCGTAAGCGCTTTAAGATCCTTGGGACTGTGCATGATGCTATTCTTATGTTGGTTAAAGACGACTACTTAAAAGAGGTAGTGCCACAGGTCAAAAAGATCATGAGCCATCCAAAGCTTTTGGATGAATTTGAGATTGAGCTTTCTGTTCCGATTGAAGCCGAGGTGACGATTGGTCCTTGGGGTGCTGGAGTTGACGAGGCCGAGTATTTTCGGGACAATGATGGGCGACATTAAAGTCCTGCTTTGGGGCATTAACAACCCCCAAGAACCAAAAGTTGCTAAGAAAAACCTAGCCGAGATAAGGAGGCGACTTTATGAGCAAGAAGAGGACACCGGAGCAATGGGCGAAGGAATTTCCGGAGGCGTGGAAAGCCCTGTGCGAAAATAAAGCCGCAGTCATGCCGATTGAATTAAAAACTCGAAGCTATGACTGTAGGCCAACACAAGTCACCAGCCGCAGCCTTGTTTTCAGATTGGATAGAAAATGACTTTCAAAGTTAGCCACTCCAAAGTAAAAACCTGGCGCCGCTGCCGTAAAGCCTATGACTATCGGTATGTCCAAAAGCTCCGCCCACGCCGCAAAGGACGCCCGCTGGTTTTTGGCTCGATTGTCCACGAGATGATTGAAGCTCATGCAAATGGCGATAGCCCCCAAGACGTCTTGACGAAGTATCGCAAGGACGTAAAGAAGCTTTTCAGCGCTGAGCGCGATGAATACTTGCAGATTGTCACTGACGCTGAGCTTCTCATGGTGGGCTACTTCCGCAAATATGAAAAGGACAAGCTGAAGTTTATTGCCATCAAGAGAAAGCTGGCTGAGCATGAGTTCTCAGTGCCGCTGACTGACGGGATTATTCTAGAGGGTAAAGTAGACGCCTTGGCGCGCAAGCCCGATAAAACAGTCTGGATGGTAGAACACAAGTCTCATAAGGAAGTGCCCGGCGAAGACGTCAGGTTACGCGACCTTCAGACTGTTATCTATGAGACTGTTCTTGTCGAGCATGGCTTTGTCGAGCGTATTGACGGCATTCTCTGGGACTATATTCGCTCGAAACCCCCAACAATCCCACGCTTGCTAAAGGATGGGAGTATGAGTCAAGCGGCGATTGATACGACTCCTGAGGTTTATCGCCAAGCTCTTATTGACGCAAAGCTTGACCCCAAAAAATATAAAGACATGCTGAAATCACTGGAGAAGGCCGCTGACAGCTTTTACCAGCGGGTCTATATGCCGCTTAATCGCACCATGTCAAAGCAGCTAATGGGCGAATTTATCACCACCTCCAAGGAAATGCGTGACTGTCATGGCAAAGACGCCACAAGAAACCTGACGAAGGACTGCTCATGGTGTGAGTATCGGCAACTCTGCACGGCTGAGCTGCTTGGCAATGATGCTGATTTTATCCGCAGCCGTGAATTTACCACAGGAGAAAAGAAATGACGCCCATAGAAAAACGTATCCAAGACGTTAGTAAGTTACCCAGTCGCCTCAGCTGTCTTTTTTATGGTCGGTCTGGGACTGGAAAAACCACTATCGCCTGCTCCTTCCCCAAACCATTGCTGCTGATTGATCTTAATGACAAAGGCACCGACAGCGTGAGAGACCTGAAAGGGGTCAAGGTTTTTTCCGCTGAAGACTGGGAGGACCTGGAGGATATTTACTGGCATATCAAGAAGAGCAAGGATCTTTACAAAACGGTAGTGCTGGACACCGTGAGCATGATGCAGGGCTTTGCTGTGGACAAAATCACGAATGGCAAGAAAGACGTCACGCTTCATCAGAAGCAGTGGGGTCAAGTAGGCGCTCTTGTCATGGCCAAGATTTTTCAATTCAGGGACTTACCCCTCAACTGTGTGTTTCTCGCTCAAGATCGTATATCGAAGGGCAGCGACGAAGACGACGAAGAAACAGACGGTCAGATCCTGCCAGAGGTCGGAGCTCGCGTCATGCCTTCTGTGGCTACACAACTCAATGCTGCCGTCAATATTATCGGCAACACCTTTGTCCGTGAGACCATCACCAAAGTGAAGACGGCAGAAAAGAAAATTGTCGAGAAGCGCAAGGTTGATTATTGTTTGCGAATTGGCCCTCACGCCTACTACACCACCAAAGTGAGGAAGCCTAAGTCAGTCGAAGTCCCTGCATTTATCTTGGACCCGACTTACGAAAAACTGGTGGATAACCTTAAGGAGTAAAACATGGCGAAGAAGAGCAAGAAGGGTAATGTTGTCAGTATTGATTTCACCGGAGTTGAAGCTGGTGGAGTCCTGATTGACGAAGGCAAGTATGAAGTCGAAGTCACCGAAGTCAAGCAAGAAGAGTCAAAGGAGGGCAACCCCTACCTGTCTTGGGAATTTAAGGTTATTTCCGAGGAAGGCAAGGGGTCGAAGTTGTGGCATAACACCTCTCTGCAACAACAGTCCCTTTGGTCGCTGCGTGGCCTGCTTGAGGCTTTGGGCGTCGAAGTGCCTGAGGAAGAAATGGACCTTGATCTGGATGATCTGGTCGGACGCACGATTGGCGCTGAAGTGACTCACGAGGAGTATAACGGGAAGAATAAGGCCCGCATCTCTGACTTCTTCACCATTGCTGAGGAAGAAGCCGAAGAAAAGCCTTCGAAGAAAAAGGCCAAGGAAGAACCTGAAGAAGAGGAAAAGCCTTCGAAGAAAGACAAGAAGGCCGACAAGAAGAAGGTCAAGAAAATCGCTGCCGACACTATCCTTGAAATGGACGAGGAAGAACTCGGTGAAGTCGTGACCGAACAGGAACTGGAAGTCGACCTTGACGAGTTCACCACTCTGCGCCGTAAGCGGAATGCCGTCGTGGAAGCTCTTGAAGAAAAAGGCTTGATTGAAGGCTAATGCCAAAGAAGCCTGAAACAAGAAGGCAAAAGAAGATCCGCCGGGCTCTCGAGAGGGAGTTCGGCGGTTTTTGGTTTAAGCATCATGGCAGTGAGTTCAGTGAAGTCGGTATCCCGGATCTAATTGGCTGCGTTGGGGGTTTCTATGTTGGAGTTGAAGTCAAGGAGCCGGGTGAAACGGCGGAAGCCATCCAAAAAACTATTCACAAAAAAATTCGAGGTGCTGGCGGCATCTGCGTCACCTCGTGCAGCGAAAGCTACATTATTAGCGTTGTCCGCGAAGCTCTGGAAAGTGCAAAAGGACGGCGTATCATTTACCTTGAAAAGAAGAGGGTCCTTCCTCGCCATGGAAATGGGCACAGGAAAGACTCTTACGACATTAGCGAGCCTTCTCACGCGAAACTACAGAGGAGGCGTTGACCGAGCGCTTATCATCTGCCCGGCGTCTGCTGTCCACGTCTGGAAGCGGGAAATCAATCAATGGATACCCAATAGCAGCATAGAGTTCATCATTGTTAGCTATGACTTCGCCCGGTTTTACTTTCGCTATATGAAGAAGGAACAGATAGACGCCTTGGTCATAGACGAGATCCACCGACTGAAAAACCCCAATAGCGCTCAATCGCGCCGGATCGGGATTGTCTCCAAAAAAATACCCTATCGCTATGGCCTTACCGGGACGCCCATCGCTGACAATGTTATTGACCTATTCGGCGAGTACCGAGCGCTCAACCCGGACTTACTAGGGGACAACTACAAACGCTTCAAGCAACAATGGTGCTATCAGACCGGATGGGCCAACAAAGAGGTGGCTATCACCGATGCAAACCGAGATCGAGTCCTTCAGCTACTCGCCCCTCATACTTACCAAGTCTCAAAGCGTCAGGCCTTTCCAAACCTCAAACTTACGCCCCCTGTTAGGCTTTATGGTGAACTCAAGGGAACTCAGAAGAAGCTATACCAACAACTTGAACGGGATATGGTCGCTGAGTATGACGATTTCACCATTACCGCCGGACGCACCATTACCAGAGCCTTGAGGCTCCAACAAATCACAGGAGGGCATTGTCCTTCTGACGATGGAGACCTACTTACCTTTGAGTGTGGCAAAGCTGACGTCTTCAATGACTTCCTTAAGGACTGGCCCCGCACTAAGAAGCTGGTGATCTTCGCTCGCTTCATCCATGAGCTTGAGCTCATTGAGGAGATCTGTAAAAAGAACCGGCGCACAACTTGCATCTATTCACCTGACACGCCCGAGATGGAGGACGAGTTTCAGAACGAAAAAAACCCCATGGACTTCATCACTCAAATCCAACGAGGCAGCGAAGCCCTGACGCTCACGGCGTCCTCTACCCCTGTGTTCTTCTCCCGCACTCATAGCAACCTGCTTTACCAACAAGCGGTGGCCCGTTGCGACCGAGCGGGGCAAAAAGATCCTGTGACGCCCCTCCTCCTATTGACTCGTGATACTGTAGATGAAGACGTAGACCAAGCTATCGAGCAAAAGCAGAGCGAAGCTCAGTTTTGTAAGGCTTTTATTGACCGTATAAGAAAGCACTTGACAAGTTCTTAAGACCTGGTATAGCCTGATCTTGCTTCTTTGCTATGAGAAACGTACTTACAACCTACACACAGGAGACCAAAAATGACTGAAGCAACCCCGAGCGTGAAGCCCGCTGTCAAAAAGTCGGAGCTCACCAAGAAGACCGTGAAAGTCGCCAAGCCCACGAAGCCGGCAGCAAAAGTCGCTGATAAGAAACCAGCTGACAAAAAGACCGAGTTTACCTATGGCATCAAGGACCTCGCCGCCGCTCTCGGCAGTGAAGCCGTTGCTGTCCGTGGGATGCTGCGTCGGCGTGAGATCAAGAAGAACGGCACTCAATATGGCTGGAACACCAAAGCCGAGTTGGATGCTGTTGTCAAGCAACTCAAGGCAGCGTAAACTAAAAGACCTCGCTTGGCCAAACACCGAGCGAGGTCTAATAGTATCAGGAGGAAGCTATGAATATTTTCGTTCTCGATATTGACCCCTATAAAGCGGCCCAGTATCACCATGACCGTCACGTCTTGAAGATGATACTCGAGTCGGCGCAGCTACTCAGCTCAGCGTGGCACGTCCTCAATCCCGGACGAACAGATATCTATAAACCCACTCACCTCAATCACCCCTGTGCTAAGTGGGTCCGGGACTGCTCACTCAATTATGACTACTTAGGCTCCTTAGCCTATGGGCTTTGTCTCGAGTATACACACCGCTATGGCAAGATACACAAGACGCAGGCTATTATTGAGCTGTTGCGTAAGTGGCCCCCGAATATCACAATCACAGAGCCACAGGGCTTTGTTCAAGTCATGCCCGACCAATATCAGCGCTCGAATGCTGTGGACGCTTATCGCGCCTATTATCGTGCTGAGAAAGTGGCAACGGCCAAGTGGACTAATCGTGACAGGCCGCTATGGCTGTCTCCAACTGAACCTCATACCCCTTCCTAAGCTCAATCTCGGACAGCAGGCCCTTGGCTTGAGTAAAGAGGCTATCCTCAGCGGAGATCGGCGGAAATTCAGGCTTCTCAATTTTGGGCATCTTGCATGGGACGGTGACGGGAATTTCCACCGTTTGAGGTGTGAAGATCGTCTGGGTCCCGCATCCTGACAGCAGAAGGCAAAAAACTACAATGAACCTCATGGCTTCCTCTTGCTGATATAATCCTTGAATAACTCACTTGTGGCTTTACAAAGATCGTCCGTGGCTGGCTTAATTGCCATGATCCGCCTAGACCTATCGGAGTATTGTCGAGACGCCTCAGCCGCCGTTTTTATGGCCTCAGCGACGATTTTCTCCTTTTCCGTAACTTGTTGCCTATATTTGTCAATAGCCTCATTTTGGGCTTTGACCTGAGTCGCCATCTGGGCATTGGCCAGCCCGCAAACCTCAAGGTTGCCGCGCACCTCAGCAAGCTCAGTCTTCAGCGATTGACGACTAATTAATAACCACGAGAAAGCGGTGACGAGGACTAAGAGCAGCCCCAAGGTAAGAGCTAGTCGGTACTTGGATAGGAAGTCAATCATGGGAGACTCCATAGTTTGGCTTCAGCATCGCGGCGACGAGTAAGACCCGCAACCACCTCGCCTTTTACCTTGTGCCACCTCAGAAAGTGAGCCGGAACTTGCTCATACCAACCTCGATTAAGTAGCTTGAGTAGGGTTGACTGAGCCAGGTTGCCAGACCCAACATTAAAGGTGAAGCTGACAAGCGCGCCAAACTGGTTATCGGTTAGCGGCACCTTGACCAATCGCTCAACCATACTACCCGCTACGCTTAAGTCATTGAGCAAGAGCGCGTCAGCCTGGGCCTGTGTGATAGTCATGCCTGGACGAGCTGTCCTCGTGTGGCCCCAGCCGATTGTCCAAACTCCGGCAGGACACAGGTAGGCCTTGAGCTCACAGCTTTCAAAGCTCTTGATTAGCGCAATACTCCGACTAGAAATGCTTCTCATGTTACAAACTCACAATCGCTAGACCCCAAGCAACCCCAGTAAAAAGCTCCCCCCACTCAGCATCGTTCTTCGTAAGGTGAGGCCCTAAGGAAAAGGGCATTAGCCAACCAAGACGATAGCCAAGCGGAGAGAGTAAGGTTACACACAGGATAGAAACCAGAGGGCTTACGAAAACACCAGTAAGAAGGTAGTGAAGGGAGACATAGGGAATGAAGACAATCAAGGAGCGAAGGAGGCAGACACAGGCCATCTGTCCCATGTCATAATTTGCCCGCATAACTGACCCCCACTTTTGGGACCAAGTCATCTGACTAGGAAGAGGAAAGAAGAAGCTTGGCCAGCGTCTCTGTGGCTTGCCCCAATTACCGCTATTCTGGCAATAGCCATGCGGGATAAGCAAAGCAAGAAAAGCGCAAACGCCAAGCACCCCAATCTCCCAAAGATCGCCATTGGGCTTCCACAGACTTGCAGCAACACCAGCAGCCCAGATAGCACGGGCTTCAGTAGTACTTGGCATCTTTATGAAGCCGCCCCCACGAAGGCGATAAAGAAACGCATGAAAGGCAACAGTTACGGTATCCATGATTTCACCTCGCTGAGTGGGATTTTTTTAGCTAGAATAATGAGCCCTACTAACGTGACGATAGTCAAAAGCTTGGACAGCTGTTCAAGTGCTGCCCTCTTGGCCAGTCGCCAATTGGACAGGATCTCCCGTAAGTCATGGAGATCACCACCCGCTTGCTCGTCATGAAGGCCGATGCTCTCAAGTGCCTTCTTTGCGCCCTCTTCAGCTGCTAGCTTAATGAGGGCTTTGGTTGCTTCGTCTAGATCGGCCAATTTTACCCCCATTAGAGCTTAATCATGACATTCCACGCAGTGCTTGGCTGCATGTTATTGTGGGCGTCTCCAAGTCCGGAGTTTGCCGCGGTCGCCGTCGCTGTAGCGTTGTTAATCGTGATATTGGCATTAGCCCCAGCAGTCGAGGTGCTAACCGGATAATTGTGACCGCTGCCTTCATTCCCAACATAAGTGGACCCTACGTCATCCACAACTCCACTATGAGCGTGAGGCGTTTGAGTTGTAGTGTGGGTGTGTGGGTCCACAGTGATAGTATGGGTATGAGTCCCGTTTTCCGCAGCAGTAAGAGCGTGGGCTTCCTCGCCGAGGATTTCACCAAGTGCGCGTGAAGTCAGCCCACTGCCTGCGCCGGCAATGATGATAGCGCGACCCAGCTGCTTTGTAAGTCGAAGAGGTTTATGCGCGGCAAAGTCAGCCGCAGCGTTAGCGCCACGTCCGCCAGTCACAGGGGCAAAGGTGTCACCGACATTGGCCCAAAGCAATCCATAGAGCGCAGAGGTATCGGCATTGGCTCGCGTAGTAGCGCCAGAGGTAGCATCGCCAATCGTGCCATCATTCATCATGACCCAACCAGTGTCAGCGGCGGTCTTGAGCGTCAGCTTACCATCCCCTGTGCTGAAGCCGTTTTGCGCTACAGCATTGATTTTGGCCGTAAGAGCCGCCTCAAACGCCGCGAGCAAGTCAGCCAGAGTTCCGTTGTCCAGCGCATCTTGACCATGGGCCTTGATAAATTCACCCAACGCCGAAGACATGAAGGAGCTTTGACGCCAAACCTTATTCAGTTGTGCCGACTCAGCAAGGCCAGCCTGGAAGCCAGTTGAACGTGCCGGAAGGGCATTGTAGGCAGACTGAGTCATGACATTGGCAGCAACGTCAAGACCAAAAGGAAGAAAATCGTTCGTAGGCATTAGGAACCTCCAGTGACAGTAGCGAATGAGCCGGTATCAAAACCAGCAATGGTTGAGTTTTGCACGTCAAACCCAAAGACAGGCGTATCCGAGACAGACGGAGTGACATACCCACGGATCCGAACACCGCTCGGCTTCGTAGCTAAGTAACCGCCGGTCAAGAGCGCATAGGTAACCGCATCAAGAGGCGTGGGGCCAATAACCCCGATATACATAGTCATATCTTGGTTGTCTTGAATAAAAGCAACATGACGCGGGAAGACTTTTTGTAGGAACTCATAAGCCTTAGGAATTGAGCCATCCCAATAGTTGCTCAGGATACGAGCGCGCAAAAGGGTTCTATAAGCATCATCTCCTAAAGCGGTTAACCCTGTGTCCGGGTCAAACGGACCCTTCCAGCTACCTTCATCAAACCCCAAGCTAAGGGTATCAAGCGAGAAGTATACGCCAACAAGCGGAGTGGTAAGATAGCGGCTTTGTCCAATCCACTGTCCAATCCAATCCAACCTATGACCGGTAGCGGTATCAAGGTCAAAGAGAAGGAGCGCGGCTTCGGCTGTATTCTGCAAGTCCACCTGCCCCTGTAGGAATAGGGATAGAACTGCAAGATACTTAGGCCGCTTAGCATGCTCGCTGGTAACACGAGCCAGATAATAGTTGAGGTCCGCCATATTAAGCTACCGTAATGGTGATAGTGTCAGCCACAGGCAACTCATCAAAGTCGATTGAGACGTCTGCAGCGGCGAAGCTGTCAGAGTCGCGGCGAAGCGTGAGGGCTGTCACTGTGTAAGTTTTACGAAGCACTTCCGTGGTGTTTTCAATCGGGTAGTAGAGGCGAGTAAGATAGATTTTCCCATCTACGCTACCAATACCCAAAGAGTTGAGATAGTCCTTAACCAGCGACTGAATAAGCGCTGCCGTCGAGGTAACGTAGCCCGCCTTGGCCGCTAAGGTGATATTGACGTCCACGGGCACAGGAGTTGGGCGAGAGAAACGAATGGTGGAGGGAACACCGCGACTATCCGTTATCAGTTCAGAAACGCCGCCAAAGGTCCCGGTGCCGGGCGTCTTTTTGAGGGCGATTGTTTGAGCAATTTGCACCGCGTCTCCGCCTTCGACAACGTAGCAGATTGAGTGCTCGGGAATACCATTAGCGTCTGTTGCGTCTGTGTCATTTTCGTAGGCGCGGTATTGTTGGACGCCGACGAGGTTGGCAATCCCACCGCTAATGGACTCAATAACCGTCTTAGCGGGGAGTGAAGTGGAGACGGATTGACGGCGCCGCAGAGTGGCGTCTTCTTCAACTGGTGCCCCAGGGGTTGCC
>JACCDR010983153.1_pt1 | contig 11603 bp, 6 predicted proteins | sample 7446431 | NCBI WGS metagenome assembly JACCDR01 (sample SAMN15323443, study PRJNA562643) | freshwater metagenome | isolation source: river surface water | place: USA:Blue River Watershed | collected 2017-08-17
AAAGGTTAACCAAACATTTTACTTATTCTTTTGATATTTAGTTTGCCTCCTACATATAATGGATTCCACAAATATGAAATTTTACAATGATTTTGATTTTTATTCATAACATAATATTTAAACTTATATTTTTTTTGATATTTAACCAATATACGATGTAGTGCAATATTTTTTCTAACACTATCGTATAAACTTTCTCTTGGAGAGAAATTTTTAATTTTAATTTGCGAATTTATAAATGTGTAATCATTAGTTGTAAATACTCTTTTTAATTTATTGTATTCATCAGGAATATATAATAATTTCTCACCACTATAAGTAAGATCTTCTAGTTTTTTATATGTATTAGGAATAGTTATACCCTCAAATTCATTGATACTTAATGTTCTTAATTTAGTAAATTTAGGTGATAGTTCCTTTATTTTATTTCCATCAACATCTAAACAAATTAAATTTACATATGTATCAGGAACATTCTGAAGCTCGTTATTTATAACATGTAATATTTTTAAATTAACTAATGTATCAGGCAAGTATTTTATAGATCCACTTCTCGTAGATAATCTCCATAATTTTGTAAAAGTGGCTGGAACAGTTTCCAAATCTGTATCAGTAATTAACAATTCTTCTAAACTTATTAAAGTATCTGGAACTATCATTTCGCCCATATCATACAAATTAAGAAATTTAAGTTTTGTGTATGTTTTAGGAATTTCGTTTATTCCCGATTTTGAACAATTTAATCTTTCCAAATTTACATATGTGTCAGGTAATTTCTTTAGTTCATAGCATCCTGCAACATCTAATATTCTTAATTTTGTTAATGTTGGTGGTAATCTTTTTATTACACATGCTCCGCATTTAAGAACTTCTAAATTAACATAAGTATCAGGTATTACCAATTTACTTTCATTATTTACTGACAAATATTTTAAATTAACTAATTCTTTAGGTAATTTTTTACTAATAGCTCCATTCCAATCGATCTTTAACTTAACTAAATTTTTAGCAAAAGATAAAGGAATAAATGTTAACAATTCGCAAGATAAAAATAAATATTTTACATCAGTAAAATTTGGTAATGTTTTTATATTTCTACATCTTACTATTAATATTTTCTTATCATAATATCTTTTTTTATATGCTTCATTATTTTTTTTTTGTTTTTTTAATTTGGATTTCATCATCATTATCATAAAATTTATAATTACCACAAATCCAACACATTTTACTATATTATAATATCACAATGTTATCGTATAATATAATGATATTTATCTATTTAACAGATTAACCATTTAACTTGTTAAAACTCTATTAACCACCAGATTAACCGTTTATCTATTTAACTTGTTAACTTGTTAACTTGTTAACTTTGTTAACTTATAAAAAATGAAATTTCCATATTAATTTAATATAATCTTATAGTATAATAAAATGTATAAACTAGAAGATCTAGAGAACAAAATCCATAATGGAGTAAAATTAAATTATTTGGAACAAGATAATTTAGTAAGACTAAGAGATGCTGTTATAATAGAAAAAGATAAATTAGAAATGGAAAAATTAGAATTAATAGTTAAAATAGTATCTGTTTCCATAACAGAATTAAAAGAACAATTACGAGAAGAGTATGATACGATAGATTACAACATCAATTATCACACAAAAATTATTAATATAATTCAAAGAGAAATTGATCATAACTATGAAGTTAATAGAATGACAAAAGATTGTAAATTATATAAAAATATAATAGATGTTTTATCATGTTTTGTTGACATGAATGAACTAATTAAAAAAGCAAGAATTAAAATCAACATAACTTTTGACAAAAAAAATATAATTAATATAATGCAGTGTTTAAACAAAACTTTGATTTTAAAAGATTTAGAAGGAGTAATATTAGAAGAGTTTAACGTCAAAGCAACAAATGGATCAATTACAATCAATGTAGGCTGTATGTCAAAATATCTTGATAATATTGAAGATTACATAATATATCCATTTGTTATTTACTCAAAGTAGACAAAAAATTGTCTTATTAACTTGTTAAATGGCTAATCTTAACTTCATATTTTTAATTTTTTTATTACTTTACTACTTAAAATTGAAAATATATATGTAATATATAGAATGTCTAACTGGCATGGTTCTGTTATTTCTTATAAAGATATTGATACAAAATCACCAAAAAGACGAGATTTTATAAATCAGGAAGAATATGATGATATTAATACTATACTTAGAAATAGGGAAAAATTATTATTTCTTCCAACATATGTAGAAGAACAATCTTTTCAAGATGTTAAATATGGAAAAGCATCATATAAAATTGTTTTAATGGGAATTTTGAAAGATGGTCGTAAAATGTCGGTCTTATTAGACGGTATTGAACCATATTTTGAAATTCAAGTACCTGACGATGTAAAAGATGATTTTATTAACAATGTTAAAAATGTATTAAAACAAAAAAAGATTACTCCTTGTAGAATTTCTAGTTTTTATGCAAAGCAATTTAAATATTATCAAGAAAAACCTACATTGTTTTACAGATTTTATTTTACAAAAAATTCAGAAAGACTTCAAGCATTAAAACTTATTAATGAAAATCCTAGTTATGCAAATAAAGAAGGCGAAATTAAATACTTTAGTACAACTCATGATGATATTGATAAAAATTGTTATCATAGAGTTGTATGTAGAGATTTTGATATTACACTTTCTTCATGGTCAACACTAGAGAATTATGAAATATTGTCGTCACATATGAGAATTAAAGGAGAAGTTATTAAACTTCATATTACAAATTACAAAAAACTTAATGTTGAAGGAGGTCTTCCTATTGAACTTTTAAAAGACAAAACTTTATCAGCATGTTGGGATATAGAAACTTACTCACCTGATGGAAAAGTTCCTGATCCTGAAATACCTACTCATAGGATATTTTGTTTAAGTTTAACATTTCAATGGGTTAATAACAAAGATGCATTTTACAAAGTAGCACTTTGTGATTATCCTGCGAAACCACATAATGATTTTCAAACAATTATATGTGAAAACGAAACTAACATATTATTAACATTTGCAAAACTCATAGAAAAATTTAAACCTGAATTCATATTTGGCTTTAATGATTCTGATTATGATTGGAAGTGGGTAATTCGTAGAGCATCAAAAACTCCTGGATTATTAATAAGATTATGTAATACAATGACATTAATAAATCCTTATCCTCAATATACTGACGAAGTTATTGAAAAATATATATGGAGTAAAAAACAAGTTAAGATTGATGCAAGTACATCTATTAATTGTAGAGCTTTACATTTACCAGGATTTATTCCTGTTGATGTAAGAATGTTATTTAGAAAATTATATCCAACTAGTAAGTATTCTAGTTTAAAATTCTTCTTAGAAGAAAATAAATTAGATAGCAAAGAAGATATGCCAATTCATAAATTGTTCTCGATTTACACAAGTTGTAAAGAATATTATGACAATATTGAAGAAGCTAATAAATTAACAACAGACTCAACTGAAATAAATAATAATACAAAATACAATATTGAAGAAGCAAATAAATTAGCAACAGAATTAACTGAAATTAATAACTATTGCGTTATTGACTCTTTAAGATGTCATGATTTATTATTAGTAAGATCATTAATTTTGAATGCTAGAGAATTATCAAATTTAGCATATGTATCTTTATTTGATTCATTTTATAAAGCTAATGGTATGAAAATTAGAAATCTTACGATATCCATTGGTCAAACTGCACCTTTTAGTATGAGATTTTCCAACATTCAAAGAAATTTGTCTGAAGGATCTAAATTTCAAGGTGCATTTGTATTTCCTCCTCAAAAAGGACTAAATACTAGCAAACTTTCAATTAACGAAAGAATTAAAAAAGCAAAATTAATTTACAATGAAATAACAAATAGTATACTTTCAATTAGTGACAAGTCAAATGATAATAATTTACAGCGTGACAAGTCGAATGATAATAATTTACAGCGTGAAAACTCACAAAGTGAAAATTTGCTTGAAAAAAATATCATTGAAGAAAAATTAAACACCACTCCGTATGAGAAATCATATTATGATTGGTTATTAATTACAGATAAAGAAAAAGAAAAAATGTACAATTTTATTAAAACATATGGACCTTCTTTATCTTACGAAGACATAGAAATTATTAAAAATTCAAATAAACCACCAAAACAAGAAAAAAATTCAAATGTAACAACATCAAACAAATTTGATGCAAATTTATTTGATATATTAAATCATGAGTGTTTTATTGAATTTTTAACAGAAAATACATCTCGACCTATTGCTGGTTTAGATTTCAGTTCATTATATCCTAGTATTATAAGATGTTATAACTTTTCACCTGAATTTTGTATAGTAAATAAAGATTTAGCAAAAAAACTACACAATGAAGGACATAAATTAACAAGAGTTGAATTTAGTTATGAAAATAGAAAAAGATTAGCATGGTTTATTTGGCATAATAATAAAATAAACTTATATAAACAAGATGAACAAGGTAACAAAATAATGGATCCTGAATTTAAATTCGGAATTTATCCATATATTTTGGAACAATTATTTAACAAAAGAGCCGAGTTAAAAAAAGAAGAAAAAAAATATGAACGTAGAAAAAACGAATTAGAAAGTCTATTTGCTTCGGAAAAATATATAAAATACGAACAACAACGACAAATAGGCGAGTTCAATATTATCGAAATAGTCGAAGATCATAACAATGAAAACAAAGATAATGAAAAAAATAACAATGAAAAAAATAACAATGACAAAGATAATGAAGTTGAAAACAACAAAGTTAATATCGAAGATAAAAATAACAAAACTGATTTAGATAATTATAAATTATTAAAAAAAGAATATGATGATGTATGTTATTTTATGAATGTTGCAAAAACTAAACAACTTGCTGTAAAAGTATTTATGAATACATTTTATGGAGAAACTGGAAACAGAACATCTCCATTCTTTATATTAGAAGTCGCAAGAGGTATCACTTTATATGGTGAAAGAAGTATTAAATTAGCACATCAAACTGTAGTCGAAAAAAATTGCACAGTATATTATGGCGATACAGATTCTATTTACTTATCAGTAAATGAGGATGCATTCGCTGAATGTGATATAGATTATTATACGGATAAAATTTCAAAAGAAAAATATTGGAATTTATTAGTAGAATTATCATTCAAAGAAATCGTGTTAATACGAAATCTTGTAAATAGTGTCTTTGAAAAAGACAATGGAACTAAATTCTTAACTATGGCCTTTGAGGAATTTTTATTTCCATCTGGGTTTACAGCCAAGAAAAAATACTTTGGTATTCCGCATGTTGAAGAACCTATTTTTGGGTTACGCAATATGTTTATTAAAGGACTTGATATAGTAAAAAGAGGTGTAAGTAAATTTTTAATCAAAATATGTTCAGACTTAATGTATGAATGTATGGATATTAAAAATTTATTTACTATTCTAGAACTAATCAAAATGAAAATCAAAGAAGTTTACAATACAACTTGGAAACTTGAAGATTTCATTCAAAGCGCATCTTATAAACCAGATAAAAAGAATGTTAGAGTTAATTTATTTGTTGATAGGATGAAAGAATTAGGAATTGTTATAAAACCTAGTGAAAGATTCGATTATGTAATTGTAAAAAAATATCCATTTTATTACGATACCCATGGTCGTAAGAAAAAAATTAAAATTGGAGATAAAATGGAATTTATCGAAGAAGTTAAAAACAAAAAACACGAAATTGATATTGATTACTATATGGATAGAAGTGTTAATGGTCAACTTGCAAGATTATTGTCATATCATCCTATGCTAAGTGATGGAATTGACGTAATTAATGAAGATGATGACGACGAACTTGTTGAATTAGAGAAAAAAATCTATGATAATGCTTGTAAATATGTCAAAGACATATGTACAAATTATTATAAAAAATATAATACATTTGGCAAAACATTTAAAAATATTTATAAAAAAACTATGGAATCATTCAAAAAGAATATTGATGATGAGTTAACATTTAAATTACTAAATATGAATGTTAATTTTGAGAAATTTGATGAAAAGATTGTGTCTCAAATTTTCGCAACCGCTGAAAGCGAAGCTGTAAAGATGTGTAAAAATTATGGCAAGAATTATATCGAGTCTAAACTTGATGATAAGATAAAAAATATAAAAAATAAATATTTAACATCATTAGGCGAAACCACTGAAGTTGGTAAAAAACTAACTGACGAAGAAAAGAAAGAAAAGAAAAATAAAGAGAAAGAACTTAATAAATTTATAAATAAAAAAAGAATAAATTTGATCAATCATTACCAGAAAGTATATTTTGGTAAAATCGTAGTTGGCGGTTCGCCAATTAGTAATATAGTAACAATAAAAAGCAATATATTTGAAAAAAACAAATCTCTATTATTATACAGAACAAGTGAAATTATTAATAAATTATACGATTTGTATAATTATTACGATGGCAAAATCTCAGATTTGTCAAATATTATTAGAGATAGACTAGATCTTACTCCATTTATTGAAGCAAAAGAAGAAGTTCAAGATTATGATTTAGAAGAACTAAATGTTCTTATGTGTAAAGATGAAGAATTAGACAAAAAAGCAAAAGAATGTTATAATAATATTATGAATAACAAAGAAGTAGATGATATTATGAAAGAATATAAAAAGATATATTTCGATATATTTAGTGAATATGTTATAATTAATAGAGTTAATAGTATCGAAACATATTTAAGGGAATTAAAAGAAAAGAATAATCAATTGATATTAATAGGAAAAAAAGAAAAAGAAAAGATATTTAGCGAATTTAAAGTAGAAAAACAAAGTTTCAAACATAACTTTTAACCATTTAACAAGTCAGAGGAGGGATAATGTATTACTCTTAACTTATCAAATGGTTAATAAAATAAAATTGAATTTTTTATATGTAATAAAGCTTACTGACAAAATCAAGTTATGGATCCATTAGATAACTCCAATATAAACATTGATACTGTAAAGAAAAACATCAATTTATTAGACAAAAAAACAGCATTTAAATTAGTTAAACAATTGTTGAGAAATGATAAAATTACATACGACGAATTTATTAAATTAATAGTCGAAAGTTTACGAAAAACAAACAAAACTTACTCGTTATTTTCATAAATTTTTTTCTTAATTTTTGCTATTTTTTGCTAATTTTTTGCTATTTTGTCAATTTTCCTCATAATTTTGTTAATTTTTATCAATTTTTGCTAATTTTTATACAATTTATTATATTATACTATATGTAAAAAATTGAATTTATTATTATTATTACATACGCCAAAATACGCCAATTTTCGTTATTGCTGATATCACAATGTCTGATCTGCTCAAGAAAATCGTTGAACTTTTGGGAAGTGGAGCTATTTCTAAAGAAATTGCTGAGCAAGCCATGTCTTTGGCTCTTCAAGATAAGCTTGATTTTGATAAGCTTGGTTCTATGGTTCTCTCTCATATGCTTAACAAAACTTCAACTATTAAGCAAGCAATTGGTACAAAACCAAAAGTTGATGTGAAGGCTAAGTCGTCAGACAAGTCACTTGACAAGTCACCAGACAAGTCATCAGACAAGTTGCAAAACAAGTTGCAAGCTAAGCCAACAGACAAGCCAAAACAACAAACTGTAGGAAATACCAAGCCGATTATTAAACGAAAAGAACTAGTTCTTGTCACAAGCAATACACCAGTTCAAGTTTCGAATAATGAAGCTTCAAGTTCTATGGAGAACTCTAAAGAACAAGTTACTTCAGTAAGTTGGGCAGATGTGCCTATTGAATCAAGTGAATGCGTTTCAAAAGAGTATCCAACTCCACAAGAAGCTGCAAAAGCAGAAGCTACAAAAGCAGAAGCTGCAAAAGCTGCAAGAGTTCATTGTCCTGATGATGATTGGGATAATGGATTGGCATCTTTGCCTGGGTCGCCAAGATCGGGAAAAGCAGAGTCGCCAAGATCGGGAAAAGCAGAGTCTCCATCTCTTAAACCAGGGTGGAAAGAGACAAATAAACTTGTTTCTAGCCTGAAAACAACTCAAAATGAGGAATGGACTCCTGTGGTCACCAAAAGAAAAAATTCTACGGAATATGTTGTGCCATCATACAAAGAAATTAAGTTTCACAATCATGATGAACTCAATGATTGGTTGGATGAAAAACTCCAAGAAGATGAAACTTATTATGATGTTCGTGAAATGGATGGAACAACTTCATTGTTTGCCATATTTGAAGGCAAATATCCATTTCCAAGTTTCAGGGATTTCTTCAATGTGCACAAATTCCATTCCATCAAAATCAATGGAAAACTCATCAAGATTCCAGTTGTCGCTTATTACGATGATGATGGTAACTTTCATCCTGGGTGGATCTACGACTCCGGATATTACAAATTCAAGAGAGATTCAGCTTTCTTGCATCGTGTTAACTTCAAAACACTGAATTGGGAACACTTTATTGAAGATCCCAATAACAGCAGTAAATTGAAAAGCATAACAAAAGAACAAATGTTTAAGACGTTATACCCATCGCCTTATTGACATTTCAATATATTTAAAGTTTATGGTTACAATTTTGTAATCATTAAATTTTTTTGTTAACCATTTAACAATTTAACTATTTAACAAATAATAACTATAATATACAAACTTAACATTATAGTTGAGTAAAATGGAGTTACCATATTATAATAATACTTCATATCCCTTAGCAGTAAAAGAGCAAATATTAAGTATACCTTTTACAGATGAAGATAAAAGTAAATTAATGTACCACCAATTTGTTGTGAAAGAATTTTTTACAAAAAATAAATTTCAAAGAGGATTATTAGTATGTCATAGTATGGGTTTAGGAAAAACAAGATTGGCAGTATCAATAGCAAACCATTATAGAGAATTTGATAGTAAAAGAAAAATTATTGTTTTATTACCAAAAAGTTTGGAAGGAAATTTTAAAGACACAATAAGACAAATTACAAAAAATACAGATGAACAAATTGATAAAACTTACTCATTTGTTAGTTTAAATTCTATTAATATGTTCAAGAAAATTAAAAATGTTAATAAATCTATAATTGAAGAAGAATACGAAAAAAAATTAGGAGTATTTTTAGAAACCATTTCACCAGATACACTAAATAATAGTTTGTTAATTATCGACGAAGCGCATAATTTATTTAATGCCATAACTAATGGATCAAATAACGCAACAAAGTTATATGATTTAATAATAACAAGTAGTAATTTAAAATTAATATTTCTTACAGGAACACCTATTATTAACGACCCGTTTGAACTAGTACCATGTTTTAATATGTTGCGCGGAACAATGATTAATTTTGTAGGTGGAGACGAAAATGATATGGGTAATGATGATATGAATGATGATATGGGTAATGTTAGTATGGACAATGTTAGTATGAATGATGTTGGTAATATGGGTAATAACACAATTACCAACATTACCAACATTACTAATAATAACAACGATGACAATCATATTGTTAAAAAAGACAAAAACATGTCACATACAAAAAATTCGAAAAATTCTCAGTCAAAAATTAAAAAAAAAGTATTAAAAGATATTTTATTTTCTGAATCTATTGATGAGTTTTATGATTATTTTATTGATTTTGAAAACAAACGTATTAAGAATAAAGAAAAATTCATGAATAGAATATTTGGTATGTCAAGTTATTATGGTGATATTTATTTTAAGCAAGACCAAGAAATGGTTGGATTTCCAAAAAAATTACCAACTATAGTTGAAGAAGTACCCATGAGTGAAGAACAATTTGCGAGATACTCTTCAGCAAGATTTAATGAGTTAGATGAAACTAAGAAAAAAACATTATTTAAACAATCTAGATTTTCTTCTAATAAAAATAGCAACAGTACATATAGAGTAAAGTCACGTCAAATATCAAATTATTGTATTCCGGAATACGCGTTGGGTCCAATAATTGGAAAGAAATCTAGAGAAAAGTTTATTGATAAAATAACAACTGATGATTTACTTAATTTAAAAAAGTTTTCACCAAAAATGCAAAAAATAATTTCAAATATTAAAAAATTTAATAACTCTCCTGGAATTATTTATAGTCAATTTGTTTCTGGAGAAGGATTAGCAATATTTTCTAAAATTCTTGACTTATATGGATACAAAAATTATTTTGAAAACACGGATAATAACCCATATGGACTTGAAGAGCCTAATGTAAAAAAATACGCAATTATATCCGGAGAAATTTTGCCAGAATATAGGTTAAAATTAATAGAAACATTTAACAATGTTAATAATTCAAAAGGAGAAATAATTCATTTGCTATTACTAAGCGGTGCTGTGTCAGAAGGTATTGATTTAAAAAGAGTAAGACATGTACATATTATGGAACCTTTTTGGAATTATGCAAGAATTAATCAAGTGGAAACAAGAGCTATTAGGTATTTATCGCATGATGACTTACCTCCTGAAGAGCAAAATGTGCAAACATTTATTTATTTAAGTATATATCCGGAACATGATGATAAATATAGAAAAGAAGTTAAAAATGAAATTAATCTTGAAATGACAGAAAAAACTACTGATATGGAATTATATATTAAATCAATTAATAATATGCAAATTATCAAAACGTTTATTAAAACAATCGCCGAAAGTTCAATTGATTGTAATGTTCATTTCAAAAACTTACCAGAAGAAGTTAAAAAAAATATAAATTGTTTATTATGTTCACCAACAGATGAGCAACTTTATCATCCAATTTTATCCCGCGACATGTTATTGCCAAATAATTGCAAACCATATGTAGAGAAAAAAGTATCAGCATCAGAAATAATATATGAACCAACTGGCGAAAAATTCTATTATACATTTAATAAAGAGAGTAATGATTTTAATATCTATTCATATAATAAAAAATTAAAAGGTTATACTCCAATTCCTGATAAACATCCTTATAGAGGAGCTATAGTTAAAAAATTATTGGATATAATATATCCAGAAAACATCATATAAACTTTTTATATTTTACATAATACAAAAACTATAAATAAGCTCTTGTTCTTCATCTTGAAAATGATCCAAATGATAACTTGCTAATATGTCTCTATGAAAATATTTATATTTATCAATTTTATAAATGGTTTTCTTTGTCTTAATTTTTTTCTCTTCTTTTTTATTAACTTTTTTTTTACTTGGGCGTTTAATAATAATTTTTCGTGTATTATGAGAATCAATATAAATAGAATCATTATCATAAGAATTATCAACATCATCTTTATCTTTATTTTCATTAAGTCTTGAAATACATTTCCATTTTAATCCATTTGTTATAAATATCGAAGTTATATTAAGATTAATGTTAACATCAAGTATATTAGCTATTTGATCATCATAAAATACCATTTCATTTATTTTAATATCATCATGTTTATTTATTATTGTTGATATCATTGTACTTTTTGTTAAATTTCTATCATAATATATGTCTTCGAAATA
>JACCDR012062931.1_pt1 | contig 11603 bp, 11 predicted proteins | sample 7446431 | NCBI WGS metagenome assembly JACCDR01 (sample SAMN15323443, study PRJNA562643) | freshwater metagenome | isolation source: river surface water | place: USA:Blue River Watershed | collected 2017-08-17
ATTGAGCATCTCAAAGAGTTGATTGTCCATTGCCATATGTTCCTTATTTTGAAGCGACCCCATTAATCTTTTCCCATGAACGATACCCTCCTAGGCCAAGGAGTCCTATGAGAACTTCAAACATTAAAGTAAGATCAGGTGCAGGCAATGGGGGAATAGTATATCCCCATATTCCATTTAAGAGGTTCACGATCCAATTCAGAATATCCTTCCCAACTACTGCATAGGCGAAGCCACCACCACAGACCCATCCAATAAAAGGGCGCCATCCTGATATAAACAAACGAGGGTTCTCAGCTTCTTTTAGATTTACCGAAACTTGAGCATTATTCAATGAAGCAAGTTGTTTGGTAATAAATTGTTCTGCTTCGACCCGCTGTTGAGCATCTGGAAAGAACTTATCCAGAAGAGGTTTAATCCCAAGATTCATGACAAGGCTTACAACTTCACCAATACCCATTATTCTTCCTCCTCTCCTTGATTCATCATTCCTGCTGCTCCAGCTCCTGCAGCTGCTCCAATCTTTCGAGCCACGGATTGTCGTGGGTCTGAAGCAAGTTTACGAACGATCATTCGTCCTCGTTCTGTCATCATGAGCCTGGATAAACCCTCAGCAGCGGTCAATCCAGCTGTAGCTCCACCAACCCCCCATCCAGCTCCACCCATAATTGATCCCAAAGTGCCACCAGCAGCCATAGCAAAGAACTTGGGCATATTGTGACCAGCTACAGCAGACATATAGCGATATTCATTCAAGATATCTCGATATTCCTGAGCCCCTACTCGTTTGGTGATCTCTTCCTTTCCAGCGGTCCGAAGCCATTTCACCATGGCATCTGGGTTGAAGACATCGACTCCTTCTTTGGTGGCAATAGTTTTCTCTGTTTGTTCTTGAAGGATGAAACGAGCTTTTTCCTTCTTATAAGCAGAACGGGCATTTTTCCAGAGTTCAAGAGCCTTTCCATTGGCTCCTAATGGGGGTGTAGCATTCTCCAAGTCATCCAGGATAGAACCATACAACTTTTTGTAAGAGCCTCTTATTTGAGGGTCCGCTGTATTACCAATAATCTTTCCAAAGCCATCAATGGCTGCTTTGGCTTCATTAAAGGTCAATCCCGCTTGTTTTCCCCCTGCTCCTGATAAAGAGGATGAAATTTGGCCTAATAGATCCTCCATCCCGTTCTGTTTCATCTGGGTCTGAAGTTGTGCCCATGGGATTTCATCAATATTTGAACTCAGTTCCTTTACAGTTTGGCTTAAATTAGGAAATTGTTGGATCTTCGTATTAGAGACTGCCTGCTGAGCGAGTTCATCATAGAGAGCCTTGGCTGATTTCCCCCCTCCTAAGAGCTTTCCAGGTAACTCTCTAGCTTCAGGGGTAAGGGCTGCCTTCAAGGCTGTTCCAAAGCCGGGAAGCCACCGAGGAATACTTTCCAATGCTCCTATCGCATATCGCCCCCCTACAGGAGCTGCCATCGCCCATTTGAGTTCATCGGGGCTATGTTCACTGATCCCAGTGGCTTGATTAAGAGCTTCAGCCCCTAGGCTTCCAACACCCTCTGCTGCCCCTAAGAGCCCCATTGCAGCAGGTACTGATAATCCACCTGTCAGGGGAGCAGCTAAGGCTCCACCAGCTACAGCTCCAGCAATAGGGAGACCTATCTGAATGGTCTTTCGTAGGGTTGGGTTTAGGGAATCAGCCCACCCTTTTTGCTTTGTAGGTTGAGTTTTTGGGGTAGATCCGCTCTGCTCAGCTTCTAATTCAGCTTCCAATCGTGCCCTAAATTCAAACTCTTGTTCTTTACTTAGGGGCATTTTTCCTTTTCCATTCTTGCTTGAATTTTTGGTATTCAGCTTCTAAATTAGGATCAGAATATGGGCCTGTTTGAGGGACTGCCCCTTTTGATTCTTTTGGAGAAGATTGTTCTACTTTCGGAAACATGGGGTGTGACTCGACATAATCATTCCATTGCGTAAGGAACTTACTATCCAACTGCCCATGCTTCGCTTCATATGCGGCCATTTGTTTTGACTTCTCAACTTCTCGTTGAGCTAAAGCACGGGCGGTTTCAATAATTTTCATATTGCCACCCTTGGACTTACCTAGGCTTGGAACAGTTGTAACCAAGTATTCTCGATCAGCATTGGACATGTTTCCAGGCATTCCATTGCCTTCACCTGTATTCCGCATCATCAACGCTAGTTCATTGGAGAGGGCTTCAAAGGCTTGTTTAGCTGGAAGGTTACTATCCACCTTGATCCCAAATGTTTCACCAATGTTCTGAACCGCTGTCATTGACGGAACAAGGCCACCTGTTTCAAACCCTTTCATCAAAGATCCAAGTCTATCTAACTTAGCGATACGTGTTTGAGCGGAAATGGCAGCTGTATCGGCATCTGCATGTAATTTTGCAAAGTCCTTTCCGCGAGCTGTCTTATAAGCAGACTCCTGCTTCATATCAATATTTGTTACGGATGCAGGTGGTTTATTTCCGACAACTTGTGACAACTGCCCAGTCTGGGGATCAAACCGATCTCGTTGGACATTTCCACCAGGGAGATTCACTTCAGGACCATACTGGGGCATAACTTGTTGTGCCTGCAATTCCATCTCTGCTTTTCGTTTAGTTAAACCCATCTGCTGCAACTTGAGATCCATCTCAGCGGCTTCTTTTTGCCTCTTCTCCCTCTCCATTACATGCTGTTTAAATTCATCATAATCAGGGCCATCAGGATCCATCTCACCTGATTGATATGCTTTAAGAAGAGAGGTAAACCGCTCTGACTTCATTTGAGCTTCCCCGTGGGCTTTCTTTCGTTCACGGGCATGATTCAGCCATTGTTCAACAGGGGCAAGGTCAGCATTGGGTTGGCGCATCAAGTTGACAAGTTCACCAAGCTTACCAGCTGGTAGATGAGGGGCAAGGGTCTCCATTTCAGCTGCTACTTGTTCATCCCCTAATCTCATCAAGTTTTTTGCCAGAGGAACCCCCTGCATGGAAAGCTGCTCCGAGAGCTTCTTCTTCATTGATATAGGGATATTTTGATCTTTCCAGATCCCTAAAACTTGATCCTCAAGATGTTGTTGACGTTGCATCTGTTGCTGTTGAAGTTTCTGGGCCAAGTCACCACGTTTCAATGCTAATAGGTCAGGAGCCTGTTGCATCTGCTGTATTGCAGCTTGTTCTTGTAGGTAGTAAGGAAGTGTCCCTTGTCCAATCGCATGAGCCCTTTGAAATCGCATGGCAAGATTATCTACCCCATCCTGGAGAGCACCTGGAAGAGCACTCATTCCACGTCCTAGCGCACTCCCTGCTTCCGATAGACCACCGCCAATAGCACTCCCTACTGAACCCATTCCTTGCCCTAATCGGCTCATTAGGCCAGGTTCTTGTGGCTGAGCCTGGTCAAAGAGAGGTTGCATGTTACTCTTTTGCTCTTGGATCAGGTCAAGGGAACGGCCTAATCCGGCATCAATATTCTCTGTTCGACCTTGGGCACCTTGGAGAGCTTCTGCTAAGGAGCGAAGGGTATCCTGACTACCTTCAGAACCAAGATATCGATCAGCATAAAGAGGATCCATGCCACGATCAACGGGAACCCCACCCATAGGGTTCCATTGACTGAGTGCTTCCCGTTGGGCATCCAGGTCTGATTGAAGGTCAGGTTGATAATTGCGAGTACGACGATTATCTGGCATAGAATTCCTTTACATCAACCCAAAGTTGTAACTAGCCCCACTCCCCATTCCACTGGGCCGTTTGGCAGCGAATTGAGCTACTCCATCTAAGCCACTATTAGCATAACCACCACCCCCACCCATTGAAGTTAGGAAAGGATTACCCCCACCACCCCCCATCATGCCACCCATTCCTCCCATTGTTGGCATCCCCATTGCTAGTCCACCAATTTGAGCCCCTAATCCTATAGCTTGCGAGGCTAATCCCATCCCTTGGCCTATCTGTGACATTAGAGAAGGAGTATTCCGCTGTGTCGTGGTTGAATTGCCACTTCCATAGGCATTGCTATAGTGACTGGCGCTAGAGTTCCCAAAAGTATTCTGTGAAGATGTAGTACGACCACCAGCCATACGTTCATTAAACATGGGCATAAAGGCTGCTCCCAGGCCAGCAGGGAGGGACTGAGCCCCCATGAGGCGCATCTGGGTACCTTGTAGACCTAGGTTAAGAGCGGCATTGGCTTTTTGGGATTCAAGATCAGCAAGGCCCATCCCAAACCGATTCATGGCTTCCCCTGAGACGGGGGTATCTGACTTGTTCAACCCACGAGTCGTAGCCAGATAATCAGCATAATCCGTCCCCTCACGTCGATACCGATCCATGGCAGATTGATAGGCTCTATCAAGAGTCGCTTGGTCTGCATCATTCAGAGCAAACGGAGATTGCCACGTCATTAAACCCTGAAGAAAATTACCCTGCGATTCTCCAAGTGCTCTATACTGGTCTAAAATTGCTGCTTCTTCATTTGAGCGTGAGTCAAAGATTGTTTGTTGCGACCCCGTTGCTCCCTGGTTCCAACTTTCACTTGAGCGTTGATTGCTCGTTTGGTTATTACTATAATTTTGGTTTGTAGTTTGTTTGGATGATCCCATTACAACCCTCTCATATATAAAGTGCCATCTTCTACGGGGATCAGGCCCCTCTTTTCAATAACTTTTCGCCAGGACTTATCTTGATAGGCGACATAGCCTGCTACCAATTGGGATCCTTGTTGTTTAAGAGCGGCCATACCCGCATAGCAAAGATCTCTAATTGCACGAGCATAGGTTCGTTTAGGTGTATCTTGTCTCACTGTAAGCCACTCTAACCGGCCCACAGGCATGCCAGGATTCACGTTAATACATCCCACGGGATCTGGAGTACAATACAGAAGCCAATAGGGTCCAAGGGGTAAAAGCCAGTTGACTTGTGTAGCCAGAGCCACGTTTTGGTTAAGGAGTATGGATTGAACAACAGGTCCTTCATGGGGGAGCGCCCAGCGGATCTTAGCGTTCATAAGCGATGTTAATAGCCCCCGCATCAAAAGTTTCTGATCCACCTACTGTAGTAATGGCTAATTGAGTAAGTTCAGCCGTCAATGATTTTACTCCTGCTCCCAATGAGATATTAGTAGCATTAGAATGACCTACAATCGATGAAGCAGCCCAGGTGTAGGTAGTGGAATCCATCAATGTAAGAGTGATAGTTCCATGAGAAATAGTCCCTGCGGCTGTAGTGGCTTGTACCCCAAATCCTGTTGTAAAGTTTGCTGAGGCGGGGGTAGCCCCTGCAATCGTTGAAGCAGCTCCTAGATAGCCAGATGTTTCAAGCCCGCCAGCATCGCCTATTTGCACCATGACATTAGAAGTTCCACTAGTAGAAACTCCTGAAAGCATGATGGTAATACGCCGTACCCCTGATGGGATATTACTAAAGGTAACTGATGTCCCCGACGTTGAAGCAATCTGGGTGGCTAAGATAATTTTGTTAGTATTCGCAGTCAGTCCTACTGTATTTGAAGTCATAGCATTGGCTTCAGATTGAGAAGCTGCATTTAAAGCCAAGTTGGTTAAATTTGTGAATTCCGCATTGAGATCAGTATGTGTCAGAATTTCACCATCAACCCATGTTTTCACACGAGAAATAGCCATTACAAAGTCTCCATGGATGAGCCACTGGGGGTAATAAGAGCACTGAAATGATTGACACGAGTATCAACAGAATATAAACTTTGTGATACTGAAGAATTATCAACTAACGTGTAAATGAAGGCAGTAGATTCCCCTGCAATGTTTTCACTAAATTGGGTTGAATCTCCTAAGTCCCCCAATTGATCAGTACCTAATACAAAGGTTCCAAGTCCAACAAACCCATCATTATTGAAGGTAAGCGTCTGGGTGGGAAATTGCCTACCCCCTACAGATAATTCAAGATTCCCTTGGATTGTTTTGATTACCCCAGCTTGGTTATCAACAAAATCGACTCCAAGCCCGTGGATAGTTTTGGTATAATACGAAGGACCATATGTTAATGCGGGTGATTGAAGACGGTAGCTAAACCCTGTCCCATTATTTGTATAATACGGAACGGTTTCTTCAAGTTCTTGTTTGATAAGACCACCCCATGTCCCAAAAGTTGGCATCAAAGTTGCAGTATTGAATCGTCCTGGTAACATCCCAACAGCTGATATATACTCAAGCGTTAATTTCACAATACGGGGGTATGGGTTACTCTCGTTACGAAATTTCCAGTCAAAGAGTAAAACAACTGTATTTTGTGGATTAAACGCCACATGGTTATTTAAAATGCAATAAGTGATATTTTGTGATCGATCAGTGACCGCTTGCCATGAATTTGAATTCACCCCAGCGGTTATGTTGTTAGGATTTCGACACCAAGAAAGGATTGGGTAATTAAGATACGATTGGCTATAATCTCCATATGCATCTGTTGCAGTTAGACTATGACATGACCCACGAGGAGACCAAAACCCGAAGTCATCCCCTACAGGGAAGATTGCATTAGAGTTTGCTGCTGATATTCCAGTAATAAAAATAGTACGAGTAAAATCACTTGTCGTCGTACCCGTGATACGATGGATAGATAACCGGTAAGGGCCTTTAAAAACCCACAATTCTTTCTTCCATGATAATAAGGCAGTAATAGCATCTCCATCACCGGGATCAATGTCGATGGATCCAGATCCAGCTCCTACCCAGTCCTCAGGGTTCCCAACCGCACTATAATACAGTCTAGATGGAGCACTCGCATTACCAGCCGCCCAATGTCGCCCAGCATGATGTGTGCTAAACCCAAATACAGGAGGAGTCCCCGCTAAAGTTTGAAACGTGGTTTGATCCCAACTTTTGGGATTCGTACCTCCTCCAATAATCAGTAAATCATTAAAGGTGGTTAAATGAAATGTATTAGTTCCTGCTGGTGCCACATCACCTATTCGCGATATACTGACAGGAGGATTTGATATGTCATAGAGGTAAGATCCTACTATCGCAACAGAATTAGACGTTCCGGTTAGAGAGGATCCCATTCGGGTATAGTTAAATATATTTCGTACATACGATAATTCAATAAATCCACCCCCTGAGGGGGGAGATTTGATGGGAGTGTCATAGAAATTATATAACCCCGGATACTTTCCAAAACTCCCATCAGAATAAAATTTAACATTTTCACACTGAGCAAGCCATGGAATGCGTAATTCACCTTCTTGTGGGGAGACATAGACATTCTTTCCAAAGTCAGTAGCCCACCCGCCATCTACAACATGCGTGATCAATTGTGTTTGATTATGTGGCATAATTATCTACGGAAAGAATCAAATTCGTCATTAAGATCATAGATTCGTCGGCCACCACGATAGCTATATGGGACTTTGGCGGATCGGATATACCCACCACCTGGTTGTAATTTTGCTTGGGTATGAGTGGCTATGTCATGATCCCCTACGATCCGTTGCATGATGTCGGTGTATTCAGCCTTTGCCGCATCAGCTCTCCCATCATCTTTACGATCACGATACCAATGAGAGAGGGCATGGAAGATAATGGCGTGACGATACCGGAGGGGCATCGTGGGGGTGTCATCATCAGATGACATACTGGTAAGGCCAGCACCGGCTGATGTCACAGCTATGATATTAGTGATGAAGGTATAGGGGATGACATAAGTCTGATCAGGGTAGGGGTAAAAGACTACTTTCCTAATAGGGGTCAAATCAGTCCCCGTTGTTCGAGTATCGATGATACAGGCTACTCGTGGCTTCCCTGAGACATTTACTACAGGGTATCGTCGCCTAAATTCACTACGGGGGATCAGCGAGATACCCATAGCAGGGCTAAAGGATTGGAGATCTACGGGTCGCAGAAACGATGTGGATAACGTATATTCATCCTCAAAATAGGTGTAGGTTGTATCAGATACTGTTGTTCCTATAAAATAGTTCCACAAAGCAAGACTAGTATCATTGGTTACAGTTGAGACTTTGTAAATTTCAGACGAGCCAGAAATGAGAAATTTACCACCAGCTACCACATTCTTTTCTGAGTACGTGTTATTTGTATTCCATGTTGTACTGGTTCCTGAAAGCGTGACACTCCCTTGTGTGGCAGAAACGGTCCCTGTCGTATATGGTGCTTTTGTCTTGAGATAATTCGTTTGTTCACACCAGGGAAGCTTATAATCAAACCCCAGGTGGATATCATGAAGGGCAATATTGATATACCGCTTCGCTTGTGTCTCAGTGGCAGTGACCCCTGTGGCTACACGGACACGATTTAGGAGATCAGTATAGAGATCTGAAAAAGTAGTTAATTGAGATGTAGAAGACATTTAAAGCCTATGCGATATTGGTTCATATTCAAGCGCAACTCGGTGTTTTCGCCCTTGTCCTGGGGTGCCTATACCTGTTACTGTACCTGCTCCGTCAACAGTTGCTGAGCTACACACTAAAACTCCTGAACCAGTGACTCCTTGAGCCCCCCAAGAATTAAGCCAGCTAGACAACCACGATGTATTCCAAGAAGACGCCATTTATGGCCCCCATTCCGTCCCTGCTTGGCCGTTCCCTGTCACTGCTACGTCATTGACATACTGGATATTGGCATCAACTTGATTGGCTACGGTAAAGGTAAGGCCATCAGTCTTGGCTTTTATCGCTGTGGCTGCACTTTGTATATCTGAGAGTTCACTCGCAATAGAGGCTTTAACCGCAGAAGCAATGTCAGAAATATCAGATGCTGTTAGAGTGGCTGCAACAGTAACAGCACTTCGAATATCACTCATATCACTTGCTGAAATCGACTGAGCAACGACAGCAGCACTATGAGCATCACTTGCTAATGACTGAGCAAGCAAGACTGCACTGTATGTATCACTTAAAATTCCACTCATCACAAGGAGATCACTATGCATATCAGATACATCAGAACGAATATCTGAAAGAGTTGATTGGGCAACAAGAATTCTTGAATCAACTCGTGCCCCAATGGTATGAGCCCATACCGCACTTGCAATGTCTGAGATGTCACTCGCAGTTACAGTCGCAGCAGGACCAGCAGATATGGCGCTTCTGATGTCGCTAAGGGAAGAAGCATTTAATTGCACCCCCGTCACTGTGACAACACTCTTGAGATCTGACACAGCATCACTAAGGGCAGCGAAGGCACTCGTGACATCTGAGATGTGGCTTGCAAAGAGAGCAAAAGTAGCACTGGCTACTTGTGATTTTGTAGAGGGGGTGGTTGAAATACGAGAATCTAAATCAGATACACTAGATGCCATTTTCTCAAAGAGTGATCCAAACGAAGATGCTACAGAATTTGCATTATACTTTGCTGACCAGACACGGCTAGCAATATCACTCATATCAGATGCACTAATTGTAGCTGTTACTGCGGTAATGGCTGAGCGAAGATCACTCATTGTAGAGGCGTTAAGCTGCACTCCAGTTGTAGTAATTAACGATTGGATATCACTAAACCGGCTGGTCAAGGCGCTGTCCACATCGCTTACCAGTGATTGGACTACAAGAACACGAGAGTTAGTCTGTTGAGTTGCACTAAGAATATCTGAAAGGTCACTGACAAGGATTGCCCGTACAGCACTGGCTATATCGCTAATGTCAGAAGCAGTCACTGTAGCGGCTGGCCCAGCAGCAATAGCACTTCGTAAATCACTTAATGATGAGGCGTTGAGTTGCACCCCAGTCGTCCCTACAAGCGAATCAACATGTGATCGGAAATCAGATACTGCATCAGATAAATGTGTAAGCATAGATCGTATATCGCTTACATCTGATACCATACGAGAGTCAAAATCTGATAAGCGGGATTGAATAATTAGCGCAGCACTGTAGGCATCAGAAGCGGCTGATTGAGTAACTACAATTGCGCTATAAGCATCACTCAGGATACCACTCATCACGATCAAGTCTGAATGCATGTCTGAAACATCTGATCGGATGTCACTGGCGATGGCTGAGAGGTCACTGATCCAGATACCACCATCTACAATTAATGTTTGGTAGGCTGCACCCGTGGCACTAAGGGCTATGATGTATTGGTCATACCATGCAGCAGAGGCATCTGAGAGATCCGCTTTAGCAAGGGCTATGGTGTAGATCCCAAGGGCTGATGCACCTACATGTTGGATATCATTCGTTAGTGATCCTGTACCACTTGAAACAAAATTGGCCCCTGTTGCCCCTTTTACCTTTCCATAGATTTTAATCTTAGTTGCAGCTGACAACGCGCTCTCAGGTGTCGCAAAGTCAGTTGCATCCACCATCACCCATGTCAGGTGGTTATTCGTCCACCCTTTGACAAACTGATTCCCCATTCCTCATTCCTTCTGTGGTAGGGCAACCACAATCAGCCCTTCTGAAACATACGGTTTCCCCCCATACCAGAAATTTCTGGCTATCGTATACCCATGTCGGGAGAGGAGGGTTTTCAAGGTCGTATAACTGTAATAGGCCACATGATCACGATGGACATTTTCTCGTCCGCGTTTGACCAGCCATTCTATTCCACCTGTGCACATGGCATTTGGAACAGTAATGATCACAGGACAATTGTACGTTTTACGTAAAGCGTCAAGGAAATAACCTGGGTTGGAGAGATGTTCAATGACTTCCCCACAGATAATCAGTTTAACCCCTTCAATGGCAGGAAGTTCTGTAAGGGTATCCAGGTTGCATTTATAAAAGTCAGGACGGGTTTGATCATCCTTATCAATCCCATAGCACTTCTTGGCTACTTTGCAGAGTTCTTTATCCAGCTGCCCCGTACACCCTACATGGAGAATGACCTTATCTTTGGAGTGTTTGACCAAGTAATTGATACGATCCACTGTCTGAGACTTAGGTACAGAATGCACCTGCTTATCCCAATACTCAGCAGAATGAGATCCCATTTCCTGGATCTCACTAGAAAGCTCGTCAAGGGTATTAAAGATAGCGGGCATATACCTCCAGGCTCTGCTTGACGGTCTCTGCTACATCATGTTTTTCTTCTGCCCATTTACGGTAGTTCAGTTGTTGGTAGTTTTCCCAGGCTTTGACAATAGTATCCGCCATACTATGGGGATCTAATTCACACTGCCAGGGGTAGCCTGCTTCCTTATACCCTGCCCCAATATAGGCCTTGCCAGCACCGAAGGCTTCGATACCACGGGCATAGAGCGGGTAGAGGCCACTCACTACCATATCAACTCTGTTATAGACCTCATTCACATCCTTTACAGGCCCCATAAGTGTACGGATAAAGGGCCACCATCGGCACTGCTTGATAAGAGCCTGGAAGGTCTCCTTCATCTTGGGATCTTTGCAGTTCATCAGGTGGAGGCGAGCTTTGGGGAGCTTCTTGTAGACCTCTTCCATCGCCCGACAGACATAGAGCGGGTTGCGGGATCCTCGCCAGTTCTCGATATACAGAACAGCCGGTTCTCCTTCGAGTTTCTGGGGAGCTACGTCTAGCGGTCTGAATTTCTCCAGGTCGATACCCTTGGGCACGAGGTAGGTCCGCTTGATGCTGTTCCATATCGCGTGCTCCTCTTTCCGCATGCAGATAAACGCATCCATCGATG
>JACCDR010255709.1_pt1 | contig 11602 bp, 8 predicted proteins | sample 7446431 | NCBI WGS metagenome assembly JACCDR01 (sample SAMN15323443, study PRJNA562643) | freshwater metagenome | isolation source: river surface water | place: USA:Blue River Watershed | collected 2017-08-17
ATACCTGCCTTACGGGATGAAAGACCTCTTAATGATGTAGCTAAATTTTGTTGTAAACTATCCACGTATGCTTTTTTCTGAGCATCCGGAAGGCCTTGCAATGACATGCGTTCTGCCACAGTCATATTCTTAAGAACCTCTTCTGGAATCTTATACTCCGGACGGTTAGCAGAATCAAGTATCTCCTTACCCTTAATGGCTTGAACCCCTCCAAAAATGGCCTGAGCTCCTGCTAATGCTATAGGTATTGCGGCTTGCAGCATATTACAAATTTAAGGGTTTTAATCAAACATTTGTCATCATACTTGGCGCATGGCCAATATTAACTGCAAATAGTTTGGTTTCCTCCGTTTGATTGTTTTCTAACGTTATAACCATAGAGTGGCACCGCATAGGGTCTCCGTTAATAATCGGTAAGTCCACAGCTGTGTTTACATCCATTAAAAACGGCGCATAAAACACTCCTTCTCTTTCAGTAAAATCTGAATACTCTAACGATGTTTCCTGGCTGAATTGATTGCTTGCGTCCATTCTCCACGCGTGTGTAGACTCAGTATACAAATTCTTGTAAAACTTAATAACGGACGGCTGATCGTTACTAAGTAATTGTACCTTAGATGTATACTGAATGCCGTAAAAATTATTGTACACTGGATTCGTGTCATGTACCCATATCTTACCGTTCTTAAAACTAACGACACCAACGTTCACTCCGCCAATGCATTCCGGGCTGAACGAGTAAGGGGTCACCCATCTGTTTTTAGGTTCACTAAAAGATATAGTGACAGGTTGTAAGGTGGTAGTAACAGAACTATACTCTTCAAACGAGTCTCCTTCTAAAGATCCGGTAGTAACCGTTTTTTCTACTTCAAGAAATACTATAATATATTCTCCGTGCTTAACATCATAAACACCCCATGCCTGAAATGTGACGCCGAAGTTCGTTCTCTCCTGCAGCAACTGCCGGAAATAGCTTGACATTTTATAATCGCTTATTGGCGTATATCCGACGCCTCCAAGTCTTAGAACAACCCCTCTATTAGCATCAATATGATACCTGCTATTAGCATACGCTGCTAGTGATTCTGGATTATCGCCTATACCGTATTCGCCATCATAAAATGACTCGGGGCTTAAAACAGATTCTGATGTTTGAACACTACTAGATCCATCAGCTGAATACAACATGCTTTTACTACACAGCCTGAACGATGTCTTTAACTGATAATAAAACTCAATCTTATCCTCTTCAGCCCACGTGCGCTGTATAGATCCATATTTAATATCGCCACTTTCAAACGAGTCGTCAAGAACGGTAGATAAGCCATTAATATTTGTTTCTGGGACAAACTGTTCCGAGTAATAAGAAGTGGTAGGTCTTCTAATCTCACGGGCCTCTACATCAATAACGTTCGGTCTTCCTCTATCCCATGAATCGCTTAAATAAAAATCACTAAGTGATTTATCCTCGACAAAGAATCCCATGGACCCAGTTCTAAACCTGAAGTAAGTATCTCCTGTAAATTCAACAATTGCTGGTTGAGTAGGGGTCTGATTCTGAATGTTACCCCTATGATACCCATTACTTATAGGGTACACTTCTCCTATCTCATAAAAAAACTGTTGAGCTATCGTTTTCTTTGGAGTGTATAATTCTATAAATCCTCCTGTAACAGGGGCCGTAGATATGGTGTTAGCCACTAGTATAAACTGTCCACCTCCGTCATCATCACTACTTAATATTTCTACATCCGCATATTCACTTAAAGCGTTTCCGCTAGCATCGAACAACAATACCATACGGTCGCCTGCCGCAAAATCATATGTAACACCAACTGCGTTAGGATACTGAGTGTTAAAAGTAGCTATAGTATTTATGTAAATCTTATAGTTAGTTCCTAATGTAGATACTGTTCCGTTCTTAATCTGAATATAATCAGACTTATTCAGGTTCTCAGTCATCACTACCAGGTAATATAACGCTCCCGTAGGCGGCGGATGATTGATGCTCAACCTTGCTACAATAGACCCGAGATTATTTGGATGCATATTATACGGATCTACCTTTAACTCCATGGTAGGAGTGAATTGAACCGTGCCGCTTCTGTTAGCTGTAAAATAATACGCTAATCCAATTTTATATGATGTACCTGTTTTTAAACTTTTACGTATCTGGTTATCAGATATTGTCATCCGTAATATCCTGTTCTGCGGGGTTAATGTTACCAATCCAGACTGAATGGTTTCGACCTGTAGGCTTACTTGACCCGGCGCACTGGTTACATATGCTATAGTCTGAAAAGTCAATACAGATGGTGGAATAAAAGGAGGTATAGCAGGAATATTAACTGTTCCACTTAGTACCGTAGAATTATTAATCTCATTAGCAAAATATGTGGCTATTTGTGTAGCGGTAGTTCCAGAAGCAAACGATTGAGCAAACGTAGATTTTCTTTCTACATATGCTGTACCTGTAGAAACTCCAAGAGAAAAATCATAACTAACTATAAAATTCTGAGTGTCCTGAATGTTAATAACTGTTATACCTATGGTTGGCGGTTGCACCACAACAGACCCTGTTTCCTGGGCTGTAACATTTGTTCCTGGTGAGCCAACAGGAACATAACTAGTTCCGTTAAAGTGGTACGGCTGTAGCAGGCTATCAATATCATCTATCTCTCCGTACACCGCTTCTACTGTAGCGTCCGGTACAATATTATTGTAGCCCTCCAATATATTCGAGTCAACTATTCTTTTATCTGAAGTTTGTGCCTGGCATTTAGATAAACGAGGAACAAAATCAAATAGTCTATTTATGTATGTTTGATCTACTGGTATCCACGCCTCGTCATTGTAAAAACTAAACGTGTATGACTGGTTGTTTCCAATTCCTAAATCTGATTTCTTTAGTGCCTTAGCTAGAAACCATGAACCAGTATTACCTTCTTTAACATATAAATTAATAGTGTCAACCAAATCAAAACCAGTCTGAATATCCAGATTGATTAGATTATTAATGTATGTTTGATAATTACCGTCAGGTAAATAATTAGGCTCTGATATAGGTACAGCTATTTTAGATTCAGGGGACGCTGCGGATTCTCGTTTATCACGGTACACCCAGCTGTACTTGAATTTAAAAATCTTACCGCGCACATTATTTTGTAAATACGTATCGTCTGATTCAAATGTTAATTCATCAGGGCCTACATGAGGGGCGTAAGCTATACGATCAAAGTACTGGCGTAAAAGAACACTATCATAAAAACCGGTTTGCGCCAATGAAATTATAATCATTGACGGCTCATTATAATCATCGGTCCACAGTAAGTAGTCATCAATAACATCTACGTGCAGAATCAAATGTGACAGGCTGAAATTCAAAAGAGTATTACCTACAAGTTTTGAAACCGTACCGTCTTGAGACGAGTAAACCATTATGGTATGATCTCCGTTCTCATTGTGAACAAAGTATATTACTCTTTTGTTAGTTACATCATCGTATGTTCCGATAACTGTGTTCTGTCCGCCTGGCATATCAAAGTCAACAAGGGTATTTCCTTTAATATTTGTTATGGCACCCACACTGGACGAATCAGGTATACTGTTACGAATATTAAGAGTATTCCAAGGACGATAATCTCCATTCTCTACCAAGCGATCTTCTGAATCGCTGTCCATTCCACCGTATAATCCTTTTTTCTCTAACATTCGATAATCTTCATTGCGTCTTCAAGAGTCTCAATAACATTCACCTGGCCTCTCCAATTCTCATGAAATCTTACTTCACCTTCAGTTAACTTTTTCTGGCTCGGTGTTTTCTTAGGGTCCTTTATTTCAAATAAATAATTCTTTCCTCTGTAACCGCATACAATATCACAACAGTTTTTAAGCGTGGCAATATCTAAAACAGTAACCCCAATCTTTCTGAGTTGAGCCACTATTTCTACATGGTTAGCATCTTTCTTAGCGTATGCTCTCATATCTTAGGAGACGACTTATATCCCTGACGTATAGCACTTACACCTTCTAATAAGGTAAATGCTTTATTAGTCATAGCGCCTTTTCTTTTCTCGTTATAATAAGTTTGTTCGGCGTCTTTCTTTTCTCCTAATCCATAGGATCTCATACGCTGAATAGACTTCCAGTATATCCATGCTTTTATCGCTTCCGAATAAGCTGAATCAATAACGTGTTCACCGTCTACCACATCAGCATCGCCAAGATATTGCAGTATAATCTCATCATAATCATGAGTGAAATTCTGAAATGCTATATATCCTTGAGCCTTATAAACATTATAAGTTCCGATGGAATTTCCGCCTCCTCCTATACCGTATATTTTACCGATGTAAAAACCATCCGAATTATATTGTCCGCCCCATAACCATCCTCCATTAATAGAATCTTGTTGGTTATTCGTTTCAACACCGTCAACTACAATGTTTCCGCAACTGTCAAAATGAGGAGGGCACATGTTGTCGTTCAGTCCAAGGGCAAACATTTGACCTCTGTGACAGATAGCAATCTTCAAATAATCAACGTAATCGATAGGCAGCGCCGCAGTGAAATTTACTTCTGAAACAGGTATACGTCTAACCTTAATAACGTTTTTAAATTCACGGTTAATCTCTTTCACTCCTTCGATGGCGAACTGCAAGAACCTGGCATAGCGATTATCCGTTTGGGATGCGCCTATACTGTTCATGTATTCACGTACTATAATATCCAGTTTCTTCATGGAGCGTCTACTCTGTCGTTAATAAGATCTTTAGGCGGCATAGGTGCAAAATGAGCTATAACACGATCTATCGCTTCCCCCTGAATATCCAATGGAATGTTTATCTGCTCATCTTCCGCTATACCATCTAATGGGGCAAGCATAGTGACAATAACACTCGTCGGACTGTTTAATGCGCTTACATTTACAAAAATAGCTCTGTCTTTTTCAGTATAATAACCCACTCGTCCTTCCAGGGACTGGGCATCCAGACCATCAAATAAATCATTAAACCCATTCATAACCGGTCTGTATGGCTTATTAGGACTACCTAAAGCGGCTACGGACTTTATACCCATACCATAAAACATAGCCGTAGTAGACGCTGGTAAAACGAAATACCAGTAGTTTAAATTAGTGTCATACTCTACAGGTATGCCCTGGCCTTCATTAGAAAAAGTGTAATAAAGAGCTCCATCTACCTCTCCAGCAGAATCTGCTTTAGTAGCTACAAACCTATCAAATATTACTCGGGATAATTCTTGTGATAACCTGGCAAATACATCTCCGTACTCAATATCGCTGTCAAAATTTCTTTTGTTCAGTTCATTGAGAACCTGCTCGGCCATTCTTTCTTTAGAGGTAAAGTTCATGTTTCAAAGATACGTTAAACCCCTTTATTTTTCATTTCTTCGGCATAACCAATAAGTTCTGCCTCGCGCATATTTATTCCAGCGAATGACAATGCCATAACTGCTAGTAAGTTCATTACTTCTTTTGGAGCGTCAATATTTACTGAATTAGCCTCATCGTATACAGGACGTGCGGCTCTTCCGGTTCCTACTGTGGTATAAGCCCACACCGCAGTTAAAGGATAACGCAAGTATTCAAACCGTACAAAATTCACGGTCTTGGGCCACACCTGGATATATGTATCACGTATCTCGGCTACCGGTCTTTTTAAAGACGGAGTATTAATAAGGCTGTTTATTCTTCGGCCAATATCATTGCTGCGAACTACCTTAATTTGTCGTTCGGTGTAAGTGTTACCTGGAAGAACATAATAATTATACAAGGCTGTCCAGTGTAAATAAGCAGGAGCAACCTGATTAGTATTGTCCGTTACCGTACTCCCATCCGGGATTGGCACTTGGCCATTACTAATCAGGAAGTTCCTGTTTGTTATTAGATGACGTAAGTCATCGATCTGTTTTTGCGTAAGCTCATATCCAACTAATGGAACAGGTCTACCTGGCTGGTACTGACTGGGATTTCCGTAAACACTCATGGTCCATTCCTGGACCGCCTGATTTACCAACGAGTTAAACTGGGCCGGAGTAAAATAATCCCCTTTCCCTGCTTTGTTAGCAAGAAATTCAAACCATGTTTTAAACTCGTTTATGTTAATCACGCTCTAACTAATTGAATAGATACAACACATCTACCACCAGCTGTGGTCTTGGCTGTAGTTAATGTCATCACCTGGCCAGCAGTAAAAGTATTATTAGCTGTAGCCAATCCGGTATCAGCAGTTCCAACAGTCGAAGATGCAGCTACTGTTATAGTCGCTCCTGTCATTGTTGTACCGGCATTATTTTTAAATGTTATTGTTCCATCATCTGTTGCTGCTATGGTTTTAGAAACAGATGAATAAGTATTAGTAACAGAGCATGCGTAAGGCATTAGCACTTTAACATCCCCCACTTCATTCGCTTCAAATGACACTGGCACATGTATAACTTCATACGTAAGTTCGGTAGCTAATTTAGCAGTAGTCACTTGTGCAGCCCCTATATTAGCTGTTTGCACAGGGTATACCGATAAATCATAATATTTACCAACGAATCTCCATAGACCATCGTATATAAATCTTATTATAACGCCTCCATATAAAGCCTCTTCATCAGTTAGGGTCACGTTTTCTATTACAACATCAAAAGCACCGACCGTAGTCTGTCCGTAATATGCTATGGTAAATTCATCACCAGTAACTACTCCTGTAGCAGAAAGGTCTAATGCGTAATTTCCGGTAGACAACGTAACAGAGCCTTCCACCCTTTGTACATTTTTACTAGAGTTTGGGGTTATAGTTGTAGTAGTGTTATCAGCAGGGGCTATAGTCGCCCTGCCGTATGCGGATGTAAATGGAAATCCTGCTGTCCTGAATGCAGATACGGTAGGAACATAGTTACCTCCACTTCTGAAGCATTCATTCAAATCGCCTCCAATGAACATTAATCCTATTTGAGTTCCTGGGCCATCGGTAGAAAAAGCTGTTTCCCTGTTTATGTTTCCTGCACTTGTTACCGAAACAATTCTTGCATCACTAGCGCCTCTTAATAAAATTACGTCTCCATCGGCAGCATTATTGAAAATAATACTATCCAGGTCATCCGATGCTGCGCCTCCCTGAGTGTCTACTGTTAAAACAGTTATTGACGATTTACGGGTAACAGTTACAACACCAGAGCTTATGGTAGCTGATTGAGCATCGAAAGACTGGGCTAAAGATCTTGGAATAATATCATCACTGATTTCAGTAGCTCCAGCCAACGTCCCGCCTACAGCACTGGCACTGGAATTAATATAAAACCTGAAACCAGATGTAGTGTCATATATAGTAGTATTGTTGGAGCCTCCGTTCATGTCTTGCTGAACAGTGGTAAGGTTACCTGTATTAGATACGGTAATAGCTTTTCCGTTAGGCGCCGACCCTGCTTCCACTGGCGCATACACATACACCTTACTTGCTACGGCTACAGCTTCAAAATTATATCCTGAACCTGGTGTAAAACTATTTATACCTGTGGCGATATTGGCCGCAACGTCTGCGGTAGAACCAGAAACATATGCGATATTTGTTCCAATCTGGTTAACGCCATCTATATTTATCTGAGTGATGTTTCCTGAACCCGTAACCGAGGAAACAGATATTTGACCTACCGCCCTTTTGTTTAAAGATGCGGCCACGGCAGCCACAGCTAATGATTTAGCGTTACGTGCGCCTTGTTCTGTATTAGGCTCAGAAATCCAGAAATTAGATGTATTTCCAGCTTCTACTGCGTATATATAGCCAATGCCATTACCTAAGTCTGTGATTCCTGCCATTATGCTGTTATTTTAATCAAAAATGTAACTGATTCGTATGTACTATCTACTGCATTACCAGCAGTAGGTGATCCAAATGGATTCGTAAACCTAACTGAAAAAGTAGTAGCTGCTTTCTCAATAATCTCAAGATTTAGATACCTGGTTTGATTCTGTTTATCCATTGAGCTTCCACCTGCCGATGTGGTTTCAACAAGCTGCACGGAAGGATAATAAGGAGCTGCGGATCCAGTGAAAAAACCACTTACCGTAAATTCATTATTACTTGTTTGCCAAGCAGATACACTGCTGTTGTTTGCATTAGCAACAGTAGGCGCCTGTAGCAATCCACCGTATCCTTTAGTGTCGCCGTATGATATTACCGGTAAACTTCCGGAACTTAAAGTAAGAGTAACGTATTCTGTATATTGCTGAACTTCTCGTACAGTAGATCTTACAAGGTATGTTGTAACATTGCCAGCCGTGCTAGATGTTACCACTATACCATCTCCACCTTCTACCACAGTTTCAGTTATACTGTTAATAAGGGCAAGTGTAGCCGGTTCAATAGAAACGGTGTACGTAGTCGTTCCTCCACCACTGTTCGTCGCTACGGCTATACCTGATCCTGCAGCAACCACTATAGTTCCGCTGGACCCACCGAGACCTGTAACTAATGTGGGCTCGCTTCCTTCTTCACATGTGCATTCATCAAAATTACCGATAGCCTTAATCATTGTGACATACTCAGCCACATCCGCTGTTCTGCCGCAATTATAAGCGGTCTGAAGCAGCATGGCAATAGCCATCATATCTTCAAATGCCTCCCAATATCCTTGAGCCTGTGCTGTGCCTCTGGCGTTATACCATCGTTCATAACCCGAACGTAGTCCGCAATAAAGCTGGCATAAATTAGCATCAGCGTAAATGTCGATCCTGGATATTCCAGTTATTACATCGGAAACAAAAAGTCCATTACCAAAATTATATGATAGTGTAGAAGTAAGGGTAAACGTGTATTGAAGCTGCGTGTCAGCGACTACGTAAAACGTGTCTGTTGATAAAACATTGTTCGTTCCAGTAATAGGCGCTATGTTAACCACAGCTGGATAAGCCATGGAAAACGCCCTAGTTATGGTAGGGGTAATAGTATTTACCGTGTACGTAGAAACATCCGTACCGCTTATTAATGGGGTGTTGTAATTAACAGCCGTAGTTATAGATACAGAAGGGCTTGTATAAGCAAATGTGTACGTATACGATTTAACAAAAGTAGTCGATCCGTTATCGGGAGATACAGTATAAGTAAAGGTGTAAGACCCTTGTAATACCTGTCCATTTGAGTCTAACGACAATGGAATAGTAGTAATATTATAAACCGATATACCAGGACGAATATCAGGTGAAGCCCAGTTAGTGTTGTTATAAATCTCAAGACCTGTAGGATCTACTACTTTTAAAACACCTTCGTAAGAAGCTGGTGAAACACCTTGCCCTGCGTAATCTGTCGTATCCTCAAATCGATAGAGCTTTGTAGACGGTACGTAATTAAATGTAGTAGTAAAATCTACAGTTGTAAGTGCCATGAGGAATGAGTTAGGATACAAAGATAAGAACTAACTCATTAAGTTTTTAAATAAAAAAGCCCCATATTTCAGGGGCTTTCGTTCGGAGTGTGTGCAAGTGTTAGTTAGAAGACGAATATAGCGAATCTAGCTCAATAAACAGTTTTTTGTTATCAGCGAGCAACGCTTCTTTTAGTTTATTATGTCCGTATTGGATCTGATCGTTTTCAGGATAAGGGTACAGCTTAGGTCCTTTTGAAAGGATCTTGCCGGATTCAATATTACCGTAGATCCATTTATCAAGCCAATCCTGTTTCTCTTCACCCTTGCGACCAAATACAGCCTTCTTCTCTTCGATTGGGCCAGTATTAGGGATGGTAGTATTACCTCTTACCTTAATCTCTTGAACCACTTCGTTCATTTTACTGTCATTTTTAGCCAGTAAAACAAGATGTTCAATAGGGTTAATACCGTGTGGCGCCTGTACAATAAGGTTTCCTCCGGCCCATTTTAATGAATTTGTAGCATCTACAACCTCAATAACACCAGCAGCAATACCAGCATTAACAATATACTTCATCTCGTTATTGTCGGTACTCATGGATTGCAGGAAATCTTTAGGATTTTTATCAGCGATACCACGTGCTTTTTGTCTCAATTCAAAAATCTCCATATTGTTAACTTTCTGGATCTCAGCAGATGACTTGGCCATCGTTAACATAAGAGGTTTTAATTGCTCAATAGGCATATTCATGATACGATATTGGGCCGTGATTCTGGCCTCGTCGTCTTCCATGGCTTTCTTGGCCTGGGCTTCTGTATCATTGATTGTAAATAATATAGCTCTACGTTTATCGCGATTAGGATTAGATCCGTTAGCGTTTGTTTTCAGCATGAACTCCACTTTATTTACTTCGGTGCCGGGTATAATCATAACCCTATCAGCAGCTTTCAGTGGGCGCCCCTGGATAACACGCATCTTGTCGTTATAAAAAGGGGTGCTTTGCTCATCGACATAGATAGAACGTTCGCCTGGAAGGTAACGGATCTGTCTTGTTTTATAGTTTAATGGGTTTCCATTTGCATCCATCAATACTTTACCATCGGGTCCTACCTCGGGTTCAATAATTTCGTCTACAGATGGGATAGTGAAGTCAACTTCTGTGCCTCGGTGGGCCCTGCGTTGAATAAGAAATACGTAAGTTTTATTTACGTCAACTCCAGAGGAGCGGGTAAGTGTCTTGTTCATAAAATGTTAGATTAAATTATATTAAAAAGGACAGGTCTAGATTTTTACCAGACCTGTCCGTTATTGTTTTCTTAAGAACGTTTAATGTAAACCATACGGTTAACACCAAACAATTCAATACCAGTGTAAGAACGGTAACGAACTTGTGAAACGTCACGTCCGGTATCACCTACTGCAGAAAGATCTACAGGGGTAACTACCATCTCGGCAGAACGTTTACCTTCTTCCATCAGATAACGCATACGCATCGGCGGAACTTTTTGGTTCTTACCATCTACAGTGTGATCCATAGGGATAATCATACCTTCAAAAGCATAACCGTAACCGTTTGCGCCAGTAGTCTGTGCGTCATTCAAAGCGGCCAAAGTCTTCTTGTGGTAAGTGTAGTTACCAACAGTGAAGATGTCGAAACCTAACGCTACGCGCTTAGATTCATCACCTTTAAAGGCTCCATAAGTAATACCGCCGTTTTTGAACACGTCACGGAACTCACGGTCTGTCTGTAAAGACAATTCGATACCTGCGAAGAAGAAGTTATTCTTCGATCCTTTTTGAGCATCTAACGTTACCGTCATGGCTTCAAAGTCCGGTAAAGTAATACCAGTAATTGAAGAATAGTTGGTAATGTTACCACGATCCAGGATAGTAGGAATAACACCAGTAGTCATTGACAGCGGAGTGCCAGCAGCACCAAAGGTGTTAGCGATGGTAGTGTTGTTGAATCCTGGGTTAATCAAGTAGTTCAATTCACGGTAGTTTTGGAACATCGTGCTTGTAGCTTGCTCCTCATCTAAAGTGTAATACATGCTACCAGTGTCAGTATCACGATACCAACGTTGCTCACAAGAAGCGATATGAGTGATCTCATATGTGTTCTTGATAATCTGAATATTGTTAGAATACTCAGTGGTTTTTGGCATACGTGAATCAGGGATAGTAGAACCTTCACCAAATGCATTACCATAGATAATGATTTCATCC
>JACCDR011752401.1_pt1 | contig 11600 bp, 12 predicted proteins | sample 7446431 | NCBI WGS metagenome assembly JACCDR01 (sample SAMN15323443, study PRJNA562643) | freshwater metagenome | isolation source: river surface water | place: USA:Blue River Watershed | collected 2017-08-17
CGGGCCAAGCCATGGGCCACGGTGCCGCGACCAAGGCACGGCTCAAGGAGCTGCTGTCGCAGCCCGAAGAAGACGATCTGCCGCCGATCAGGCGCGAGCCGGTGCGCGAAAGCGCTGAGCTTCCTGCCTCGGACGCTGGCCGTTACGAGCTGGCGCGCACGCTGAAGGCCGAGGAAGAGGCGCGGCGGCTGCGGCGCATGAACCTGGAAGCCGAGGGCACCTTTGTCCTGGCGTCCGAGGTCCAGCGCCAGACGGCGCGGCTGCTGGCGCAGGAGATCGCCGAGGTCGAGGCGGTGCTGCGCGACGGGGCGCGTCGGGTGGCCGACAAACTGGGCGTCGACTTCAAGGCGGTTCGCCAGATCCTGATGGAGGAATGGCGCGCCCATCGCGGAAAGCGCACCGAGTTGCTGGCGGCGCAGGCCGAGACGGTGGCCATGACGGCGCCCGAGGCGGAACAGGACATCTGATGGGCTTTCTGACCGCTGCCGAGCGTGTCATCGCGCTGGCGATGGCCGAAGTGATGGCGCCCCCGCCGCCGCCTGACATCACGCGGTGGTGCGAAGAGAACATCGTCTTTGACGAGCGGTCGCCGATGCCGGGGCCGTTCTCGATCACGCGGTTCCCGTTTCTGCGGGAAATCCACGAGGTTCTGTCGCCCGAGCATCCGTGCCGAGAGGTGACGATCCGGGGCAGCGCGCAGTGGGGCAAAACGGTTTCGATCATCCAGCCGACTGTCGCGGCCTGGCATGAATACACGCCGCTGGACAGCCTGGTGGTGCATCCGACGCAATCGGCCGCGACCGAGTGGGTGCGCAACAAGTGGCTGCCCATGCGGCGGCAGGCGCCGGGGCTGCGCCGCATCTTCGGTGATGGGCGGGGCACGGGGGACAACAAGGACGCCAAGTTCAACCAGGAGACCGTTGCGCGCAATGGCAGCCTGAAGGTTGCAAGCGCCGGATCGCCTGCCGACCTGACCGGCACGTCGAGACGGCTGGTGGTGATGGACGATCTGTCCAAATGGGAGATGACAGACAAAGGCGACCCCGAGACGCTGGCAAACAGCCGGGCGTCCGGGTTCGAGGATGCCAAGATTTTGCGGGTGTCAACCCCGATGATCAAGGGCACCTGCCGGATCACGCGGGCCTTCGACCGGAGCGACCGGAGGTTCTACCATGTGCCGTGCCCGCATTGCGGGGCCATGGCGCCACTGACCTGGGAAAACTTTCGGAAGAACATAGACCCGGAGCGGTTGGACGCGGCGCATTTCACCTGCGATTCCTGCGGGGCGGTCATCACCCACGCCGACAAAGAGGCGATGGTGCGGGCCGGGCGATGGGTGGTCTCGAACCCCGGCGGGGATCATCCGGGGTTCCATCTGTGGCGGGCCTATGCGCCGCAGCGGGACTGGGCCAGCATCGCGGTTGAATATGCGCAGGTGATGGGCTGGACGGGCATGACGGCCCGGCAGGCAACGGATGACGAGATCCGGCACACGGTTGAGGCCGAGACCGAGCAGACCTTCTGGAACGATGTGCTTGGGTTGCCGTTCGAACAGGCGACCAAAGGCCCGGACTGGGAAGCGCTGCGCGACCGGGTGGAAAACGCAGAGCCCGGCACGGTGCTGGACCGGGGTGTGGTTCCGGCCTGTGGTGTTCTTCTGACGGCGGGTGTGGACTGCCAGAACGACCGGACGGAAGTGACCATCCTGGCGCTTGGGTCGAACCACCGGCGCTGGGTCGTGGATCACATCGTGGTGCCGCACCACATCGGGGACGAAGAGGGGCGGGTGGCGCTTAATGCGCTGTTGAAGGCGACCTGGCGCACCGAACTGGGGCAGAGGCTGCCCTTGGACATGATGGCGGTGGACGAAGGCGCCTTTACCGAAGACGTGCGGTCCTGGGCCAAGGCGCATCCATGGACGCGGGTGATCCTGATCAAGGGGTCGTCTTCGGCCAGCGGGCCGGTGATGCGGCCGCAGCAGGACCGCAAGGCCAATGGCGGGACGATCAAGAAACAGCGCCGGTCCTGGATGCTGAACGTCAGCCAGATGAAGGCCGACTTCTACGGCTGGATGGATAAGGCCGACCCGATCGAGCGCGGATTCTGCGCTTTTGCCAAGGGTCTGGGGGATGAGTATTTCCGCCAGATCACGGCAGAGGTGCGGGTGCTGAAGCGGGCCACATCCGGCGTGATGGTGTCGCGGTGGGAGCTGGCCGAGCCGGGGCGGCGCAACGAGTGCCTGGATGCGATGCTTTATGCCGAAGCGGCCGGGCGCAAGCTTGGCTGGACCGTCATGACAGAGGCGCAGTGGGAAGTTCTGGCGGCGGAGCGCGGGATCGCGCCCCAAGAAGGGCAGGCAGACCTGTTTGACAGCAAGCCCAGCCTTGGCGCCCAAGCGACGACCCGAGAGCCGGCCAGCCCTGTGTCCCTGCAGGCTCAAACCAACAAACCAGCCCTGAGAGGGCGCGAAAGAGGACGGGTAAGCTGATGGCAACCATCGACTATGCCGCACGGCTGACTCTGGTGCAGGGCGCCATCGCTGCCATTCTGACGGGCGGGGCGGCAAGCTATGAGATCGAGGGACAGAAGGTGACAAAACTCGATCTGGCATGGCTGACGCAGGAAGAAGAGCGCCTTGCGGCGAAGATCGCGCGCGCCAGTCGGACGGGCGGCGGGTTCCGTCAGGCGGTGCCGCGTTGAAAGTGGGCCTGAACGCGGTCGACCGCGCGATTGCCTTCCTGTCGCCGCATGCCGGGCTGAGCCGCCTGAAGGCACGCGCCGCGCTTGCGGTGGCTTCGGGTTATGTGGGCGCGCGCCGAGACCGAAATGCCACCAGCGAATGGGGTGCCCATATCGGATCAAGCGCAGACGCAGACACCCTGCCGGATTTGGGCGTGCTGCGCGGCCGTTCGCGCGACCTGGTGCGAAACGATCCGCTCGCGCAAAGCGCGGTGTCCACGAAGGTGGTGCATGTCGTCGGGTCAGGTCATGTCGTGCGCCCCGAGATCGACTTCAAGCGCCTGGGCATCAGCCCGGAAGCTGCTATGGAGTGGGAAGAAAAGGCGCTGGATATCTGGACGCATTGGGCCAACAGCCCTGACTGCGACCTTACACGCACCCAAACGTTCGCAGAACTGGAGGATCTGGTTTATCGGTCACGCATCCTGTCTGGCGATGTTCTGGTGGTTCGGCGCTTCAAGGCGCGCAAGGGTCGTCTGATCGGAAGCGCGGTTCAGGTCATCGAGGCGGATCGCCTTTCCAACCCGCAATGGGCCATGGACAGCGACACCCTGTCAGGCGGCATCGAGAAAGACGCCGACGGCGCGCCGATTGCCTATCATGTGGCCGACCGGCACGAGTTGGATGTGAAACGGTCGCAGACGACATGGCAGCGCATACCGGCCTATGACGCGCAAGGCCGCAGGTTGGTTCTGCACATTCATGGCCCCCGTTCGCGGCCCGAGATGACCCGTTATGCGCCCATGCTGGCACCGGTCATCGAATCCTTGAAGCAGCGGTCACGCTATTCGGAGGCCGAGTTGATGGCGGCCGTGGTCTCGGCCTGTTTTGCCATCGGGATGCGGTCGGACGACGGGGAACTGGCCGGAGGCCTGCAGCCCGGCACGTCCGGCGCCTCGCAAGCCATCAACATCACGGAGCCCGGCCAGATTTTTGACCTTCTGCCTGGCGAGGAAGTGCAAAGCTTTTCTCCGGGCCGTCCGAACCCGCAGTTTGCGCCGTTCATCGAGGCAATTGCGCGAGAGGTTGGGGCAGGCACGGATTTGCCGCAGGAGCTGCTGCTGAAGCAGTTCCAAGCCTCATATTCAGCCAGCCGGGCAGCCATGGAAATGGCTTGGCTGTTCTTCAAGACGGATCGGGAGCTGCACGTCACGCAGTTCTGCGCGCCGTTCTACGAAGATGTCATCAGCGAAGCTGTCGCGCGCGGCCTTCTGAAAGCGCCGGGTTTCTTCTCGGACCCACTTCGCCGCCAGGCATGGCTTGGATCCGTCTGGATGGGTCCGGCGCGACCCACCATCGACCCTGTGAAGGACGCCAACGCTGACCAGATTTATCTGGACATGGGGGCGACATCGCTGACGCGGATCGTGGCGGAACGGTTTGGTCAGGATCAGCGCGTCGTGCGCCGCCGCCGCGAGCAGGACGGCAGCGACGAAATGGCCGCGCGAAAGTCAAGTGGCGCAAAGGCCGAGGCGCCACGCGACCAAGATAAGCCGGACAAAGACGACACGACCGACGTGGAGGACGAAACCAATGCTGGCTGACCGATCCGGGCGCGTCTGGGCGATGCGCGGCGATGTTTTTGAGGCATCACAAGCGCTGCAGTTGCGCGCCGACTGGCGCGAAGGTGGTGAGCCGGTGGCGCTTGGCCCCGGTGCGCTGCTGGAGGGATCGGATTTCGCGCGCGTGATCGACGGCGTGGCCGTGATTCAGGTGCGGGGGCCGCTGATGCGGGCTTTCAGCTTTTGGGCATGGTCATACGAGGAGGTCGGGCGAGACCTGGCCCTTGCCCTTGCGGACAAGACCGTGAAGTCAATCGTTCTGAACATCGACAGCCCCGGCGGCATGGTTGCGGGTTGCGCCGATCTGGCAGCATCCATCCGGGCGGCAAGGCAACAGAAGCCTGTCGTGGCATTTGTCGGCGGGATGGCAGCATCGGCGGCTTACTGGCTGGCGTCTTCCTGTGAGTCCATCTCTGTGGGGTCGGGTGCCATTCTGGGGTCCATCGGAGCCGTCATCGAGTTCGTCGACATCGAGCCGATGCTGGAAAAGATGGGCGCCCGGATGATCCGGGTGGTGTCAGCGCAGTCACCGAACAAGCGACTGGACCCGGAAAGCCCCGAAGCTCAAGCCGAAATGCAGGCGCTGGTTAACGCATCTGGCGCCGAATTTTTGGCCGATGTGGCGCGGGGGCGTGGAGTTGGCGAAGACGAAGTGCTGGCCAGGTTTGGCCAAGGCCTGATCTTCGATGGAATGGCGGCGATCGAGCGCGGCATGGCCGATGCTCGGACGACGCTGGAAGGGATGATCGCGGAGCTTGCGGGCCGGGATCAGAATTGGAACGCGGCCCCCGCTGCCGTAGCAAAGGAGACCCATATGGATTGGGCAAACCTGACCTTGGCCGCGCTGCAGGAGCATCGGGCCGACCTGGTGGCCGAAGCGACCCGGATTGCCGTCGAGGCAGCCAGGACCACGGCAGCCACCGAAGCCGCCGCCGCCGAGCGCGCGCGCATCATCGGCCTTGATGAGATTGCCGTCGCCGGGCACGAGAAGATGGTCGCCGCCGCCAAGGCGGACGGCAAGACGACCCCTGCCGAATTGGCGCTGCAGATCGTGAGGGCCGACAAGGCGGCTGGCGTCGATTACCTGGCTGGCCGCGCTGCGGCCGACGAGGCCGTCGCGGTTGCCCCCGCCAAGCCGCAGGGCACGGCCGTGGACGAGAACGCCCCGCTGGACCAGAGGGCAAAGGCCAAGTGGGACAGCGACCCGGCCCTGCGCGCCGAATTCGGCGACAGCTTCGATGCCTATCTGGCCTTTGAAAAGGCCAACACCCAGGGCGCCGCGCGCATTCTGCGCGGCCGCTGATCAACCCATACCGAAGGAGCAATGAAACATGGCGACTCTTGCTGTCGACCTGCCCCGCACCTATGCGCTGGGCGATATGGATGAATACCCGGTGATCGCTGCGGACATCATCTATGAAGGCGCCGCTGTCGGCGAAAACGGGTCGGGCTACTCCCGGCCCCTGGTGGCGCTGGACCCTTTCCAGGGGTTCGCCGTCGAACAGTGCGACAATTCGACCGGGTCGGCCGGTGACAAGCGGGTGCGGGTCAAGACCCGTGGCTGCATCACCTTGCCGATCGCTGGCATTGCCATCACCGCAAATGACCGCCCTGCGGTCTATGCGTCGGATGACAACACCTTCACCCTGAGTGCGTCGGGCAACACCAAGATCGGCTGGGTTCGCCGCTGGGTGTCAACCGGCATCGCCGTCGTCGAATTCGACGCTGCCATGGTTCTGTGAGGAGAGACGACATGACCGCAAACAAGGGCCTTTCGTCCCGTGCCATCATCGGGACCTTTTTCAATCGCCTGAACGTGCTTCAGGCGGCCTCGTGGGTCGATCAGATCGGCATGAAGTTCCAGTCCGATCAGGAGTCCGAGACCTACAAGTGGCTTGGCATGGCGCCCGCGCTGCGCGAATGGGTCGGCGCCCGCGATTCCAAGGGCTTCGCCGAGAACGGCATCACCATCGTGAACAAGAAGTTCGAGGCCACGATGGGCGTTCCGGTGGACTGGCTGCGCCGCGACAAGACCGGTCAGCTGATGATCCGTATCAACGAGATGGCTGGCCGCACCGTGACGCATTGGCAGTCGCTGCTTTCGGGCCTGATCCTGGCTGCGCCCAGCGCTGTCTGCTACGATGGTCAGTATTTTTTCGATACCGACCACACCGAGGGCGAAAACACCACGTCCCAGTCGAACTCGATCACCGTCGACATCTCGACCATCGAGGCTTCGCCCGACACGCCGACCGCGCCGACGCCCAAGCAGATGCAGGCCATGATCATGGCCGGCGTCGAGAAGATCCTTGGATACAAGGACGACAAGGGCGAGCCGATGAACGAGAACGCACGGCAGTTCCTTGTGATGGTGCCGATCTCGCTGTTCAAGTCGGCCGCCGCTGCGGTTGGTTCGGCACTGGTGGGCGGCGGTGACAGCAACATCCTGCAGAACCTTGAAGGCTACAGCTTCAAGGTCGTGATGAACGCCCGCCTGACCTGGACGGACAAGATCACGGTGATCCGCACGGACGGTGACACCAAGCCCTTCATCCTGCAAGAGGAAGAGGGTGTCACGATGTCGGCAATCGCCGAGGGGTCGGAACTTGAGTTCCGGGAAGATCGCCACGAATACGGCGTCAAGGCCATTCGCAATGTCGGCTATGGCTACTGGCAGCACGCCGTTCTGGTCCAGGCGGTCTGATCATGGGCAATCTTCGAGTGATTGGCGCGCAGGGGGCAACCCTGCGCGGCCCGGCCCGGCTGCGCCTGAGTGTGGCGCAATGGTCGCTTCGGTCGCATGTGCTGGGGCCTTTCCGCAAGGGCAAGGCGGCGTTCCTCGACGGCGACAAGGAGATCACGCTGAAGTTCGGCGAAGTCTTCGGAATGGAGGAGTGGGAGGGGCGGCTGAGTGCCGCCCTTTTCGAAGACATGGACAAGGTCAAAGCGGAAGAAGGCGCTCCAGCGACCGCTGGCTCGGGCGAGTCGCCGTGATCGACTTCGCGGGAGACCTTGCCGCTATCATGGGCGATGTCTTGGCCAAGGATGCCGTCCTTCGCCACACTACTGGCGAGACGGTTTCCTTGCGCGTCATTCCTCGTGCCGGGGACATGGCGGTTGATTTGGGGCCCAACCAGATGATCAGCGGCGCAGCAATCTTTACGGCTGCTGCCGCTGGTGTCGAAAGGCCGCAAGCTGGGTCAACCATCACCGTTGGCCAAGTCCGCTATGAGATCGTCGCAGATGCAATGCGCGATGCTCGAGGGCTCACTTGGGTCATGGAGGCGCGAGAGATCGGATGAGCTTCCGCAATATTGTCTTGCGCATCAAAGAGCAGTGCCCGGACTTTGTATTTGTGGACCACGTTCTGACGTGCCCTGCAAGGTATGACCTGCCCGCAGCCATAATCACGCCGGTGAAGACCGATGCGGAGCCGCCACGCATCATCACGCCCGGCGCCTATTCGCAGGATACTCTGCTGACGGTTGGTATCTATGTCGTCGTTCCGCGACGGCAGGACGCCGTAGCGGATGTGGATGGGGCTGAACTTTTCGACCGTCTGTGCGATGCCCTGCGCGCGGCGCTGGTGAACTGGCAGCCCGACTGGGCAATCGAGCCCATGCAATACGCCGGGGGCATGATGGCCCCTTATGAGCCGGGTGTCGTGACCTGGCGCGAGGACTTCATCGTCCGCAATGAACTGAGGATCACATGAGCGTCTTTGACACCATCCCGCCTTCGGGTGGTTCCTGGGTCCGCAACCCTGCCACCGGGGAATTGACGCCTCTTGCCCAGCCCGGCGCGCAGATCGACGCCGAGGCTGTTCTGGCCGAAGTCATGACACCCGAAACCGACCCGGCCCCGCAAGGCGCGCCCGCTGAACAGGAGTAGAGCCCATGCCGACCCCCACCAACCGGCGCACGCGCAACACCGCCATCACCGTCGCCATCGAAAGCAGCTATGCTGGATCGGCGGGCACCTACAGCCCGGTGCTTCTGGTTGATGTGCCTGACTTCCAGATTGACCCCAAGGTCGTGCCGCGCGATCTGGTGCGCCCCTGGTTCGGCGCCTCGGAGGAGCTTGCCGGCACGGCGGTGTCGATCCTGCGCTTCAAGACCGAAATTGCCGCGCCGAGCGCGCTGGGCACCGCGCCGGAATGGGGCAAGCTTTTGCGCCTTTGCGGCATGGCCGAGACGATCACGCCTTCGACGCGGGTGGAGTATTCGCTGATCACCGACGCGCCGGAAAGCGGGTCGCTGCGGTTCAACCGGGCCGGGGTGCAATACCAGTGCAAGGGCGCGCGCGGCACCGTGTCGATCGACCTGACCGCCTATCAGCGCCCGATGTTTGACTGGACGATCATGGGCTTTGACACCAGCGTCACGGAATCTGCGATCGGCACGCCGAGCCTGACCGCCTGGACGCGCCCGCTGGTGATCACGGACGCCAACAGCGGCAATATCCGACTGGGCGGCTCTTACAGCGGCGGCGCGGTTACGGGCGGCACGGCCTATAACAGCCGCGGCATGGTGATCGACCTCGGCAACAAGCTGGACCCGATGGAGATGCTGGGTGGCGAGTCGGTGGACATCACCGAACGCAATGTCACCGGCTCGGCCACGTTCGAGTTGACCACGGCTGACGAAGTGACCTGGTGGAGCGACATTCGGGCCAACGCGCTGACCTCGATGACCTTCAACATCGGCGGCGGCGGGTCGAACGTCATCTTCCACGGGCCTTCGGTGCAGCGCACCAAGCCGCGCGGCACGGATTACAACGGCAAGCAGCTGATGACGGTGGACACCCGCTATCTGCCCACCTCGGGCAATGACGAGTTGCGGATCATCGTGAAATGACAGGTCTTGAAGGTCTGGTTCCACCCACCAAGCGCGTGACGATCAACGGGCGCGAGGTTGACATCTCGCCCCTGCGCATCCGGCAGATTCCGGGGTTCGCCCGGGCCATTGCCAAGCCCTGGCTTGCCATCGTCGGCGGGGATTACCTTGTGGCCATCATGGAATGGCCCAAGGAGATCACCGAGGCGCTGAGCATCGCCACCGGGCTTGACCCGGATTTTCTGGATGACGCGCTGCCTGACGAATACCTTGGCCTGTGCAGCGCGGTGTTCGAGGTGAACCTGGATTTTTTCGGCCAAGCGGTGTTTCCGAAGGGCGCGGAGATGGGCCGGTTGATGGCGGAGATTGTTCAGAAGCATTCCGCATTGCAGCCCGGCTTGTCAGCCACGGACACCGCCACCCCGACATCCTTGACTACACCCTTGCCCAACTGACCGGCTACGCGGTGGCCCATGGCGAGATCGCGGCGCAAGACCGCTATCTGGCCGCGCTGGGCACACGTCTGGCGGTGAACGGAACCCCCCAGCAGTTCGAGACGCTGAAACCCCGCCAGACCGCGCGCGGCTGGGCAGATGATGACTATGACGAAACCGGGCTGGCCGAGGATCTGGCTGGCCTGGGCTTTTACCTTGTGGAACCCGGACAGGACGCCAATCAATGAGCGACATGGAACTGCGCTTTCGTGTGACGGCCTCCATGGCCGAGGCGAAAGCCGCCCTTGATCAGGGTGCCGCCGCGTTCCAGCAGTTTGGCGACCGGGCCAACACGGCCATGCGCAGCGCCTCGGCCGGTCAGGCGATGATGTCGCGCAGTTCTGCCGACACCGTCAATATCGCCGCGCAGTTTCAAGACATCGGCGTGATGCTGGCAGCGGGGCAGAACCCGTTCCAGCTGGCGATCCAGCAAGGGTCGCAGCTGGCACAGGTGCTGAACCAGACGGGCGGCGGTGTGCGCGGCGCCGCGGCGGCGTTGAAGGCTGGCTTCATGTCGCTGATTTCGCCGGTGACGCTGTTGACCATCGCGGTTATCGCAGGGGGCGCAGCACTTGTGCAGTGGGCGTTCAGCGCGAACGAGTCCGAGGAGGCCACCAAGACGGCAAAAGACGCGATGAGCGATCTGATGTCGATCTTGAGCGAGTTCAACCAGAACGCGGACATTTCGACCACAAAGATTGACGACTTGCGCAAGAAGTATGGCGAGTGGGCGCAAGAGGTCCAGGACACGGCGCGATGGATGTCGCAAGTGAACGTGGGGCAAGCGGCTGAGGCGGCAGGGGTTCTTTCAGAAAAGCTGATTTCGGACATTGACGAAGCGGTCAAGAAACTGGCTGAGCAGCAGGCCTTGCAGGCGCAATACGACCGGATGCTGGACAACGGGATGTCGGCCAGCAACCCTGCAGCGGGTCAGGTTTCGGCCGAAGTGGCCCGACTTGGAGAAGAAGCCCGGCTTGCCGCTGAAAGCGTGGGCTTGACCGTCGATCAAGTGGCGGCGCTGAACACTGTTCTGGTCGGCATGTCGGGCGCCAAATCCATGGAGGAGTTGCGCGACCGTTCGAATGACGTGCTGACGGCGATTGAGCTGATGTATCCGGCAGGCACGGTTGTGCCGCCGATGATTGCCGATATCGCCGCAAAGTTCACGGATGTTCGAAACAAGGCCATCGAGGGTCTTGTGGTTATGGAGGATTTCACCCCGGCGCTTGACAACGCCACAGCGGCGACCAGTGGGCTGGTGCGCGGCATTGATGGTGTCCGTATGGCTGCCAATGCCGCTTTGGGCCGCATGATTGCCTTGGATATCCAGCGTCGGACGCTCAATTCTTCTGTGCAGCGTCAGGCGGGGGCACCTGGCGGCATAGGCCCGGCGGGAATGGGGGACGGGAGCGAGGCCTATTCAAGCCCAAGCGCGCGGGCCGAGGCTGAGGCGCGCGCTGCGGCGGAGGCATTCCGCAACATGATCGTGACCATTCCCACAGATGTGGAAACGGCCGCATCTGGCGCAGGGCGCGCCTTGAATAAGCTGGTGGAGGAAGTCAAAGACCCTCTGCAAGACTTGTCGGACATGATGTCCAAGGCGCTGACCGATCCGCTGAACGACTTCATCACGGGTTCGGCATCGGCCCAGCAGGTTGGCCAGAGATTCCTTGACGCGATCCGCAACAAGCTGATCGACGTGGCCATGGCCGAGGCGCAGACCAACCTGTTTTCGCCGCTGTTCGGCCAGCTTTTCGGAGGGCTTGGCGGCGGCGTCGGCCAGTCGATCCTGAGCGCCTTCGGGGTTGCAGCCCCGACCGGCGCGGGCGCCCTTGCCGCCGCGGCCGCGCCGATGATGCGCGAGTTGCCCGCGCCCGCCGCTGCCAGCCGCCTTGCCGCGATCACGCCCGGGCAAGTGGTGGTGAATGTCACGACGCCGCCCGGCCATACCGCCCGCGTCGATCCGCGCC
>JACCDR011860660.1_pt1 | contig 11600 bp, 15 predicted proteins | sample 7446431 | NCBI WGS metagenome assembly JACCDR01 (sample SAMN15323443, study PRJNA562643) | freshwater metagenome | isolation source: river surface water | place: USA:Blue River Watershed | collected 2017-08-17
GCCGGTCACGGTCCCGGCGGGGGGCGCGGGCCGCAGCGTAGGCCAGGCCACCGGTGCCGGACGCGGCCGCAGCACTGGCGAGCACGAGTGGCCACCCCCAGACCGAGGCCGCAGCCGACAGCAGGATCACCCCGGACAGGGCGGCCCCGGCGATGCGGCGGCGGCGCCGGCGGCGGCGGCCACGTTCGCGCATGAGTTCGAACTGTTGCTCGGCGGCCTGGGCTGCGGCCCGGTCAGGGCCACGCGTGCGGCGGGCGGCGGCCGGCGCCGGGTCGGCGGCAGGGGAGGGTGCGGGTTCGGGGTGGACTTGCTCGTTGGCCTCGTGCCACCACGGGCGTGGGGCGGCGCCGGGGTCGAGCGTCTCGTCGACCATCGACATTGCCGGCGCCTCCTGGTGGTAGTTGTGGTAACCGGTTACCAATGGTCCCAAATTCGGGGTAGATCCGCCACCTGCCGCGGCGCGGCAGACTCCCCTGACAAACCAAACGCGCCCGGCCGCATGAAAGCGGGCGGGCGCGACGGGATCAAACACGATCGTTGGAGCCGAGGAACGTTGTTCTACTGTCCGTCGATGCCAGGCGGTGCGGCGGACAGGCGGTGCGGTGGGCGGCTCAGGCTCAGGAGACCTTCTTTTTGCGTACCGCCTCACCCCGGTCGGCGGCCAACTGCTTGCGGACTGCGCTTGTCGCGGCGCCTCCGGTCGCGCCGATGACCTCCCCGATGCGGGCCTGACTCGGCAGCTTGCGCATCCAGCCGGGGCAGGCCTGCTTCACCGCGGCTACCCGCCGGACCAGTAGCTCCTCGGCGGTGGCCCGGCGTCCGGTGGTGGGTGACCGCCATGAGTCGGAGCCGGCGAACATGGTCGCGCATCCCGGGGCTGCGCACAGGTAGGCGCGAGCGGGAAGGCCGGCAACCGCGCGAACACTGTCGACGTCCAGGCGGCCGCTGTTGCTGGTGTCGCACAGCCCGATGGGGGAACGGCCGGGACGGCGGATGGCGGCATGCCATACGCGGATTCCGGCGCCCTCGGGCGCAGCGGAGAGAACGGCGACCGGCTGGTTGTGATCGATCGGCAGGGCGGCCTGCAGGTGGGGCCGGGCTGCTGGGGTCAGGGCGCTGGCGATCCGCTGCGCTTCCCGGGCCGCCTCGGCGGCCTCGGCCGCGATCCGCTGGGCGGCCTCGGCGATGCGGGCCGCCCGGGAGGCAAGCAGCAGGGCATCGGTGTGGTGGTCCATGGTGTCTCCGTCTCGTAGTGCGCCCACCGTCCACGTGGGCTTTGGCGTGCTTGGTGCTAGGCGGATGCGGTCTGGGGTTGCCTGTTTTGTGCGGCGTGCTCCTCCGCGAGGCGGGCCATGAGCTTCGAGGCGGTGCCGGCGCCGCAACCGAGCAGGCTGGTGATGTCGCGCTGCTTGGGGCCGCCTACGTCGCCGGACAGCCACCAGGTGCCGGGAAACGCCTCTTTGATCTTCGTGATGCGGTCTTCGAAGCTCATGCCGTTCTGGGCAGGGCGGGCGTCGCCGACGGATCGCAGCCGGGGTGCGGCAGAGACTGCGGGCGGCGGGGTGGCCGACGACTGCTGCTGAAGCTGCCGCCAGAGCTCGGCGGCGGCTGCGGACTCGTCCCGCGCTTTCTGCTCGGCGAGCTCGGCTGCGGCCAGGACCTGCTGCGCCTCGGCTTTGGCCTGGGCTGCTTCGTTTTTGGCCTCGGCGATGGCTTGCTCGGCGTCGCGGGCGCGCCGGTCGGCTCGCTCCTGGGCGGCCCGGGCGCCGTCGAGCTGGCGCAGCAGGTCTGCGCGCTCGCGGCGGGTCGCTTCGGCGGCCCGGTCGGCGATCTCCTGGTCGGCGTTGTCCAGGACGCGGCTGGCCCGTGCTGCGGCCTGCTGCTGTTGTTCGGCGAGCTGTTCGGCCTCCCGGCGGATGGCTGCGGCCTGTTTCTCGGCGGCCTCGATCATCTCCTGGATGGCCTGCAGGGCGTGGGCGTGCTGCTGTTCGGCGTCGGCGCGGGCGGCTACGGCCGCTTCGAGAGCGGCCGCGGCTTCGGCCCGGTCGGTCTCGGTGGCGAAGGTGCGGGCTTCGGCCTGTAGTAACTGGGCGTGTTCGGCCCGGGCTTTGACGACAGCGAAGGCGCGGACGAGTTTGGGGCCGAAGTGGGACCAGCCGATGAGTCCGAGCGGGGCTAGCGCCTCGAGGACGGCCCGGCCGACGAGTTGACCCTGAGTGAGTTGTGTCAGGGCGAGTTGGCCGGTCTCCGGCGGGGGCAGCATCGGCCCGTTGTAGGTGGTTGTCATGGCCATGATGAGTGACGGGGCGACGTTGGCGGCCAGCATGGCGAAGCCTGCCCCGATGAGCCAGTAGTTCGCTCCGCGGATCAGATGTTTCGGGGCGTTGGCCAGATGCAGCCATTGAAGGCCGATGACCAGCACGATGACCGAGATATCGATGCCGGGGGCGATGAGTGGCTGGATCCAGTCTTCGACACCCAGCTGCGCGGCGAGGGCTTTGACGTTGCCGAAGCTGAAGAGGAACGCGACGACGCCGGCGGCCAGGGCACCCATCACGAGGACCGCGAACGCGAAGCCGTAGCCGCGTGGCAGGCGCCCGTCGAAGGCCGGTGATCCGATCTCTGATCCCGGATCGGCGTCGCGGATCGGGGCGGCGGGCGCCTGGGGGCGGCGGCGCTGATCCCGATCCGGGTGTCGGCCGGATCGAGTTCCGGCGGGCTCGGATCGCGGATCCGGATCGGCGATCCGGCCGGCGCCCGGATCAGCGAGGGCCGGATCGGGATCAGGGATCAGGGATCGGGATCCGATCCTGGCACTGATCCCGGCCGGGCCCGGATCACGGTCGGGCGATCCGGGATCGGCGTCCCCTGAGGCGCGGCCCGATCCGGTTCCGAGGGGATCGGAGGCAGGCCGGGAGCGAACGGTTCCGAGGGCCCCGGGTGCGGGATCGAGGGCTGATCCGTCGCTTCGGTGCAGGTCAGAGGCGATTCGCGGTGGCGCGATCCGACTGGCCTGCCCTGATCCGGGCCGGGGTACGGCAGGCGTTCCGGCGGCTGATCCCGCGCTGTTGCCGGGCCGATCCGCGTGGCTCGGCCCGGCGTGGTTCGGGTAATCGGCGCGGGCGGATCCGGGGCCGTCGCCGGGGACCCGGCCGCCGGTCCGGATCGGGTTCGCCTCTGTGGTCATGGCGAACAGTGTGCCATGATGTTGGACGTTTTGGTAACTCTGGTAACTGATTACCACTATCCACGGACTACGCGGATCGCGGTAGTCGTCGATCAGGGTGCACCTGCGCGGGGCCGCTCACGGGGCGACGCGCCGGGGCGTGCCCCACTGGTAATCGGGTCTCACGGGTGCCATCACTGCCAGGATGTTTATTTATGCGAGTCGACGAGGGGGATGTGTCGGTGCCGGTGGGGTGGAAGGGGGTGCCGCCGTCGGGGTGGCTGCCGTTGGCGGAGGCCGTGGCACTGACGGGGGTGGCCGGGTCGACGTTGCGGCGCCGGGTGGATGCGTGGCTCACCGGGGACGAAAAGAAGATCGCGAACGGGTATGCGGTCAAGGGCGCCCGGACGTGGGGTGGCCGGCTGGTCGGCGAGGTCGATGCTGAGCGGGTGCGGCTGCAGCATGCGGTCCGGCTGGGCATGGGGGTCACGGTGCGGCAGTGGGAGCAGGCGGTGGAGTCGGGGGTGCTGCCGGACGGGGCGGATGTGGACCCGGGGTGGTGGGCAGGGTGGCGGGCCGGGGTGTTGCGGCGGAGGGCCGAGGCCGGCGAGGGTTCGTGACTCTGTGTTGATGTCAGGTGTCAGGTGTCAGGTGTGACATGACATGCGGGCAGGGGTGGACGGGGTGTCCCTAGATCGATGCGCGGGTGGGGTTGTCACGTCTGACATGTGTCAGGTGTGACAACACGCTCCGTGATCATGAGGCTTGTTGCTTGATTTTTGGGCGGGGGATAGCGTGGCGCTCGTCCGGGCTGGACGGCCCGGGCGTCGAGACGGAGCGCCAGGCACGGCCCGGGGTGGATGCTGCCGGTCGTGTGGCGGGCAGGAGCGAGTCCCATGGCACAGAGCGCAGATCCTTCGGGCCGCACGGTGTGGGTGCCCGGTGATGAGCCGGAGTCCTGGAGGTCTCAGGGCGCCGGTCCGGCGGGTGGCCGGCCGGCGGAGGTGGGCCGGGTGCGGGTGCGGCCGACGTACGAGTTCCCGGTGTTTCAGCCTGGCGGGGTGGGGCTGTCCCAGTCGGTGACGGTCACGGACTGGTTGAAGCAGGGCCCGGAGTGGGCGGAGCGGGAGGCTCGGCGTCAGGTTGCGGCCGCGCTGGGGGAGAGTTCGGAGGACGCGCCGGGCGGGCGGTGGTGGATGGGCCGGCCTCGGCGGGGGACGTGGCGGTGGCATCCGTTGAAGGGGACCCCGCGGTATGCGTTGCCGGTCGATCCGAGTGTTCTGCCGGTGTGGGAGCCGGAGCCTGTGGCGGAGGCGGGGCCGGAGCCGGGGCTGGAGGAGCCGGTGCCGGCGGTTGCCCGGCAGGCGCAGGACCGGGTGCGGCGGCTGCACAACGAGCAGGTTGCGGCGGATGCGGCGGCGGTGCGCGCGGATGCGGGCTCTGAGGAGTCGACGTTTCTGTCCGACGGTACGGAGATCACACCGCCGGCACGGCAGGCGATGATCGAGGAGGCTGCGGCGGCCGGCCGGCCGTTCGTGCTCGAGCCGCAGGAGGTGCGGCCGCGGGACCGGGTGGTGGATGCGCGTAGCGGCGAGCCGGGCACGGTGGTCGCGGTCGACGAGCGGGGGGTGACGGTCGATCACGGCCGGGAGCGGGTGCCGGGGGTGCCGGGGTCGCGGCGTGTGATGGTGCTGCGGTCGGCGCTGGCGGCCGGGGCGTTGCGGCGGGTGGAGGGTGTGGAGCTGCACCCGTCGGTGGAGGCGGTGCTCGAGGTGTTGCACACCCAGATCGGGGCGTACGAGATCCCGGACGATCTGTCGGGGGTGACCGACGTCGACAGTCTGCTCGGGTCGCTCGGTGCGCTGCTGGAGGGGGCCGGGCAGCCGCTGGGGGTGCTGGCGGACCGGTTCGCGGGGTCGCCGGTGCATGCGGTGGTGGTGGAGGCTCTCGCTGATTTCAGTGGGGCGCTGGCGGCGATGGGGGCGGCCGCGGGTGAGGTGCATGAGCGGTGGCAGGACAACCCCGACAATGATCATGATTTGCGGCGGGCGCGGGGTGAGGTGCGCAACGCGGCACTGTTCAACGTGTAGTGGCTGGTGGTTCGGGTGGGGTGTCTCGCGGTGCGGGGCGCCCTGTTCTTTGTCCGGGGGCCTGTGGGCTGGGACTGCGGCCGGGACCCCTGTCCTGGCGGTGGCGGTGGCGCGTAGCCTGCCCAGCAGGGGTGAACGCCCCGGCCCAAGGTACGAGCCGGGGCGTTCAGCCGGGCGGGCCCGCCGCGCGATTCTGGGCCTTGCCCGGTGTCCGGCCCGGACCGGGATTGACGGCGTGCCAACCTCTCGTCCCGGTCCGGGTGTCCCTGATGTGTTGCCGCCCCGCGGGCGGGGCCCGTGGGGCGGCGACACTTACTTTTCTGCTTCGGTGCTGGCTGGACGCTCTGCCATGATGCCTTGCTGATCGATGCCGGCCGTGTGGTGTCCCGAAAGTGCCAGCGGTGCGGGGCTGCCGGGCGGGGGTCGGCCGGTGGCGGGCAGGCCGTGGACCAGCCAGTATGCGACGGCTGGGCCGCCGGACAGTAGGGAACCGATCCAGAGTCCGAGACGCAGGTGTGGCAGGCCGTGGACTTCGGCGACGGCTGCGGCGAGGAAGAACACGGCGGCCACGGCCAGGGCTGCGGCTCTCAGCCGGGCGGTCACGACTGTTCCTGATCGTCGTCGGGGTGGGGATGCAGGGCCTGGTCGAGGGCGTCGAGGCGGCGGCCGTGCACGTCGTCGCCGGATGTCCGGCGGGCCCGGCGGCGGGCGGGTGGGCGTCGGCCCTGCTCGTCGCGGACCTGGGCGAGCAGCCGGGACCGGTCGGTGTCGGGTGGGCCGAAACGTTCGGCGAGCAGGGCGGGGTCGATGCCGTCGCTCATCAGTCGAGGCCGAGGTGTTCGAGGTCGCCGGCGCCGAGCTCGCGCATGAGGGCGAGGAACTGTTCGGTGTCCGGCACGGCCGGGGTCGTGGCCGGGGCGGGGCGGCGCAGGTGGTCGCGGCGGCGGCAGACGGCGACGACGGTGCCGGTGAACAGTGCGAACACGGTGACGCCGGCGGCGAGCAGGGCGAGCAGCAGCCGGGTCTGGCCGAGGCCGAACACGGTGATGCAGGCGAGGACCCAGCCGATGTAGGCGGCGGCGGCCGTCTGGAAGGTGCGGGGGTTGTTCATGCCGGGCCGCCGTTGGTGCCGGTGTCGGCCGGTTCGCTGTCCTGGGGCATGGCGGGGCCGAGGGGGATCAGGGTGGTGGCGTGGCGGACGGCGGGTTCGATGCCGTCGGCGAGGTCGGTGCAGCTGGCGGTGCCGGGCGGGGAGCCGGCGGGCGGATTGATGCAGGGCATGTTGCCGCGGGTGGGGGCGCCGCAGACGGGGCAGCCGAGGGTGGCGGGCGGGTTTTCGGCGAGGTGGGTGCGGGCGTCGGCCATGGCGGTGGTGACTTGTTCGGCGGGGTCGAGGCCGCGGGCGAGCCAGGCGGCCTCGGTGATGTTGCAGGGCCAGGTGCCGTGGTTGCAGGTGCTGGCGCCGGTGGTCAGGTCGGGGGTGGGGCAGGGGTGCAGGTTGTCGGCGATGTGGGCGAGACGGTCTTCGGTGTGGGTGAGGCGGGCGAGGACGGCGGGCATGCTGGCGCCGAGTGCGGCGAGCAGGGCCGGTGACGGTTCGACGGTGCCTCGGCGTAGCGCGTAGGGGGCGTTGCGGGTGAGGTGGTGGAGCAGGTTGTCGTCGGCGGGGGGTACGTCGGGGGATTGCCCGGGCATGGGTGTGGTGGTCACGCGTGTCTCCGATCAAGAGCGGACGCCAGATACGCGACACCCCCGGGCGCGGGGATCTAATGCCGCACGCACCCGGGGGGTTATGGGGTTTCGCGTGGCCGGGCCCTGCGCTGCTGTAGGGTCCGACCACTTGCGACGCTACCAGAAAACCGGAATCACGCAATATGTTGTAGCGTGATTTTCAATCGGTCATTCGATGGGTAGCAGGGTGGGACGATGGGCGATCAACTCCACACCTCCCGGATACCTGTCAGCGGTGGCGAGGACGTAGCCGACCACTTCGGCGGCCAGCAGTACCCGCTCCCGGAGGTTGTCGGCCTCCGGGCTGCCCTCGGGCGGCGGGATCCACAGCGTGTACGTGTTCACCTCGTAGCGGTGCCCACGGCTGTCGACGTAGCCGGCAGGGTTAGCGGACTGGTACTCCCACCAGCCCTCCTCGGCGCCGATCTGCAGCATGGTGATGCGCTGCCGTTCCGGTGACAGGCTCGGATCGATAGGTAGTAGATCGGGTTCGTCCATCGGTCTCCTTTTCTGTAGCGGGGCGGGCCCGCGCAGGTACCTTCTGCGCGGCGGCCGGACGGCCGCGACCAGGTTAGAAGACGATCAACGTGGGTGGTTCGCCCCGCGCCGCGCGGCCTTCTCGGCTTCCAGCTTGGACACCAGCTGCTCGCGCAGGGCATCGGGCATCCGGGTGGCGGGCAGCAACGCCGGCGGTTCCGGGCGGGCACGGCGGGCCCGCGACGGTGGTGACGGCGCCCGGCGGGCGGCCGCCCTCGAGGGCTGCGCCTTGCCGGGCCCGGGTTTGACGTCGGTGACCGGGAACAGCCCGATCTGCGTGGGCGGGGCCGGGCCGGTCGGGTCCTGGCCGTCACGGATCAGCACACCGCGTTCGTCGACGACGTCCGGCGGCACCCATTCGCAGCCGCGCCGGCCACCCCAGTTGATCCGCATGCCGCCGGTTTGCGGGCCGGGCTGCACCGGCTTGTAGAACCAGCCGACCGGGTACCGGGTCAGCTCGGCCAGTGCCAGGACCTGCTCCGGCGACGGGGTGGCCCGGGCCGCTTCCCAGTCGTCGACGTCACCGGCCGGGTTGCCTTCGAACGTGCCGACCTGCTCGTCGACCTCCGGGCCTTCCAGGCCACGCATGTCGAGCGCCCACGTGATGCGGGCCGGGACCGGCCGGCCGTGCTCGAGCTGCCACCGTTCCCGGTCGGTGAGCTGTGTGAGGTCCATCAGCGGGTCACCCCCGGTACTTGTAGTTGCTGGGCGCGTCGACGGGCAGATTGCGTGACGGGCCGGGCGGCAGGCCGGCAGGGATGTGGTGCGCGGCGCGGATCCGCAGCACGGTCCGGCAGGCCACGTTCAGCCGGTACGCGATCTGCCCGTCGGAGAAGCTACGGCCGGCCAGGTGGCGTACCGCTTCGGCCATGTCTGCGGCGCTCGCCTTGGTGCGGGGGCGCCGGCCCGCGACCAGCTCGGCCACGATCACCTCGTCGGGGCAGGTCGCGGCGGGCCGGCGGCCGGTGCGCGGGGTCCTGGCCGCCGTGCTCATCCGTGGCCTTTCGGGCGGGTCGGCGCGGACACCGGCAGCGTGTACGGGTTCGTGAACCGGGGCACCCCGGCAGGGATCTGATGCCGGACGCGGATGCGGTGCACTGACCGCCTGCTGCAGCCCAGCAGGTACGCGATCTGCCCGTCGGAGTAGCGCAGGCCGGCCAGCCGTTTGACTGCGGCGGCCGCGTCGGCGGGCGACAGGGGCGCCCCGTGCGGCTCGTCGCCCATGACCCGGCGCACGATCACGTCGTCGACGTCGGTGTAGTCGACGGCCCCGGTCACCGGCGTGCCCGCGCTTCGGTGAGGCGTCCGGCGCGCTGGGTGGCGACGCAGTCGTCGCAGAACACCCCGCCGGGGTAGAGGCGGGCAGGGCGTCCGTCGTGGCCGGGGGTGCAGCAGGTCCGGGTTTCGGCGCGGACCTGCACCAGCGGTCCCGGGCGCGGGGGTGTGCTGCTCGCCGTCGGGGCCGGTGCGGGGTCGGGGCCCAGGCCGGCCTGCTCGAGCACCGCCGTGGCGGTGTCCTCCAGCGGCGGGGCGGTCTCCTCGAGGGCGGGGCCGGCGACGGTACCGAGGTGCCGGGGGCGGGGCTTGCGGTGCTCTCCGGGGTTGGCGCACGTCTTGAAGTGGGTCATCCAGCGGCGGCCGTCGGCCGGCTGTTCACCGTCACCGAGCACGATCATGCGCCAGCCGAGGTCCGACTTGGCCCAGCCGAGGTTGCCGTCGGGGTGCGGGTCGGCGTCGACGGGCATCCGGCCACCGGACTCCATGAACACCATGCGGATCTTCGCCCCGCACTGCGAGGTCTTGCAGGTGAGCACCCCGCCCGGGGCGCGGCGGGGTGCCGGCTCGTGCGACGGCTCGAGTGGGGGCGGTGGCACGTCACCGGACGTCGACGGGCACAACGCGACCATGGCGCGCACGACCAGCGACGACATGCGCCACGCGTTGAGCACACCGGTGACGGTGCTCGGGTCGGCCGCCAACCGGCATGCGTCGACGTCGACCGGGATGTCGGCGACCGGTTCCATCAGGTCCCGGTTACGGGCGATCGCCGCTTTGGCCTCGGCCGTGCACAGCCGCGCGGCCGCGGCCTTGCCGACGGCGATCGCGGTGGCGCCCTGGTCGGCGAGCGCCCGGTCCAGGCTGCCCCGCGCGGTCAGCAGCTTCGCCCCGAACTTCGGGCCGATCCCGTCGACGCCGGGCAGGTTGTCGCTACGGTCGCCGACCAGCGCCGCATAGTCGGGCCACTGGGCGGGGGTGACCCCGTACTGCTCGGCCAGGAGCTCCGGTGTCATCCCGACCGCGTTGTCGAGGCCGGACTTCAGCCGCATCACCGTGGTCCGGTCGGAGATCAGCCGGAACGCGTCCTTGTCGGACGTGGCGACCACACACCGCCAGCCGGCCCGTTCCGCGGCGGCCGCCGCCGACGCGAGAACGTCGTCGGCCTCCAGGCCGACCGGGATCACGACCGGCACGCCGAGCTCCCGCAGCACGGTGATCGTGTCGGCCATCTGCGAGCGCAGCTCATCCGGGCGGTCCGGGCGGCCGGCCTTGTAGCCCGGGTACCGGTCCCGGCGGACGCTGCCGGCCGAGTCGTCGAACCCGACCACGATCGCGTCCGGCTCGTTCATGTCGGCAATCTTCAGCAGGAGTGTGAGGAACCCGTACACCGCCCACATCGGCCGGTCGTCCGGTGCCCGCATCCCGGTCTGCGCGTAGCCGTGGAACGCCCGGTGGACCAGGCTGTTGCCGTCGACGGCCAGCAGCACCCCGCGCGGCGGCCCGACAGGCACCAGAGCGGCCGCGGGTGGACTAGCCGGAGTAGTGGCGTCCACCGGTAGTCCACTCCCTTCAGCGTCGCCACGTGGGGTTGCGGCCGACGGTGGCCGGACCTGGGCGATCCCGGCCCCCAGGTCGGCCACCGTCGGCCAGTCATCGGTGTCGAACCCGGGCAGCGTCTCCACGGTCATCGGCCGGCCTGCCGCATCAGCGACCACGACCGGATCTCCGCGCGCCGCCCGACCTCCAGCGCCCCGGTCTCACGCAGATGCTCGGTCAATTCCCGACCGCGGGCCATGACCTCATCCGGTGAGCTCGGCGGGACCATCCACATGTCGAGCGAGCCTTCACCGGTCGCCCCACCCGGCCCGATCACGACGTACGACACCCACCAGTACCCGCGCATCCCACCGCCGGTCACGACTGGGCCGCCATCAGCACCCACGCCCGGACCCGGGCCCGCTCATGCAACCCAATCACCTCCCGGATCTGCAGCAGCGTGGTCACCTCCTGCGCCAGCCGGTCCTGCTCCTCAGGCGACGAAGGAACAGCCGACCGCACGTCAACGAGCCCCGTACCGGTCACCCGACCGTCCGCGCCGATCACGTCGTACGACGCGACCCACCAGTACGGCTGCCGCACCACCACCGCGTCGGCGTCCGGCCACAGCGTCGGCTGCGTCACCCCCGGCGGCACCCAGTCGTAACCGACCCGGGCCATGTCCACCTCGGTCTGGTCGCCCTCGGCCAGCACCGCAGCCCGGGCGGCATGCTGATCCGGCCAGCACGAAGCCGAACCGCGTGCCTCCGGCCCGGGCAGCCACTGCCCACCGGGGCCCTGCCAATACAGCCGGCACCGCCCGTCACCTGCATCCGGTGACGGAGCATCCACGAACACGACGTAGCCGCCAGGCACCAGGTCCTCCTCCGGGTTGGGGTCACCCCACCAAACCCGCCCGGCACCCCGAAACCGCACGTCACGGAAGAGGGAAACCCCGCCCCGATCAGGCCGGGGCAGGAACCTCACCCGGGAACGCCTGCGCCAACGCCGCCACCGACCGCGCCCGCGCCTCCTCCGTCGCCGCACGCGCCGCGGCGTCCTCCGACGGTTGGGCAGGCTTCGGCACCCGCGACCGGCGAGCCGGCGGCACCAACGGAGGACGGGCGGCATTCGCCCGGGCCAACGCACGAGGGTCCTCACCAGCAGGTAACGGCACGACCGGCGGCTCATTCACCGGAGGCGGCGCCAACCGGGCGGGACGGTCCACGACGGGCAAGGCCTCCACCGGCGCCGGGACACCC
>JACCDR010469152.1_pt1 | contig 11599 bp, 20 predicted proteins | sample 7446431 | NCBI WGS metagenome assembly JACCDR01 (sample SAMN15323443, study PRJNA562643) | freshwater metagenome | isolation source: river surface water | place: USA:Blue River Watershed | collected 2017-08-17
CACACGATCACGCCTTGATCTTTATATCCTGTCCAGACGTTGCTTTGATAGCATTTGGTCAACTCTGCGAGGTGGTGTTTAAGCTGAGTTTGCGCCATGCCGAAAGTCGCTTCATTCAGGGGAATAACGGCGCAGTCATTAGGTTCACTTTTTTCAACCACGACAAAAAAGAAGTGTCGCACAATCTCTTTTCCTTGCTCTTTGCGGATACGGTTTACGACCGCCAAATAAAACGAAAGTTGAAGCTGATAGCCATATTGAAAAATAGCATTGCCATAATTCGAGCGAGTCCAAGCTTCAATCTCTTCTGTTGTTTTCAGGTCTACAATGATAGGCATTCCAGCGGTGATATTTATTCCAGACTTTCTGAGGATGTCCGCTTGTGCTTCTGTGCACGACTCAATAAACCAGTCCGTTCGGCTCTGCATTGCAAAAGCTCCGGCATTGATACGCCATGAAACCTCTGCGACTCCGTTGGTCAAAAGTGCCGCCGCCGTTGGATTGCTCTGAATTGAATCAGAAAGCCGCTTTAAAGCATCAAAATCTTCAGCTTTTAGTAGTTGCTTGCCGGATGCTTCAAGCTCTGCGTATGCGGCCTTTCCTGCGTTTGTGCGACGGTCTACGCCATCCGGTATCTGTGCATACCGTTCAGCAAACGTGTCCGGCTCTAAAATGTATTCATGAAACGCTGACCCGAACCGCATAGCCGCCGTTTCTGTTCGCAACGTGTCCCGCTTAATGTGCTTGCGATAATAGCCGTACTTCGACTTGATGAAATCTTTCATCCGGCTCGTGCTTACCGCTTCGTTGCCGTGGTAATCAGCGTTCGATTCTCCGATAATCATTCCCATCTTCATAATTTTTCCTTTGCTTATTTTGGCGGGTGAACGTCCCCGCCGTTGTTTAACTATAACAGAACGCCTTCAACTTTTTCAATCGGTACTTCTGCCGTTGTAGGCTGTACCGTCGGCAAAATATCATCGTCAACATTGTAGGCCGCTGGTGTAGCTGTTCCTTGCGCCGCCTTCACATCTTCAACTTCTTCAATCGTTACAGCTCCCATGACCGTTTCAGGGCAGTATAAACGAGCGAACAGCGTAGCCGCACGATAAGCCAGCATAAGCTTTGCCATGCTCTTGTACTTCAGGTTTTTAGTGTACCCCTCCGCCTTTGCATCTGCTATCGAAAATTCATAACTGACCTCTTCGCCGGATGATGCGTGTTTGGCATATGCCGTTGCACTTAAATCATCGCCTGTGCCAGTCCACCGAAACATAATAGGCGTTGAGAACGTCCCGCTTTTGTTCGCCATGGCAATCAGAAACTTTGCGCTGAATGCTGGTGTTCCATGAACGACATATAGATTCTGCAATACAGCGAACACATCGATATTTAAACGCTTTGCAATCTGCATCGCCAAAAAACAGTCCGTTGCTTTGTTCTGGAAATGCTTCGGAACCATTTCGGTTTTGCTGATTGCGGTTGCAATGCGGAATGCACCATCAATCGTGGTGTCATCCTGTGGCTTCAATTCATTCTTCTTTTCTTCACTCATTTTATTTCCCTTCTTTCTTTGGCTTCCGGCCTATCGCCAGATTCTTGTTTTCAATCTCATTGCAAACGTCTTCAAACGCAATGCGCCGAGCTAGCTGATTTGTCCATTCGCCCACCCTGCGACCATCTCGTAATAGGATAAACGAGCAACCGCGCCTTAGTGCGCTTTTGTAAACGTTTGGAGAACGCACCCGCTTCACGCCGTCCAGCTTTCTTTGCAGACATAGTTCGGCCCCCGTGCGCTTTCTCGCAACGCTGTCCACGACTCGCCTTTTGCCTTGCCTCGATTAAACCGAGTTTTTCCAGTGTTTTTCCTTGGATGCCATTCGGCTCTAATTTTTTCAATGTCACGTTTCATTATTTTACCTCCTGATTTTCTACGGCCTCAACGGTTTCGCTGATCGTGATCTTCCGGCCTGATTGCAAATGCTCGATAATGATCCGCTTGCAATACGGCCCCGGCTTAATCGCAACAGATTCTGCCTGTTTCTTCACTGCCCGAAACTCTTCGGGGGATAACGTTATGCTGATACCTCTACCTTTCTTCATGTGTTCCTTTCTGCCTTTCGGCGTGGTTAAATTTCAGGCGCAATCAAAGCCGATTCGCGTTACAAAGTAAAGGATTTAAAATAAAAATAAATTTTAATTTTCTGCTTTTAATCCGGTTCAAAAAGTGTAGCTTGTTCAATGCGGCGAACAATAGGCGGTGATATAAATCTTCAATCTATAGGACTCGCCGGATCGGTTGTCGCTGATCCCGCCGCGCCAGTTTGGATAGGAAATAAACAAAAGGAGAATCAATGAATTCAGAGATGAAATTGAAACTAATGAATAACGAGCGTCCACTTTTCGTCCTAATGCGGGACGATCCTGAAATGGTTGAGGCGTTTAAGAATCACCAGAAAGATGTTGGATGGTTTGATGGAAACTGCGTTGACTCCGTTGGTGCAGTTTTATTTGATTCACCATGCGGAATTTACCGCCTGAGAAACGATTACGTTGAGCCTGTCGAGCGGTGGTTTGTTTGTATTACAGATACACCCGCCAATGGAAAACTAGTGACAGGAACGAATCTAACATATCCAGACAACTGGCTCGAACTGAAAACGCCGGAAGAGCTGGAGTACGTCAAGAATAGGCCGGAAGGTGCTACGAGGATTGGCGTGGTTAAAATAGGAGATATATTTTGGCATAGCCAGCTTAAGAAGTGGACAACATCGCCAACAAATTTTTTACCAGAAAACGGCCCACGCTGGATCAAGGACGAGCCTATCTGTCGGTTTGTTGAGTATAAAATTGAGCGTCTTGAAGCTGGGTATTATGCGGTAGGAGATACCGGGGTTGCTGTTTGTAGTTTAGATTTGCTACCATGCTCACCTAAACCATTAGGGATATTCGCTGGCGTACAGTTTGAGGGTTGTTCTGATTGGGCTATGTCTTTATCAATGTTCACTGACGGTAAAGGCGGCATGTCAATCTTTGAAAGCATTACGTATAACAAAATCGCTATACCTGTAAAAGCCCGTTTCCACGTTTTGGAGGTCGGGAAATGAAATACGCCTGCGGACACGACTCTTTTGCTGGTGTCGGGGACAACTGCATGGCCTGCCATCGATTGCACGGTGCAAAGCCACAAGAGCCCGTTAAAAAGACGGGGCGGCCTATTGTCCTGACAGACGAACAGCGCAAGGCAAATAAAAAGGCCGAGGACAAGCGCACGTCTAAAAAACGGTCAAAGAATAAATACTACCGGACTCGGTACCGCATGAAAAACAATGTCGTCATCGGTATGTTTGTCATCGAGAAAAACGGGCTGTATTTGACGTGTGCCGCCGAGCGCAAGTATAGCCCTTGGCGAGGCATTGAGGATGCTTATATTTACAGTCACAAGCGACGTGCGGCCTATACTGCGGCTCGTTATGGTGCGAACCTTATTGAGAAGTCACGGGTACCAATCTATGCAAAAAATAAGGACATCCGCAAGTACCGTCATGAAGAACCAAGCTATGTCCGGTATATGATTCTTAAGGATGGAAAATGGCGTATGCCGTACAACTACAGACAGACAAGCGATTTTGCCATTGCGAAAGTCTACAAGTCATATCGTCTGGCTGAAAAGGTAGTTAAGCAATTCGGCGGTGGTGACATCGTTGAGCGGCATGAAACAGAAGCCAAGACGATTGGTGCATGGAAGGCTAAACAAATGAAGGAGAAGGTATGAATGAAGATAAACTATTACTAGGCCCGTTTAGCCAAAGCATTTTGGCAAAAAACAAACCTGAAGAAACGCTGCGCTGTGGGTCGTGCCAGTTTTACAGCGACGGTGGTGAATACTGTTATATAAAATCAGAGGATATGACAATCAGTTCCGAAGCTTGCGTAAAATTCACACCACGAAAAGAAAGCGAGGGTTAAATGAAAAAACAACCTGACCACAAAAAAGAACAATTCGTCAAAGAGTTAAATCAACTTATCGCTCTTGAAATAGAGCTTGAAAAAAGCTTTGATATTCTCAACCCGATTTTCGGGCGCAACGTAACCGATGGTACGCTTTTTGATTCAGCGTATCGTTTGGCGAGTGCGGCTTTTGAAAACCTTGGAAGAGTATATGGAGATAATAACGATTGGGTTCCGTGGTGGGTTCTTGAGAACAGATGCAAGCAAGAATCATGCACCGTTGCCGGAAAAAAGCGCATCGTGCGAAACGCTGGCGACCTGTACGACGTGATTAAAGCTCTCAATGAAAGTGAGGGATAGATGAAAATCTACGAAGCCCTTGATGTAACAAGTCAGGAAGCATATCGCACCATCGGGCTTTTTTCGTCATTGGAAAAGGCACTGGCAACCCAAGATGGAACTGAGCCAGAAAGCGACCAACTTGAATACTATGACGGTTGTATGTTCAACATTCGAGAGCGTGATTTAGATCAGCTTTCGGATTAGGGAAAACTTATCGCTGTTATAAAATGGACGTATACATGGAGTGATGACGGCGAAGAAAAACTATGGAACAAAGAGGTGATTAAATGAGCTGTATAAAAACCTGTTGCCGTACTTGCAAGCATGAACCGTACTGCGCTGACAATTGCCCGCTGGAAATAAAACAGTTTAGCGAACGGTGCGACGATGAACACTACATGGGCTGTGAATGCGAACGGTTTGAGAAGGAGAAATAAAATGACAAACGAAGTATTTATTGCAAAACAGGCAAAAGAAATAGCCGAGCTAAAAGAGAGTAATGAATCACTGCTAACCGCAATTAAAAAGGCCAAGATGCACATCTATTGTATAGGCGGCCCTCTGAATGACAACCGGCTAGGATACTCAAGGGCGCAGATGGTTACATTTGCTAGAATTGCAGAAGAGCTAGAGGCGGTATAAGATGAACCAAACAAAAGCGTTTGCTGACCAACTCGATAGGCTTATTGATAGATTCCGCGACGAATGGGATTTGGAGTATGCTACGGTCGTCGGAGTGTTAACCATGAAGGCGCACTTGTTAATGAATGAGGCTGAAGAAAGCTATGAAGCCGGCAATGAAACGCCAAGTTGACCTATCACCGCAAGCCATCAAAGCGAGGAATGAGAAACGAGCGGAGTGGGCGATCGTTGCCCTGTTCTGGATGAACAATAAAAAGGAGTAGAAGAAATGATCGTACAGAATTACGGTGATTTAATTTGTGTATCGGATGAGTTCCGTTACGAAATGCTAACACGGGAAGAAGCGTTACAACTTATTGAGGATTTGACGGAAGCCGTTAAGCAATGTCCGGTGAAGGTTTGATATGAGCAAAAAGACACCGCCAAATAAGCCAAAGCCTGAAACCTGCGAGTTCCCTGAATGCAAAGAAAAGCCCGTCACAGTGCTTGGCGGGTATTGGTTTTGTGCTGTGCATGGAAATCGGGACTATGAGAAGGAGAAGAAATGAGCAACTTCATCTGCCCGAAATGCGGACTGGCGATTGTTGAGGGGATGCGGGGTCACTACAAAACTGAGTGCCCGCACTATCCTTTCGAGAAGCCTGTAAAACAGTCTTTAAGCATACTTAATATCAAAGAACTTCTCTTTGTTACCAGCGACAAAGAGGAGCCTTTCTTGCCGTATTAAATGCTCTACGTGGATCGGTGCGGCGAACTGTTCGTTTTTCAGTAGGTCAGGTTCCCACTTGCAAAACGGATTCGCAAGAATAGGCGCAAGCGTTCCCTCGGTGCAAAACCGTTTCTTGTCATCGTTCTGGACAAGCTTTGCCCCCTTGCGATAAATCATCCGCAGAAACATTCTGATTGATGTCTTATCATACGGAACCCCACGCATCTGCATCCACCCATTTATCAAGTAGGCTTCCGATTGGTTACTCATTCCGTCCCTATAAGCGTCAGGACGTAATAGGATGGCCCAGCCGCCGTCTTCGTACAAGTCGGTGAGGTAAGACGCCAGCGGGTGCACCTCTGCGCTTGGTGGCTCAATTTGAAGCATCGACGGCCCGTATCCAAAAACCGGCGCATTGTGATTCGTGTGACACCGCTTTAAGCCCTTGCTCAACATCCGGCGAATCCAGAAGCCCATGAAGGTGCGAGTGTAAACGGCTAGTAGGTCTCCCGTTCTGGCGGCTAAAAGCATCTCACCGATTTGATTGCGCTGGTCGTTATTCATCAAAGTCATCCTCTGGGTATTGTTTTTCAGCGTCAATATCGATTCCCTCTATGTTCGGTTCGTATTTCCCACCACGCCAGTTCGCCTCTTTTTGTCCTGCTTCCGTAGCTTTTTCAAGCGTAGTAAATGCACCAACCAAATAATGATGGGCCTCATTATCTCCCCAGCGTTGCATTTCGAGGACAAAGATTTTCATAAGATTACTTCCGCCCCCATTCGACTTTGACAATGCCTCCAACCTTTACCGAACCGCCTGCCTTAGATAGCCGAAAAACGCAAGCAGTGACCGCTAGGACGCAAATCAAAGCTATGCCAAGGATAATCATTTAAACTGTGTGCGTTCCTTCAACTCCACGGCGCATTCTTTCAAGTGTTCGTTGTTGAAGCCAGTGCTGTGATTCTTCGATGTGAGTCAGGGCGCAGGCGTTCGCTTTGCACGCATACGGACCAGCCTGAAATGAGCGCAAGCGATCCGCAACGATTTCTAAGAGGACTTCTTGCGTGACTCCGTTCACCCCGTTTTCAGGAATAGGGCCATGCTGAAAAACTATTTCAAGTTTAGTTTGTTCAGCTTTTTGATTTTCGGTTGCAGACGGGTTTCGACTCATATCTAGGCCGTAAACCACATAAAGATGATTCGCCCCACCGGATCCCGGTGCGTCCTGGACCTCAATTTGCAGCGTATCATTAATTGGATTTATTTTATGTCCATTCAACTTTCTAACTGGTGTATTCATAGACCTACCTTTCGTTTTAACCTATGGCACAATCGGAACTTCAGCCTCAAGGTGTCCGCCGCCAGAATAACCGTTAGAGGCTGTCACGGTATTCGTCTCCCCCGCATTCACGGCAGGCGAACGGCTATTGATCAGCGATATGTTTACGGATGCTGTCCCGTTATAGGCGCAACCCGTCGAAACAAAAAGCACTCCAAGGAAAATGCCGACGAGGAAAAAGGCTGTAACAATCTTTAAAACGTTTCTTTCGTGGTTGCTCATCAGAAACCTCCGCATGTTTTGCCGTCGCATTCCGGCTCTATCTCTTGTTCGTGGTGACATTTGATGCACCGTAAAACGTCACGATGTTCTAAAGCGCATTCTACTCGGATCGTATTCCCGCCGCATTTTTCGCAAGGTTCGGTTTTCATTTTGCAAACACCATTACTAAGGACACCACTGAGCCACATATTACTGCAACGCTTCCAACGACTGCACCAGCTGACGGCCAATTCATTCTAGGCTGTCCGCCTTTGACCTCTAACGCTGTCACCCTGCCATTCGTTTTCATCGTCTGCGCAAGGATTTGCTCGAGCTTTAAATTGATCGTGGCAAGGGTAATATCTCCACTGCCTAGTCGCTTCTGCATTTCCTTGATAGACTCTTTCATCTCTGCGATTGCTTCCTCGTTTTTGCATTCGTGTGGCGGCATTGAAAACCTTTCGTTTAGTTGTTCGCGTCCTTATAAAGTTTTCAATCAATTAGCGCAAGTAAGAATAAACTTAAATGCGCTTGGTTTTCGTGGTTAGTTGACTTTGTATCGACTCCCGAAATACTGCAAGGTTACGTTAGTCACGCCACTATCAGCCGTTGGGGTCACGCCCCGCTGTACTCTAAAGTTAGAGATATGATTCGTAATTCCGGTTATTACATTGGTGAATGTGATAATTCTATTTGTGCCGGATGAATTGGTAACGTATGTAATAGCCGAGACGTTTACAGGCACCGCCGGAAAGATCGATGACTGACCGAATCCTACCGCATAATGCTGAATTTGATAAACCGCATTTGATCCATCGTTACCAGCAGGAAATCCAATCGTCGTTGCAATAGTCAACGTCCCGTTGGTTGGAACAACTTCAACCATAGGACAAAGGAACCCGCTGTTTGAGTTTGTTGGAAGTGTCCAGTATGCGATAGACCCTGCGTAGCTGGCAGGTGTTGCGCTTGCGCTACCAATACCAACGGTAGGGAGAGGGCATTGTTTCCAGCCTATAGAGAAATTGTTAATCTCACCAAGCGTCGGAACGTTTTGAGGTTGCGAACGGTCTGCGCTTGTCCAGTTGAAATAGTCTTGTTTTCCATCCATTACAACAGCACGGGCTTCATTTGATCCCATCGCCCTGAAAAGATAATCATTGTTACCGTATGATGGATTGCTCAACACGTTTGTCCCTGCAAAATAGTTTGCTGAACATGCCGTAAATAAAGCACCAGTCGCAGTGTGCCACATGGAAATAAGGTTAGTCGTAGAAACAAATCTTGTATTCACGAAATTGACAACCGGAATACCAGTTCCGCCGTGCGTAGCTCCGAACGTGATGGCCTTCGATGCGCCGTTGGTGTCTATGATGATAAAGTCACTGTCCTGAACCGACTTCGTACCTTTCGCAGTTACGTCAACAAAGCCTTTGCAAAAATCAACAACGTCCGTCGTTATCGTCGCTTGGTTTTCAATCTGAATCTTACTTGTGTGGATCATGTAGTTTGATCCGCCAGAAATTTCCAGTCCGTACGGCTTATAATTCGTGGCCGTTGTTGCGTTCCAACCAGTTCCAGCAGTTGCGGAAACTCTTAAATCCCGCACGATTACATTGGTCGCATTTACAATTGAAAAGAAGCCAGCATACGAGCCGTTAAAAGCCTGTCGTGTGATCCGGCAAAGATTTTTGTTTCCGTAAAAATCAAAGTCTCTACCGCTCAAAATAATGCTATTCGTTGTGGTAATCGGCTGTAATTGCCACACAACTGCATTCGTGAATTGAAGAGTAACGGATTGTTGCACATTGGTATAAATGGCGGTAATTGCGCCGGTATCTTTATCCCATGCGATAACCTCTGCATCTGGATGGATGTAGCGAAGGTCTGCTGTTGTCTGATCAAGGCCGCTTGGCCCCGTCGCTCCGACTCTCGTAATCACAAGCTGAGCCTGCCTGATCGTAATGTTTCCAGCCGCATCGCCCTGAATGCGAACGCTTACATTATCGTTACTTGCAAGCGTCAACTGCGAGAAAAAGGAACCGCTACCAATATCGCCAGACGTTCCAATCTTACGGTCAAACTCTGCGTTCTTTTGCTCTATACCATTTACAAACAAAGCACATTCCAAAGTTGGAGTATATCCACCGCCTGTCACGCCAATCGATAACGAAACGTGGCAGTCAAATGTGCCAGCGACTAAAACCGTGATGCCGGTAGAACTTAAAACTACGTTAGTCGGTGTCGCTTGGCTATTAGTAATCACCGTGTTCCAATTCGTGATCATGTTGTAATTCGTCGTCACGATTGCCATTAAATTCGTGGCGTAGTGTTTGTACAAAGAACCATAGCAGGGCGGGCCAATCTTGGCGTCGACGGCCTCTACTGCTTCATGCAAATCGCCATTTACGCCAGTGTAGAAGCTAACAAAGATTCTATCACTTGAATTTGTAGTGTTTGCATACCAACCGCTTGGCGGGAAGAAAGATGTTGAGTTATTTGAATACGTTCCTCCAAGGGGTGGATTATTAAAGAATCTCCACTGCTGAACAGAAGGAAGATACACAACGTCATACTCTCCGCCATCTGTAGAATATATTGGACGTCCATCACTTTCTTCGTCATATTCAACAAAGGGCATAAAAATGCCATTTGCCTCTACATAACTATTGCTTATGTTTCCGACAAGGCTGGAGATATTATTGGAAGCCTGCGTCAAAGCCGGAAGGTCAACTAGCATGGTATCCCCACTGTTGTCATACACCTTCATAAGCTCGGATGAACACCCGATAAGCGGGACGATTAACGCTAAAATCAATAAGAGTTTTTTCATCATATTAGATTCCTGCCTTATAGATTACATTCGTAGTTGCTCGTTCGCTCCATTTATTCGAGAACTTCTTCTGAACCGAATTTGTAGAGTAGCCTTCTGAAATTGAAACGTTCCCGCTCGCATCCGTTACGATTCGTTTAATCGACCAGATTGGTGAGTTCGTCGATACCTCGTTTGTTTGCGTATTTTCAGTAACAACGGCCTGACCGATATAGACGGTGTTTGCCGTGGTTGTGCTATCGATCAACCTTGCCTGTCCGTTCTGGACAGGGTCTGTTGCGGCGAATGTTGCGAGTGCTCCGGCGATTACCAAAGCGATTATGATGTATGCGATTTTCTTCATGATATGGAGTCTCCCTTTTTTATAAAACACGCTGATAACCTAATAATATAATGTTGACGTTTGTTGCGGCAGTTGTAATTGCTATTCCTGTTATGATTCCAGACGCATCTGTAAACAAACTTAAATATCCAACACCGCTTGTTGCAGAATTAACGGCAACTGACGCTGTTCCTCCGGCTGATGCCGCTACGGGCGCACCGCTATCGCCTTTTGTAAGAAAGTAGATATTCCTTGCAACATTTGACGTTGACCAAACCTTTAAAAATACCATTGCACGAAACGCTCCGCCGATATAGCTAGAAAGGTCAACATCTGTTCCGGTTGTTGCAATCGTCACTGGCGATAATGCCTGAGCAATATATCTAAGCGCATATACATTGTGATAAGCCTTTACGCTCGTTGCTGATGGAACGTTCGTTGTGGTTGCAGAGGCAAAGGTTGAATCGTTGATAAAAGCGACTTCCGCAGGATGCGCGGTTGACCCACTTACATTACCCAAAAGCTTCATGTTTGCTATCGTTACAATGTTATCTTTTGTAACCGAACCTTCTGGAAGCGTGATAGACTTTAACGATAGGTCTAGTGAGCTTGCAAGCTGTGCGGCTCCGATTGATCCATCTTTTACGGCAATGTTTCCATTTTGAAACTCAACCGTTACATCATCAACTTTTGCAGAGAGCGTTCCGCCACTTGCCGACAAACCCTTGTTGCCATCTACAGCCGTAAATGCGCCACCCTCGCCAGATAAGCTTAACTCTGTAAGGTTGCCGTCTCCATCGAAGCCAAGAGCCTTTCCAGCTCGTGCTTCAGCGGTATCAACCTCATACGTATTTCCAACGTCCGATACAGGGAAAATAATCGTTCGATCAATCCGTTCGTCGAGTTGCTGAACAAGCATTACACTGCGGTCAAATGCATCCTCAACTTCATTTGCCGGAAGATTACCGCCAACCTCCAGCTCAAGCGGTTGTGTTGCTGAAAGCTCTCGAATTAGCGTGATGATTGTCCCCTGAACAGGTGCGGTATCAAACGTGACTTTTACGCCGTTGTCGATCAGTCCAGAGATAGCAGATTTCGTAATTCCAGAAGTAACCTCCGTTTCAACACCTGCGATTTTCTGATAAACCTTTACATCATCAAGAGAGAAGCATTTTACTTGAAGATAGAACTCCGTCGCAACGCCGTTTCCAGCACTTGTTGTTTTATTGCTACTGTTTGTTACTGCCATATTTTTACCCTTC
>JACCDR011360839.1_pt1 | contig 11596 bp, 5 predicted proteins | sample 7446431 | NCBI WGS metagenome assembly JACCDR01 (sample SAMN15323443, study PRJNA562643) | freshwater metagenome | isolation source: river surface water | place: USA:Blue River Watershed | collected 2017-08-17
ATCAAACTGTGCCACTGTTGCCCGTTTATGTGTAATTGCTTCACTGACAGCGGACACCGTTGCAGACATGGCCTTTTTGAAGCATTGCAAGAGTATTTGTGAAAATGCAGATATATCATATTGAATTGACCTAGATGTATTGTTAACTAGAGGCATTCTTGGGTCAGTATGACTAATGACTGCTATCTGAAACATGTAAAGAAGCGCGTTTAGTTTGAATTCAATTTCCTCTGACAGTCTTTGAAATTTGACATCAGAAAACAAGAGAGAAACGATAAACATGTTGTCATTTGTATGTGTTCCATCTCCTTCCTTGAACTTCCTTTTAAACTGAGAGGCAGATAGAAATGCTTCCTTTACTTTATTTGTTACTTTAGAAACATCCTCAAGTGGTTCACTTCTAAAGACGTCAAACGAATGAGACTCCCAAACTTGCGATAAAACTGTTTTATCGCAAGTCTTTAATAAAACGCATCTTTCGCGCATATCATCCAAACTTTTCACTCCAAGTATGTATAGGATGTATCCCAACTCAATTGTTGTTGCACTGTCTGGTACTCTAAGTTGACAGGTAATATGAGAGGAATCAGGATTCTTGCCATTGTTGCAAGACATATTGATTATTGTAGGCGTACACCGCACAGCTTCTGTGGGCGGACAGTAAATACATTTCACTGTATTTTCGGATCTCTGCTTCACTTGTACTTCTAAATTTCCTGTTGTCAGTTTGTGATGAAAAGTAGGTCTAAATCCACACCAGCACCCTTTTATTATAAACAGGCAGCTACTTTCTGATTTTATGTGCAGAAATGGAGAGTTTTCCGCAAGAGGATGTACTGGTATGTCTATTCCTGTCATGCAAGGAATCTGCATCAATGTAATCTCAAAGTTCTGAAAAACACCAACATTAAATTTGGCAACAAGGTCTAGTGCTAGTGTGCCTTTTGTTTTTAAAACGTTCTCGCACGTGTCAAGCCCATAGACAGGTTTCAGTTGTATATCTGTACATTGCAGTGTGTGCACAGATCGATTGCCGCTTGATCTTACTTTGAAACTCGGATTCAGTAACAAAGTTGCTTTTCTACATACATTCACAAGGGCATCAATATACGCCTTTGCTGCAGGCATGTTTTGTGGAAGATTTCTGACTGAAATTACAGCTTTACTGACACGTTCTGCAAACTGAGTAACTGGGGAGTTTTTTTCTTGGTCATCAACAGCATGAGCTATAAACGCATCTGAAAATTGTTCCATTCTTTTTATTGTAAATGTTATTTATTTAATATGGTGTATGGCCTGAACTCGTGAACACACAAGAACAACTTGCTTGGATTTATGATATTTATAATGTGTACATAACTTCTACAGAAAAATCTGAGTCTGTGTTGCTAGGGGAATTGTGCTTAGCAACAGACTCGACTTTAAAAATTATAAAGTGTACCAATATTTAAACCCCCGCATTCTATAATACTTTTGGTGTGCGTGTGTGAGTACAAACTAATTAAGAATTTCATGGAATCACCTAGCAAGAGGATGCGAATTGATGAGCCGTCTACTTCTCCTAAAGGAAAGTTTAAACGGCGTTTGATCTACAAAACAAGTCAGACACAAGTTTTTGTGTTTAATCTAAATGGGTTAAAGTATGATGGGCTACCACAAAAAATAATTGGAAAAACATACCTTACCAAGAATTTGGAATTTGATAAGGTTTGTTATGAGAAAGAGAAATTGATTGTCGACAAACTACAAGAGGATTCCATTTTTTTAAAATATTATATTGATGCAGCGATATCATTCAAAGGATTGTACAATCAATTGCTTATGGAGTATTGCCCGGGAACTCTTTCCAGTTTCAAGGAAACATATTCAAATAGGATTTTATATGTAGCTAAACAGTTGACTAGAGCTGCTGTTTTCTTACACAAAAATCTAATTTGCCACAGTGATATTAAGGAAGACAATATATTTGTACGTCAAAATGGCGAAGTGGTTCTAGGAGACTTTTCTCATTCGTTCTTTTACAATAAAACTTGTAAAGGGATTGTTCCTGCTGCACTTATAAGACCAACAAGTGACAGACTTATTCCAGATGCATATTATATTGGTTCGGATACCAATAGAGTAATGTGCAGAGCGTCTGATGCCGATTTGTGGTGCATTGGTATAGTGCTTTTGTGGCTAAGTAATGTGTATGTCACATTTGATCACTCGCTATCAAAGACTCAACAAATTTACACGTCTTCTGATCGCAGTCGCTTAAAACTCCCTATTTTTGAGGAAATACAACTAAAGATATCCGTTGCAAGGCAAACGCAACCAGAGTATATCCAAATGATGTTTAGTAGTAACATGCACACCCCACAGGAGATTTTAGACAAATTGGTTGCTCATGAATCACTCAAAGAAAAATTATACTGTTTTGAAGAATTGTGAATAAACACAAGAGATTTTTAGTTTAAGTTTTCATAGGGTTGAATTGTTGTTGAATGACAATGGGCAGTCTAAAGATTGATGGATTTCTAGCATTCTCGTTTTGGGGATGCGTGTCGGTTTCTTCTGCGTTTTTGGCTTTGGCAAATGTATACAACTATGCCAGTTGGGACTCTATGCTATCATTTTTTATCTTTTTCTCTGCCAGTTTGTTTACAGACATTTATATTGTTATTAATAAACAGCATCACACTCCCTTCTTTTCGTGGTGGATGGTTTCCTCTATCTCTGGAGTTTCGTGTTTGCTGTTAATTGTAGACAAATTGAATGTAGCTATGTTCATAACAAGCATGATGTTTTCTTATTGTCATTGCTTTGGAAAGATAATGTATGCAAATAATACCACACTGCAAATTTCTTCTCACACGTGTTTAGTGTGTTTCTGCGTGTTTTCTATACTATCTTTCATCTCAATGAGATTTGAAGCAATTCGTGTCGGACTTGTCAGCTTACAAAGTGTGTGTGCAATCTACATGTACACATATCATAGAGGTTCATCAGTTCCTATAAACTTACCGTGCCTGGAAACCGATATGCCTGTCTTGTCTTTTTGCGCTGTGGACAATACACAAACCACAATAAATAATGATAATGGATCTACTTTTCATTTTATCACAAAGCAATCGATATTTTTCACAAACACCTGCAGTATTTCTATTTTGTGTGTGCAGTGTGCTTTACCCTCAATCTTATTCTGTTCTGGAAATCTGACACTTGAAACGCTTTCAATTTGCGTAACCGTGTTACTGTTTTTTCATATTTTTGTCTTGCCTTACGTTGAGTCTTTCTTACGTGTAAGTTTGTCTAACAAAAGGATGTATGTAATTTTGGTTTCTATATTGGCTGCGTGTATTGTTTTCTGCATTGTTATTGTGTTTTATTCAGAAGCATTATTTTCAACCCTCTTTTGTGTGTATATTTTTACACTACTGCCACAAAATACTTTCTTGTGTGAAGCAGCCAAGTCTTTACAATCAAACACTAAACAGTGTGCCTTTGCAGTTGTAATCACTTCATTGGTTGTTTGGCTCATTTGTTTATTTTACAAAAAGTAGAAAATGACTGTAGGTATTCCTGCATTTCAATATACAACTTACAAATTGAATCAGAAAACGTTAATTTATCAATTGATCTTACCCTCTTGGGATACACAATAAACATGTGTTTTCAAGTATGTGCTGCATGTGAACAGTGCCTGACTCATTTTTCCTATATGTGCTCGTGTTTCTGTTCTTGCACAGAGAAATGCAAGAACGTCAAATTTCTGATTTTACAAAGTGCATACATATGGATTTGGGTGTTGATTTCTGCCTTAATTTCCAACTCGCTCTATTTGATTGACAGTGCTGATTTTTCAAATGACACTATTGCAATTTATATTGCAAGTCTTTTATTTTGGTTCTACGGAACAACCATTATCTCAACTCAGTGCATAGAGTTGTTTGGGTCTAAGCTGTCAATGTTTGTTGGCTCGTGTATTGCGTGTGCAGCAATGGGATTGACAACACAGATCTTCATTGAGAAGAATTCTGCTTTTTGGCCCACTGCTATCATCGGAATATTTCTGAATCTTTTGTTAAAGTCTGTAAATGAAATTTCATTGGCGAAAGAAACGCCCGATGGTACAATTTTGCGTATTTCCAGATACCCGTTTGCAGCTCTCGGGGTGCTAATTGGAGGGGCGTGTGTGTATTATACAGTCGAAGAAATTGGTGTTGCTTGGACATTGCGTGCATTAGCCATCATGTGTTTCTTATGTTTTATGACAATCCTATTTGTCGTCAAGGATTATACAGATCCTGTGCAATTTGAAGGGTATTCTGTCCCTTCAAACAAACGCACCTTTGGTATTTATTTACTTGTATGTTTACTTTCAGGTGTGTGTGCATGGGTTCCTATAATAGCAACATTTGTTGTTGCATTACTATTTCATGATTCTGGACTGGAATACGCAACATGGCAGTTTATTATTGGTATGTGTGCAAATCTTATTGCGATGCCTATTTTTGCATTTTTCATTGACGAAAAGGATAGAACTAGTATAAAACTATTGGCCCTTTGCTCAATCATTATTGGAGTATGTATTTGGATATTTACTGTAACAGACGTGCATGTTTACCACGGAGGGCTAACACTGATTGCAGGAAGTGCATCTGGTATGTTGAGTCTTGTGCCGTTTGTCAATGGTCCATTCTTTATTAAATCAAGTCGGCACTTTGTAACACATGTCGGAGAACTGTCTTTTGCATTTGGAATTATTATTGGAATTGGTGTCATTTCCATGGCAACAGCAGACAATACATATCTGCGTTATGTTACACTTGCTTCATTGTTTTGCACACTTCTCTCCGCTGTGTTTCTCTATCAGCCTTCGGAATCATATTCTGAAGGATTCAGAGTGTTGCCAGTTCAAACCAGGTCGGACACAATATCTGAAACAGAAATCCAATAAATATGGATATTCTCAACTTTTTTTCCTCATTAAATGTAGGCCAAAGAAACTATGAGATTTTCTGTGACATGGAAGCAAATGGAGACAGACTCAATTCGAAAATTGGTATGCATATAACACACGATAATAGTCTAATTGGTTCAACTCCAACAATTTGTGGAATTCCAGATGACTTATACAACATGCTTGACCAGAAATTGCAAGATAATATTATATCTGTATATTTTTTTACTTTTGGGTCTGATTTTGAAAAATCAGAACTAAAACGCGCATTAAAATTTGAAAATGCCAATGTTCTTTTTTTATTTTCTTGTTCAAGTAATAAATCGCATGTTATTATAGATGAAAAGTGTGTTGATATGAAAGATTGTGAATTACCAGGCAAAGTATATCAATTCCAAAAATCAGTGGTAAAATCATTACATTGTTCTCTACAAAGAGGTCAAAGAATACGTTGTTGTATGTTTTTTATCAAAAAAACAATAGAAAATGGGGTAGCTTAAACAAGACTTGTCAATTTTGAAAAATAATGTCTACTAGATAAGCCTTTTCTTCAGATAATTTGACACCTGTTTTGTTTTCTTCGTCTAGTGTGCGTATACCTGCCACTACTTGGCCAGGTTGAATACACGGCATCATTTTTGTGATTGTAACCAAATACTTGAACACATGATCTTTTTCATCCTCTACAAGAAGAATTGAAGCATAAATTCCGCGAATATAACTGTTCCAATATGTAGCCAATCTTGTCAAGCTGTCTTGAAAAAAGGAACTGGATTTTTGGAGGTCTGTGACAGTATCGATTTCTGAAATTGTGTAAGGAAGCAAAATAAAAAACAGTCCTTCAACGGTATTAATTGGGTATCGCTTTTCATTTTTGTAAACGATACTACTTCCTCCAGTTTCTCCTTTTTTTGAGCTGTCAATTTTTTTCAAATCTAAAAGAGTCTCACAGACCAACAATAGTGAACGGAGATTTAATCTTTTACATGATTCCTTCAGTAACCATCTTTTGTAAACACTTTTTTGGAAGCTGTTCAATAATATTGGATTCGCGCAAAGTGCAGAAAACAATAATTTAAGTCCACGTTGTAGTCTAAACAAATGTCTGCATACAGCATTCATATGTCGTCTGTTGCTTAGCAACGTCAAACAATTTCTTGCACTTGTTAAAGTTATGAATGCTTCGACATCATTTTCGTCCAGTCGAGTTTCAAGGTTCTCGGTTGAGAAACAGTGTCTTTCTTTTGGTGAAGTTTCTTCAAGTTTCATCGGAAAACTTTGCTTTCGTTTATGGATTCTTCTGCTTTCAGACATTCTTTTCAAAAAAGGAAACGAGCTCAAACAAGCTCCTCAAATAGCACGTCTGGCAATGCAAGTACACTTGGGCCCAGAGGACAGAATGTGAGCTCTCTTCCAGAACAGCTTTTAGGAATTGTCAACTCCTTAATTGAAAATGAAAAACTCGTTGCCATGGCAAATTTTAGAGTCGACTTAGATTCTCTCGAGTCATGCCAAAAGACCTCAAGTATACACGTAAACGCAAAACAGGTTTTGTCTGACCCAAAGTTTGGAGCAGTTGGAACTCTTCGTTGTTTGACTTGCAAACGAACCAAGCCTGCATGCACTGGGCATATTGGATTTATAGATTTTTTGAAGTATGATATCCCAATTCCACGACCTGAGATTACAGAAAATGTTCTCAATGTAATTTCAAGGTTTTTCTGTACAAAGTGCGGAGAGAGTCTTGAAGATGGGAACCATCTTCCTACTTTATTTAAACGTGCAACAGAATGGCTGTCCTTTCAGAAGGCGCTCGATCAGATGAAAACAAAATTTGTTTGTATGTGCAATGCACCTGCCTGCAAACGAATAAATATTGAAAAAATCACTGTATCTCGAACAAAGCAGGCCAGCGATAAGAATTGTGCCTTTGTTGCTACAGTTAAATACCACGACAAACATATCCCACAAACAAGTTGGACTGCAAGAGACCTATTTGATTATTTACAAAGATTAAAGTTGCCTCCGCAGTGTTTCAGATTCAGCTTTAAAAGTTGGACAGATATACTTTTCACCGTATTTCTTGTTCCACAGTTGTACAATACCATTCCAAGCATTACGCTCGTTGAGTCTGAAAGCGGTCAGGTTATGGCTTCCTTGCAGTCAAAGTATCAAAATTTGGTTACAAATACTGTGAAGAGAAATGCACTGAATACTATGGCAATTATACATGCTATTATTTCTGTAATCTTTCTTTCTTCAGACAAAAAAAATATTCCTCGCAGACTTTTTGGCGGGCTGTATTATGGTAACAGGCTTACCGTTGTACCGGCAGCAGATCAAGGATTGTATGATACTATTGAAGTCTCACAGCAATATATGACAAACACGATTTTCCAAGAGATTGTGAATACCACAAATCATAGAAAAATGATAAGACGCCTATCTACTGGTCAGATTACGCGCGTTATAAGGAGAAATGAAGACTACACAGTAACTTCATCTGCTATTCCACAAATTTGTCTTGGTGATGTAATTATGCTTGATATGACAGAAATCAAGCTTGTGGATGAGGAAGATGTTTCATACTGGAGATTTTTGGCAGGTTGTACTCAGCATGTCTCTTCGTGGAAAACAGGAGCACGCCAACACATGAATGTTGCTAATTTACAAGTTGGACATGTTATTTCAGTTAATGAGAATGCTAGTCCAGATGTGTTACAAAAAACTTCAATAGGAGTCCTAGAAGAATCGGGCAAGTCTGGCAAAAATATGCTTGTTCCTGCCTTGGTAAGAATGCCGCGAGTTGTGCGTATAACTCAATCAAATAAATTTTCGTGGTCTAAGTCGTGTTTGCAAAATAACAAAGGGGCACTTCCATTTGTTATTGGAACGACGGTGGTCTTGAGAAGTCCATTTATAGTGGTTGAGACCCCTATTGACCAAACATATTGGCAAAGAAGTGTCTTTTGCGAGTTTGTGAGTTCAATAAAAAAACAGAATGGAACTCTCGTTGTTCCGAGAACTTTCCCCTTTTCTTTTACTTCTGATGCACAGACACTCGTCTATTATAGAAACGGTGAGGAAAGTCATGCATTGATTAACCGGCCTCCTACACTAGATCCTGACCATGTTAAACCAGTTAAAATCAAAGCCATAAAACCCCCAACATCTGTTTCGGATAAGCCACTTGATACACACAAAGTGAATAATGATGTTTGTGAAAAAGCAATGGCTATAGCAGACATTCATAAATTGATACCGGTAATCAGATTTCCTCAACCATCTTGCAAATCATTGAGTGCTGACTATGATGGCGATGAATTGCAATTAATGCAAAATTATACATTACAAGGCAGAGCAGACATTTTATGCGAGAACACGCGCGACAGTATTGCAAGCTCAAATCAAAAGTTGGTAATCAGTTTAACGCCATCTGTTATGATTATATTGGGACTCATATGCAACGATGACCACGAGATGTTGGATAGACTAGTATATGATTACCACAATTCATTTATCTATGAATCTGGTGCATATTTTGATGTAACCGATCCAGAAATTGATTTTCTTTCTCGTAAAACAGCAAAGCAGCTATTTGGTGCTCTTTTTCCAGTTTCATTTTATTATGACTCTGAACTTGTGCTGAAAACATCTTCAAACAGGCTTGTTATAAAGAATGCCAGAATTGTTTGCGGTACTCTGTTTGACAGAGATGCAGAAAAAGTAGGCCACTGGCTGTATAATCTAATGATCTTTTTGGAAGAGTCTGAGCGCAAACAATTTCTTAGTTGTCTACACGATTTTTGCGATAGATATTGCATGAATATGGGCATAAATGTAAACAACAAACAAATGAATCTCCCGGACAAACTCAAGCATAAAGTAAGACATATGAAGATTGCACACGTGAAAGAATTTGTTTCTACTGCATGCAAAACAATTGCCGAAAGGAATCCAACAACCAGGCAAGAAATGTACGCAACTTCTCTAGTGATAACTAATATGGCAAACACCCTGTGTGAAAATCTGACACTTACAATCAAAGAATATCTTTATGAAAGGGTGAAAGACACAAGAGATAGTTGGTTTGTGCACTTGTGTAGAAACAATTACTTTAAAGACCCGATGACAGAAATCACAACTACCACATTTATCGGAAAACCCGCACAATTCCCAGAGTGGTGTGCAACAACAACATTGTTTGATCATATCCGATTTTTGTTGCAGAGCATTGCGTTTGGCGGATTGAGTGACAGTTTCAACTGTTCCTTTTTAATAAGATGTTTATCTGCACTTGAGTCTTTAAGACGATCGCACGAAGACATTAAAAATTCAGGATTCTATTTCAGAACTCTGATTTTTCTGACACAGAACATCTCAGTGCAAGCAAACTTTCCATATGGAATACTGAGTGGAAACTTTGAAAACATTGGAATTAAAAATAATAGACCGGCTATTCTTTCATTGCGTATAGCAGATGGTACCTCACCGGCGTACTGTAAAAAAATAATTTTGCCAGACAAAGAGCAAGAACAGTATTCATCCAAATATATCTTTGAAATAACACAACATAGATTTCTGAGATATTTTGTAGAGTTGTTTTCTGTTTTGGGTGAATTGACAGAAACAAAAACTGTTTTCATGTCATTTGATGTGCAGGGAATGTTACACAGGGAAGTGAGAGGAGTACCGAATGACTTTGATTTTGACATCGAGTCTATGTCAGCATCACAACGACACACTTGGTGCATATTATTTGCAACAGCGTGCAAAACGATAGGTCACATCTCAAGTGTTGTTCTAGGTATTCATTCTAAAGACACATTTCCTTACATTCCGCTACAAGAATTGGGGAGGTTTTATAATTGTAGTTTAACAGTGCATGAAAAAATCGAACAGTTGTTATCTGTTGCAGCTCTTCCACAGTGGTTCAAAAATTTAGACGATTTTGTATCTGTCGAAATCGAGGATGCCTTCAAGTATTTGCCTGTTTCTATGGGCAGTTTTGACATGCTGACAGTATTGTGCAGATACCTATCTCCTCAATATCTTGCAAAAAATCGTGTTTCTGCGTATAGCTACCTACATTGCTTGGATGCAATTTGGTTTGGCTTGGAGATGCCTGTTAAATACAAAGTGTGTTTGCCGTGTGGTAAAGCCGATACTGAAATTACAACCACTGCATCTGATTACTTTAAACAGGAATCTTCTGAATTTGGTTATACCAATGTTGGTTCGTCGATCTTCCCTTCGTTGGTTTTACAGATAATAATAAATCACCTGACGCCCTGTACGTGTAAAGGCGATCAGCACACAACCGAATTTCCGTTCTATACGAAACATCTTTTTGTTCTTGACACAATCCTATCTCTAATGCAGCTTCCGGACTATCCTTCTTTCAAAACAAAGTTTTTTTCGAAAATATCAGCAGAAGAAACCAAAACTCTCTGCACACTTCTCAGCAGCATAAATGTCGATCCTACGTACGAGGAAAAAATGTCTATTGGTACTTTGTTGTGGCATCTGTGTGGGCCGGATTATCTTCATACGTGTCGATGCAAACAGACTATTGCATGTGATTTTCTTCAGTTTGTCCAATATCATTTAAATTCAACGAAGAATGGCACTCGGCTGATACCTTTCAGTTTACGAATCAGAGAAAAAGACCTACGATATCTTATACCAATATTTCTCTCTGCGCATTTACAGCGGAAAATAAGCCACTGGAAAGGTGGAAATGACATCAATACCAAGGAAGTGTTACGAAAAGAGATTCTTGGGCATGAGATGGGGTGTACGATTCTGATTCCTTCACCCGAACACAATGTGTTTGATATTTTAAAAAGGGTTTTACCGTGCGAATCATCCATGGCTCAATTAAAAGCAACTGGGTTTGCATCTTTAGACTCGGGAATTCTCAAGATCGATTCTGTGTCAGAGACTGATCTTTTTGGAGGAATATATAAAATAACTCCGGAGGCTCTTTCAATTTTTAATGCAACAGAGATTGTGACACTTCTTCTAAAAAACATAATAGACAGGTTTCAAAAATCAAAAAAGGCGAGCGGAAAACCTAAAAGAAAGTGTAAATCGAGCACAGGCAATGAAAAACAAACCTCGCAAACAAAAATAATAGAAATCGTGGAGAAAACACTTTCAACAGCCACAACACACGTCTGCCCGGTTATCTCTTGGTGTAGCGACTGTGTCTTTATTGGATTTCACTACATGTCAATCTGCCTTCCAAAAAATACATCTAAATCAGGCCTATCAAATGATAGATTTGGGTATTTACATCACAATATGTCAACAGAGATCCGGTTGGTGCGTAATGTTACATCGTTTGCTTCGTCTAATATTTATGGAATAAAATTTACCACAGAGATTGAAGAATTTATTGGCAAGTCTGTTGGAGGCCCACTTGGGATGGCAGAGCTTTCTCCTGATTTGCAGGAGTGTATCCATGAGTATTTACATTTGAATTGGAGCTGGGCAAATGAACATGCCGGGTTACTTTTAATTTACATTCAAGGTAAAACGGTTTTTGTAGGAACGGAAGTATTAAATTTGCCTTGTGGACCAGTCGGTGTTCCTGAGAATATTAAAAAATGCTTTCTGTCTGAAGTGCGTTTGTGTACACAAACAGTA
>JACCDR011904854.1_pt1 | contig 11596 bp, 22 predicted proteins | sample 7446431 | NCBI WGS metagenome assembly JACCDR01 (sample SAMN15323443, study PRJNA562643) | freshwater metagenome | isolation source: river surface water | place: USA:Blue River Watershed | collected 2017-08-17
CATCACCTTATGTAAGATATTTAGGCTCTAAAATAGGTGGTTATACAGGTATATTAGAAAGGAATACGAAGGGTTTAGAAACACCACCATCATTAATTCAAGAAGTAGAAGCCTCAGCTAATAATTCGTACGTAAAAGCACGTAACCAGCTAGATAACCTATATTCAGAATATAAAAAGTCAGGCGGCATATTGTCTGATACTGAGTTTACTAATCAAGCTTTTAAATTAGCAGGTGGTATAGATGATGCTGCTTTAGATCTAGTTAGTCAAAAAGGATATAAACAGATAAATGCTGCTTCAAAGCCGATTAGAGAATTCTTAGATTACTATGAACAAAAAGGATTATCTGAGGGAAGATTCGGTAAAGATGCTAAACTTGATCCCGATTATATTCCACACATGTATGATAAAAATAAAATCATAGATAATCGTACAGCTTGGGTAAATACACTTGTAAATCGATTGAACGAAGACGGTAAATTTAATCTAAAGGATGAATCGGATAGATACTTTTTATTAGATAAAGCAAATCAAATAACTGATGAAATACTAACCAATAACGATTTATCTAAAAGAGCCAGAGTTGTATTTAAAGACAACAACCTACAATTCAGAACTTTGAATCTTACTAATCAAGAAGCCGCCCCATTCTTAAAAGATAATTGGATGGATACAATGCATAGATATGCAAGAGATTTCGAAATGGACAGCGCTCTACGGAAAGAATTCGGAACCAAAGAAGTAGATCCCGAAACAGGAAATGTATCTTATAGTTTTCCAGGCGGTGGTTACAAAGAAGCGGCATCACAAAAGATAGATGAGTCATTTAGACCTCTTTTTGACAAAGTTAAAAACGATGTGGAATATGAAAAAGTACGTCAAGAAAGTGAAAAATACAAGAAAGTCGTTAACGATCTTTTAGATATAGCTACAGGCGAATTCAATAAAGGGAGCGGAAAGATAGGGATGATTTCCCGCGTACTAACCAAAATGAGCTACCTTCGCCTAATGGGATCTAACCTATTCGCTCAATTACCTGATGCTTCTAGAATAATAGGTGTTGGAGCTTTTAAAAATTGGTCTGATGAAGCAACCATACAGATGGGTAACTTAAAAGAACCAATGACAAAATTATCTAAAGAGTCCCTTCAAACGTTAGGGGTTATATTAGATGATATCCATGATTTTGGCCGTGCAGGAAGTATAAATGATGTGTATGCAGCTTCTACAAGTGACGCTAATGCAATTGAAAAAATGTTAAATACAGCAACCAGGTGGTACGGTAAAGCTACAGGTGTTGAACTATGGAATAGGGTTACTAGATCTTTTGTAGGTCATCACGTTACTAATCAAGTATTAAAGGCGGCACAACGACTTGTTGATGATAAAGTTGTTAAAGGGTCTTATGAAGGTATTGAATTAGCTAGGTTTGGAGTAGGAAGTAAAGCACAGGCCCGTAAAATCGTAGACTTACATAATTCAACCAAAGAACTTGTGGATGGTGTAAATATAGCAAGAGCCGACAAATGGAACACTCCTGAAGGACTAGAATTCTTAGCAAACGTACGTAAGTATATAGATAGAACAATTATAGAAGCAGATCCAGGAAGTAAACCATTTTGGATTCAAAAAGATGTAGGTCGTGTAATAGGTCAGTTTAAAGGATTTATGTTTGCATCAGCTACTAAAAGCCTACTGAACAATATTCAAGAAGCAGGAGTTGGTGGTAGATATATACCTATAGTAGCTGGTCGTATGTTAGGTGGTATGACATTAGGCGCTCTATCTTACATGATTGTAAAAACATTAAATGGACAAGATGTTGATACATCGCCAGAAAGACTCTTTGTTGAAGGGTTTAATAGAGGTGGTGTATTCCCTATATTTGATTATGCAAGTAACGTTGCAGATAAATGGGGAGTGGGTTTAGGCGGTCAATTAGGATTAACTGGCACATCTAAATTTTATCAATCAGGATTACTAGAGCCTTTCTTAGGGCCTAGTTTTTCATACTTCAATACAGACCTACCAAGATCAACACTAAAATTATTAAAAGGAGAAGCAGACGGAAAAGATATTAAAATAATGATGAATAGTGCACCTTTTCAGAATTATATGATGTTTTTGCCGATAAAGAATTATTTAACAGGACAGTAAGCGTATTTATTTTAAGGGAAACACATGACAGTTAGTTCAACAGTAGTAAGAAGACAGCAATATAATGGTAATGGATCTACAACAGATTTTCCAGTACCTTTTGTATTCTTTACAGGTACAGACTTAAAAGTCGTATTAACAGACTCTAATGGAGTAGAAACTCCACAAACTATTACTACAGATTACACAGTAGCTGGAGGGGGTGTAGTTCCTGCAACTGGAACAGTAACATTTCTAGTAGCCCCCTCTTCTGGAAACACAATAACAATATATAGCGAAATACCACTTACTCAATCGCTATCTCTTACTAACGCAGGTCAGTTTGATGGGCCATCTCTTACTGCTGCTTTTGATAAACAAATGTTAGCTGTACAAGATGCTATAAATGAAAAATTACAAAGGGCTATATTATTTAGTCCTGGATCTACATTTACCAATGTTACAATAGGTGAAGGTGTAGCTAATTATTTATTAAGATGGAATGATGATATCGACACACTAGAAGCAGTTTCCCCCGCTAACGCTGGTGTAACAGGTAACTTATCATCAGGTCCTGGTATAGTAGTACAAACCGATACTTCTGGAACATACGTAGCTAGAACTCTTACAGCAGGTTCAGGTATTTCGATATCTAATGGAAGCGGTGTTAATGGAAATCCTACTATATCAGCTATAGGTGGCGGAAGTGGTGGAGGAGCTACTGTAGATATAAATCAAGCAGCTCATGGATTTGTAGTAGGTGAAGTATTATATTTAAATGGTTCAACATACACTAAAGCAAGAGCTAATGTAGCAGCTACAGCGGAGTATGTTGGTATGGTATCAGCTGTTACTGATGTTGATAATTTTAGAATATCATTGGCGGGACGTGTTGAAGATTTAATAGGTTTAACAGCAGGTACTTTATACTTCGTAGACCCATCTACGGCAGGTGCTATAACAGCAACAGAACCAACTACAGCTGGACACATAAGTAAACCAGTAGGTGTAGCCGACTCAACAACATCCATATTATTACTCAGTAACATGAGAGGTCTAACAGTGGGGTCCGGATTAGCTATAGGTACTGATGTACAGGCATGGAGCTCTATATTAGATTCATTAGCAGCACTTTCAGTATCAGCGGATACAGTTATTTATGCTACAGGCGCTACTACATTTGCTACTACAGCCCTAACATCTACAGCTAGAAGCTTATTAGATGATACTTCAGTCTCGGCAATGAGGACTACTTTAGGATTAGGTACAATAGTTACTCAAGATTCAAGTAACGTTACAATAACTGGAGGGTCTGTAACAGGAATAACTGATATAACTGTAGCAGATGGTGGTACAGGTAGGTCTTCTCATACAGCTTATGCCGTACTTTGTGGAGGTACTACAGGTACAGGGGCCCAACAATCAATAGCTTCAGTAGGTACAGCAGGACAAGTTCTGACTTCTAATGGTGCATCAGCTCTTCCTACATTTCAAGGTATGTCTATTAAACAAAGGGTAAGTAACCAAACTGGAGCAGCGGCTTCAGGAACTACTCAGTTTCCTTCAGACGATACGATACCTCAAAATACTGAAGGGGATCAATATATGACACAAGCGATTACTCCTACTAGCTCTTCTAGTATTTTAGTAATAGATGTATCTATAGTTTTAGGATTTTCATCATCAGCTACATTTGGATCAGGGGTAGGTTTATTCCAAGACTCTACCACAAACGCAATAGCTGCAGTATATTTTACCCCCGCAAGTAATAACAGTATGGTATGTACATTTAGACACATAATGACAGCAGGTACGACTAGCGCTACAACATTTAAAATTAGAGCTGGTATAGGTGGTGCTGGTACTACTACATTTAATGGATCAGGCGGTACTAGAATATACGGAGGTGTAATGGCCTCATCAATGATGATAACTGAATATAGTGCATAGAGGGTAATATGAATGTTTTAGAAACTTTACAATACATGAAACCAGATATTAAAGTTGTAGTTTGGGAAAACGATATTGATCAAATTCAATATAATGAATCTGAAGATTTTAGACCTAGTAAAGAGGATATACTAGCAGTAGATCAATCTTTAGTAGAAGCTTATCACCAGCAAAAAGCCACTGAACAAAAGCAATTATCTCTAGAAGAAATTCAATCTAAAATATCTGAATTACAACAACAATTACAGAGTTTAATAAATGGCTAATTCGAATAAACCAGCAATTAGGCAGAAAACAGGGGGGGTATGTGTACAAACAGCCTTTTCTAACTCCACAGCCGCCTCATCAGTTGCTGATAATAATACATGGGCAAATACAGGAATATCCTGTTCTATAACCCCTCTATATAAAAATAGTGAAATAAAACTAACGTTACATGGTGGATTAGCCGCAGGAATTGTTTCGGCCGAAATCTTTTTGAGGATAGATAGATCCGGAGTTACTTTGACTGTCAATGATTCATCAGGTACGCCAGTTAATGCTTGGTCTAATGTGTTAGGTAATTCAGCTCAAGTGGGAGGGCTTCACTTATACGCAGATAGCTCACACAATACTACCTCTTCTATAACCTACACTATATATGCATATTCGCCTACAGCATCGGCTAATAGCGTCTATGTCAATAGAGAGGCCACTGACTCAAACGCAAGTAGTTCAGGAAGGTACGCGACATCATTAATGCTAGAGGAGTGGGTATATGTCTAATAGTAATATAACGCCTAATATTCTTGCTAGCCAAGTAGTATTTTCACAAAGTAAGGTAGTATCATCTGTAGCATATAGCCTAGGTGTATGGTATCAATTAGCCACTAAAACAATTGATCTAGCTAGCAGCTCATCAAAAGTACTAATTCAATTTGCTATAGGTATAACACCTGCAACTACTCCTAACATAGGCCTAAGAGTATTACGTAACGGCGTTGTCATTAATTCCGTATCTTCTCCTGGGAATAAGACAAACTGCACATCTGGTATAGTTCAATTTAATAGTAGTACCAACCCTTCTAGCACAGTTATATCTATATTAGATAATCCAGGATCATCAGGAATTAAATATTATTCAATTGAATTACAAGTATCAGCAGATGCAACTATACCTATTAATAGAGCAGCATCAGAAAGTAGCTCTACATGCCGAACATTATCACATATATTTATAGAAGAGATTTAAATGACCAGCGTTCCATTTATAAAACCAGCCTCTGTAATCGTAAGTAAGCAATCAGTACTCTTATCTGCTACTGGAACTATAGCCATGGGTAGTACAATAGGGGCTTATGCTGATCTTACAGATGGTACCACAACTATGTCGATAACCTTCACTCCTACAAATGCTGCAAATAAGATTAAAATATTTGGCTATATGACATTAGGAAACGTTAATGGTGATGGACCTTGGTTCTATAAACTTACTCAAGATGGAAATGATATGTTAGTAGGTGATGATGCTGGTAGTAGGACTAGGGCTATGGGTTTAGCCTTCTTGAATCAAAACTCAGATATAAATTGTATTCCGTTTTGTTTAATGACGACTGCCGGAACAGCGTCATCAACAACAATAAAGATGAGATTAGCCCCAACTCAAGCTAGCAAAACATTATACGTAAACAGATCTTTTACTAATACAGATAATAGTACTTTCTTAGTAGGTACATCACATATGATCATTATAGAATATTCAAATTAGAGGGTATATGAAGGACAAAAGACCAAGAATAATAGATGTAGCTTCCTTACTTACAGAGACAGTAACTAAACTGAATGATGTTCATGAAGACGTAAGGGAAACTCGAATTAATATGAAAGAGATGTTACATAGAGTTACAGAGCTTGAAAAAACTACGTCATTTGCTAAAGGTATTGCGGCTCTCTTGGTTTTTGCCTTACCAATCGTACTTACAGTTATATATCAGATTATGGGGAAATAAATATGTTACCAGTTGTTACAGCGTTATTAGGGGGATTACCTTCATTACTTAAGGACGTGCTTGAAAGAGTGCTTCCAGGCGATTCTGATGAGATCAAGTTAAAAAGAATGGAGATAGAAAAAGGGATTTTAGATGGGCAAAATCAATTAGCTCAACAAATATTAAAATCTGATCAATCTCAACTTGAAGTAAATAAAGCAGAAGCAGCTAATGAAAATCTGTTTGTATCAGGCTGGAGACCGGCATGTGGTTGGGTTTGCGTAATAGCTTTAGCTTATACATTCGTATTAGGCCCCATAGCTAATGATATTCTTGTACATTTTGGATTGCAGTTATTACCATCATTAAATATAGGTGATTTAAATACTATTCTTTTTGGTATGTTAGGTCTTGGTGGGCTTCGTACTGTTGAGAAAATATCTGATAAGAAATAAAATCACACGGTTTAATCGTCTTTTAGATTGTTTCTTTTTCATTTTTCTCTAACAATGATTTAAGTTCTTCTAATTCAGATATTAATAGTGATATGTTTTTAGTAGCAAATCCTAGAGATTCTCCATCCGAATCCTTACTAAACTCATTCATAATTATAAACCTATCTATTTCCAATTTAGTACCATCTGGTTTAAATATAGTTATTGGTTCATAATCTATAAATTTACCTACGTATTCTATCTTATTGTCCTGTTGATCCAAAGCCACCTTCGCCTCTATCTGTTGTTGATAATTCATCTACTTCTACCATCTCTACATCTGGTAGTTTATGTATTACTAATTGAGCTATACGATCACCTGGATTAGGGTCTAATCCGTCTAGTAAATTTATTATAAGCTCTCCTCTATAATCTGAATCTATTACTCCTACCATTCCGCCTAAAACTCTTCCAAATTTAACAGAACTTCCTCTAAGATATATGTAACCAACATAACCTTTAGGTATCTCAACAGATACTCCGGTACTGATTTTAGTGTAGGATATTTTACAAGCTGATCCATCATAATGATAGTCTCCTGTCTCTTCTCCTATTATAGTATCTATATCTAGACAATATAAATCAAATCCAGCTGCACCATCAGTCATACGAGTAGGTAACTTTGCATCAGGATGAAGTTTCTTTACTTTAATTTGAATCATATTTTATACCTAATGTTATTTTACCATCATTAATTCCAATAACAACAGCTACTATATCCTTAATAGTATGCTTAGTAAAATCGGCTACTCTATACACACCTTTATCATCTATAACTAGTCTATCCCCAATTTTATAAGGTAATCCTACTTCAAACAAAACAGATGATGATTTTATAAATAAATTAGTCATCTTTACCCCTCGATAGTATCTTATCTATTTCAGCACTAATAGCTTGTACAGACTTAGAACCATCTATTATATGCAAATCACCTTGATCTTTATAATAATTCACAACAGGCATTATTTCAGTTTCAAATACCTTTATACGTCTCTTAACAACTTCTGGCTTATCATCTTGTCTTTGTACAAACTCTGTAGAGCCACAATGTATACATTTATCCATTTATTCCTCAATAACTTCTACTTTAAGTTTATCTTCGCCATCTGCATCAACTACAAAACCTATAATTTTACATTTAAAAGGGATCTCACAGAGTACATGATTACCTTTCTCATCTATATAAGGATTTATATCTATATGTCTAATCATTCTTACTCTCCCGTACCGCTATAGCCAAAGCCAAACTACATATTGCGTGATCTAAATGAGGTAATCCTGATTCAGAATCTATATCTTCTCCACTTAACGCTTTCCCAACGTGTCTCATGGCCGCTTCCGTAAATTCTATTTCTGGAACCTGTCTCCACCCCTGATCATCCTTATATTTCATTATACCATATTCACGTACTTTAGCAATTGATTTTAAAGCTGAATAAGGTATATATCTAAGCTTATCTTTTCCATTCGTGTCCTTGAATGTCATTTTAACCTCTTTTTCCAAACCAAATAACCACGTAGTGCTAAGTAAGATGATAGTAGATTAACCACCAACATCCCGTATTGATAAGTAAAAAATGCATAGAAGGCCATGATTATACCTGCACAAAAACTAGCCATAAAAGACTTAGTTAAATGTTTCGGTTTTGTTCTTAAATAAGACGAGCTTAAAAAGAAACAGGCTCCTATATATGATAGTATTAATTCATTCATGTTCTATTTCTGTCCTTACAGTATTAAAATAATTATATGTAGGGCTATCTGTTATTATTATGTCTATATCTTTTCCTTTAGGTAACAAATACTCTATTTCGTACGTCATGGTAGTACCACAGTACTTAGGCTTATTAATTAAAATCTTTGTATCTAAAATAGTCACATCTTTAGGTAATACTTGAATCCACGCATTACAGTTTCTTAAAGTGGGTCCAGTCTCTAGTCCTTCTCTACTTTCATTAACAGAATCATCTACTAACTTATTTATACCTAACATTAGAGCTTGATGATTATCATCTGTTTTATCTTTATCATAGTCGGCACTGGTTATTTCTAACTCAGGATCCCACTTTAATAACTCTCTAATTATGTGTTTAACTTTTAGCATCTGTAAGTTTACTTCCTATTACTGTTTTATAATCGTAGTATTTACCGTCTTTAAGATCATTTAACATCAGTTCAAGCATTCGAATTAGGTAATCGGGGGTTTTCCCGTTTAAAAATATGGTCTCCTCGGTAGTATATTGTATAGTACCTTTCTTATTAAAATATACTTCGTGGATTCCGAAATCTTCTTTACCTCTTTTTATTATTGCATATTTCCAATAAGTCATACTAATTACCCTAATAAAATTACAAGTATACTAGTTAGAATTATATGCCCTATTAAAAGTGTATTAATTCGTGACATCGAATAGAATCTAGAAAGCCTTTTAGCCTCCTCTTCATTAGATACAAGTGTGAATAAAAATGATAAGTTTACAAATAATAAAATACCGTACATTTATTGTCTCTCCTTAATTTGAATATATTCTTCTAGGAGGCCCTCAGTACCATACTCATCTATTAGTGTATTAGTATACTTAGAGCCACATTTCCTAGTAACGGTTCTTTTTATATTATCCATTACTTCATCAAGCGTACCACAATCTTTAGCAACTTGAACTATTTCTTCTATTTTTTCTCTTGTAGTTAATATCATAAACCACTCCCATATGTTTTATTATTGAAGTCTATTTATTATATACTTTATCTTATCTTTGGTTTTATCGTCTTTTATGTCTAATTTATCATATGCTTCTTGTAGTATGCTCTTAGCGTTTAAAAGTAATTGTTTGTTGTTGTTTATTATCTTATTATTCTCATTGTGTTCTAGTACTACGCATACAATTCCCATAAATAAAGTGAAAAGGCCTATTATTGCAAAAATTATTAAAAGTACATCTAATATAGTCATTATAGCCTCACTTTATGATCCCATCTTCCTGCTTTATCAAGTAACATCGGTACTAGTTTAGGTGTCCCATTCGTGACCACCCCTGTGCCTATGATTGGTCTCGCTGCCTCTAATCTTTGATATCTGAATGCGTACGCTTTGGCATCGATAAGTGAGCCGACACACATACCATGAAGTAGCTTCTCATGAGTTGAGTACGTACTTACTTCGAATTTAGTATGCCAGTGGCCGAAGACTACTGATTTCAAGAAGGATCTTAGGGCCGTATTTGTTATACTTGCTGATGATTTTATCTGATGGCCGTGTACGTATGCAACATCGTCTATATCGACTCTAGCATGCATTTTCCAACCTTTTGGTAGCTCCATCCATTCGTGATAGTCTTTAAGATAGGATTTAGGTATACCTGATTTGACGGCTTTTTTATAGATACGTACGTCATGATTTGATTCAAGTATGTCAACCTTTGGGAATAATTTGTAGAAGTCTTTTGCGGCTTTTTTGGCTGCTTCTAATTCATGTCCTGCACTAAAACCATCTGGATCTGAATCATAGTCTGATAAAGCGTGTTGGTCAAAGAAATCTCCTATACATACAACTCTATCTGGATTATATTTCTTTTTTAATTCAGTTAAAAACTTTAGTGCATCTGGATGTTGGAATGGTAATTGTAAATCGCTGATAACTAAAACTTTACTCATGTAACTCTCTAACTAATTTCATTAATAACCAATTTAATTGCTTTAGATGAGTAGTGTACTCGGGTGTGAGTCCGCCTATCTCTTCAAGTATCTCTGGTGGTAACTCCTGAAGCAATTTTCCGTTGTTTACTATTAATTGTACTTCTTCTTTTGTCATCTACTTAAACCTTAATTTTCCTAGTAGTATTGTTAAGCTTATTATACTTATCCCTATTAATATTATGTTATACCCAAATCCTATATAAATCAACTGTTTAGTTAGAATTATAACTGAATTTAAGCCATACATTTCAAATGTTATAGTATTTGTCATTAATACTAGTAAAGATATGAAGTGAATAATTGTTGCTGTTATTAAATACCTCATTAAAATCCTTTAAATTCTACTGTTGTTTCTATTAATTTAGTACCGTTTACAAAGGAGAATCCTATACATTTACCTACGCTACCTTGACGGCTCTTTTCTACTTCGACTATGAAATCCCCCGGAGTCTCTTTGTAAAATTCTTTTTCATGTTCTTTAGCTACCTTCTTATTAAATACTTTTAGTGTAAGAGCAGATGAGAAGTTAAGATCTCTAGACTCTCGTACTTGATCTTGGAAAGGTGTTTCACCCATAGTAACCTGACATCCGCCTATAACTATCTGATTTAATTCGTTAGCCATAGCTCTGAATTTTTGAATAATGTTCTTTACTTCTAAGTAACGTTCGGCTCTAAAACTCTCAGTCGGGACTAATTGAAAATAATCTATTATAACTATTACTTTTTTATCTTGCTTAGATAGCTTCTTCATTAATTCAACAAGTTCTTCTACTGATACTTCGCGATCAACTACGTGCAGTCTTTGGGACTTAATTAAAGGTACAATCTCATCTTGATAAGCCGGAATCTCTTTCTTTTTAAGTTTATCTCTAACAATCTGAATGTCCTCTTTATCTATCGGGCTATATCTTTTACCATCAAATACCTGAACTAAACGTTGTAAAAATTCTTTTTTAGGTATTTCGTATGTACCATACACTACTATTGAATCAGTATTTTTAAGTAGATGCGCCGCAACATTAATAAGAAAGGCAGATTTACCATGATTAGTACGGCCAGGTACAAGTACAATTCCTGAAAAAGGTAGATTTACGTATCTGTCCAGAGCTGTCCATCCGAAAGGTAACTGTGGCTCATCTATATCAAAGATAGTGTCGGCTTCATCGGAAGTTAATAATCCTCTAATTAAAGGTTTTGAGATTAGAGTTTTTGAATTCCATATCTCTGCTATCTTTTCTTTAGATATGTCGTCAGCTAAGTCGGCTTTTGCTGGTAAACCTGACACTTCACATAAGTAAATTTCATGAGAAGATATATGTTCGTAAGCGTTTTTCATGGCTTGTAAGCC
>JACCDR011023748.1_pt1 | contig 11594 bp, 19 predicted proteins | sample 7446431 | NCBI WGS metagenome assembly JACCDR01 (sample SAMN15323443, study PRJNA562643) | freshwater metagenome | isolation source: river surface water | place: USA:Blue River Watershed | collected 2017-08-17
ATACCAGTCCGGCAGACACGGCGCACCCGTGCTGTACACCCTCACCGCCGCCGGTGAGGAAGCCAGGACACGGACGGGGGGACAAGGGAACCAAGGGCCGGCATAGAGGGGCTGGGGGGACAACACCCCCCACCCTTCCCCCCCGCCGGCAAAACCCCCTGGAGTTAAGGAGGGGCTGGGACTATATCGCCGAAAAAATTGTTGAGCTTAGTACTATATATATACACACACATATATAAACACCCAGGTACTCCCCTTGGCCTACCCCGGGCTAGGCCGGGCGGGCTAGTCAACAGCCACGACCTGCACAAATGTAATGATAATCATTGTCATTAGGGCCCCCCTCCCCCCCTCCACCTGGGCAGACCACACCTCTCCTATGTATAGCTAGGTCTATAGCGTAGGTGAGCCTTACCTAAGCGAAGACCTGGTGATCTTCGGGGTGCGAAGACACACAAGCCAAGCCTGCCCTTAGCTCTGCTTAGCCTGCCCTTAGTCCTTAGCTCCACCCTTATCCCTTAGGGGAGCCTGCCCTGCCACCCCGTTAGGTAAGCCTGCCCTTCGTTAGGGTTAGCTTCGCTTTAGTTAGGGTGCCCTTACTTAGCCTGGCCTTGCCACTTGTTAGTGACACCTTGCCTGAGGTCGACACGCCGTGCGACACGCCGTGCCAATTGATCCGTTCGAGTGAAAAGGTTTGGTGTTAGCGGCCCTCTTAAGGGAAGTTCATCGCTGTCAGCACGTCCACCCCGACCCGACGAAAGGAGGTTCCCCCGATGACTCGCTCTCTCGCCCACGGTGCGGCGGCGCTTAGCGCCCCCCGTCTGGCCGCTGTTGTCCGGGCAGCCTCCCGAGGTGTCACGCGTAGCGGCCAGGCTTCGAATGCCAGCGCCCCGCGTGTCGTCGCTGTCGGCAACGGTTGGGCTATGGGGGAAGGCCGCGAGAGCGGCGCGCCGTCTGCTGATAACCGGGTCTACGCGGCCCGTGCGTGCACGCAGGATGTTAACCGGCGGACCCCGGCCTGTTAGTGCACGTGTAGCCCTCTTAATTTCATAGTGATGATTCCCCCCGCACTTCGGGGGAAGACTGCCGATTAGTGGCGCCCGCTTAGTGGGCGCCCGGGGTGCGAGCGGTAGAGCTGACCGGGGTAGCGCCCGGTCGGGGGAGGTCATAGCCCCCCGCATCACGAGTGCGGCCGACCGGCCGCGCGGGTAGGAGAAACGCATGTGTCAGGTTGGTGGTTGCACGATGACCGCAACGGCTCGCGTCACGGCGATGCTGGCTTCGGGTGTGGTCGAACAATTCGACGTCTGCCCGGACCACAACCTGTACGCCGATGACCCGTTCTGCGACGTGACCCCGTTCGCCTCGCAGGCCGACGGCCCGGCCGTCAACGTCCGGTATGACACGGATGTTCACGCGGTCGGGGATGGTTCGTCCCCGCTGTGCGGCTCGGCGTTCATCCCGGCGTACGAACCGGAGCCAACGTCGGACGCGGTCACGTGCTGGGAATGCAAGTCACTCGTCTGAGTGGGCGGTCCCGGATGGTCGCAGGGTGGTTCGACTCCACCCCGGGATGCGAGGCTAGGCAATCCAGCCTGGCCGCTAGGGAAAGGCGGTGAACCGTGGCGATCGTTAAGCACTCTAAGCGGAGCCTGCGTAAGCCCTGCAATAAGTGCGGGCAGACGGGCCTTTACTGGGGTCATGACACTGCGGTTAAGGGAAGGCGTGGTCACTGCGATGACTGCGACACCGATGGGCGCTGGCTGTTGCTTGAGCCAGACGGTGTGACCCTGCACTCCACGAAGTGCGGCGGTACCGGCACGACGGATGATGCGGGGGAGGACAAGCCAATACCGGCTAAGCCAACGCAGGCTAGCCCAACGCCTGCCCCGACCCCGTCCGCCCCCGCTATGACGGCGGACGCTTTCGCTGCATTTCAGACGATGATGGCGGCACTTACCCCGCAGCTCGACCGGTCTCAGGTTGTCGAGATCATTAAGGCTGAGCTTGCGGGTCACGTGTTCCCGACTCGGACTGTTGTGCAGCGGGCGGATGGAACGGTTAAGCCCATCGAGGGCAACTCGCATCACAAGGTTGCCGATGTGCTGACTAACCTTATGGCCGGTGAGCACGTCTTGATGGTGGGCCCGGCGGGTACCGGTAAGTCGACGATTGCTGAGCAGTGCGCGGAGGGGTTGAACCTTCCTTACTACAGCATCAGCCTCTCGCCGATGACCCCGGCGTCGCAGATCCTCGGTTACATGCAAGCGGAGGGTGAGTATGTCCGCACGCTGTACCGGGAGGCGTACGAGAACGGCGGGGTGTTCCACTTCGATGAGTTCGACAACGGTCACCCGTCGATCCTCGCTGTGGTGAATGCGTCGCTCGCTAACGGCACGATGGCCTTCCCGGACGGGATGGTTAAGCGGCACCCGGATTTCCGTTGTGTCGCATCAGCCAACACGTACGGTCGGGGTGCCGATCGTGCGTACGTGGGGCGGCAGGCTATCGACGCCGCTACTCTCGACCGGTTCTCGGTTGAGACGATCGAGGTTGACAACGACCTTGAGTCGGTGCTTTGCGCGGCGACGGGCGCGGACAACAAGACTGTCGTTAAGGTCTTGGCTTTCGTCCGCAAGCTGCGCCGTAACGCCGAGGCTAAGCGCATGACGGTGGTTGTGTCGCCGCGTGCGTCGGTCGGTATGTGCCGACTGATCGAGGCCGGGCGCACGTGGGAAGACGCGGTGGAGGCACGGGTTAGGCGCGGCATGAGTGACGCTGACTGGGACAAGCTGAATGGCTGAGCGCACCGGGTACCGGGTCACCTACGATTCGATCAGTGAGCTGCACGCTGCGGCTGAGCCGTGGTTTGGCGAGCGGGCACGGCACGCGTTCAGCAAGTGGGCCGGGCTAGAGGGTGGTAGGCGTGAGGTTAAGCGCCTGGCCCGTGACGGGTGGGATACCGAGGCAGCGCAAGCGCTCGACATCGCCGACGGTGCAGTCGATTCGGTGGCGGCTGACCTTAACCTTATTAACTTCCGTCCCTTGTGGGACGTGAGTGGGTGTGAGGTTGACGTTAGCCGCTACCTCTCCGGTGAACCGGAGAACATGATCGACTATGAGATTGTGCAGTCGGAGCGGGCGGGGCGAGTGATCGTCCTGTGTGCGTCGGTGTCTTTCTCGGGTGCGCTTAGCGTTGAGACGGTTAAGCAGCGCGGGCACATGATCGCAGCCCTAGCGTTCGCGCTTAACCGACTCGGTTTGAACACCGAATTGTGGGCGGACATGACATCTGAGGGTTCCGATGGGCAGTTCGACAGCACCCGCGTGCTGGTTAAGGGTGCGAACGACGAGCTTGACCCTGCCCGGATCATGTTCGCTTACGCACACCCCGCCATGCTTAGGACGTTGTGTCTGTCGGCGATGCACGCCTGGCCTAAGGGCAGGCACGCACCTAACGAGGTGGGCGGTGGGTACGGCAAGGTGTCGGACCCCATCGAGGACATGCCGGAGGGCACCATCTATCTTCCCTCTCTGCGAGGGCTCGGCACGCTGCCTAAGCCTGCCGAGTTTATTGAGGACCGGCTTAGGTCGCTGGGCCTCATCGAGTAAGCGTGCTAACACGCGACGAGGGGTGTGTGTTGGTCGGGTCGGCATCGGTGCTCCCCTTCCCTGGTGCACCGGTGCCGAGCCACAGGCGCACAGCCTGAAAGGAGAGGACGGTAAGCGTGACCGAGACCGAAGTTAAAGAGCGGATCGCATGGTCGACCACAAAGGTGGTCGAGTGGGTGTGCAGCGAGCGGAAGGTGTGCGAGTCGGTGCACCTGATGCGACAGGATGAGGTGGCAGACGAGGACGTGCGCGACTTCGTCACCCAGCAGGCGAGCCGCAACGACTGGCTGATGACGCACGTGTTCGAGCCGATCACCGGCGTGCGATTCGAGGACATCGACTGGACCACCGTCCTGTCCGAGATCGACGACATGACCGAGAGCGCGGAGTGATGATGAAGAACGGTGAGTGGGTCGAGGTCGCCGAATACACGGCGGTGGTGCGCGACCCCGACAACCAGGCGTTCGACGGGACCGACATCTACTGGTACCGCGACATGCCCGAAGAGTTCGGCACGTTCCTTAAGGGGGTGGGCTGGCACCACACCGGAGACAAGCCGTACCCGCTGGGTACGTGGACCGGCAACGAGTCCGTGCCGGGTCGGTCCATCGTGGTGCACAAGTGGGACCGGTGCTGGCACAGCCGGTGCGTGAACGACAAGCACGAGGGCGACCAGCACGTGGACCTGACCGGCACCTCGTACACCCGAGAGAAGCCGAGCGAGTGACCTGGACCCCACCGCTCCCGCCGAATGCGACGGTCGAGTTCTACACCATCGAGAAGCGGAACCGGGGCGGCGCCTGGCAGCGAGTGAAGTTCTACCGAGGACAGAACTCGCACGCTCGTGCGTCGGAAGAGATCGCGCGATGCCCAACTGGGTGGCGCATGGTGCAATGCCTGGTCATTCAAGAGAACTGATGCGTTGATGGTGGCGCCTAGCGTCGGGGCTAGGCGTTCGCCACCGGGTTTCAGTCCGGAGAATAAGAGGCACCTGCTGATGAACCGCACGTGGAACAGCAACAACAAGGGACACAACATGATCGAGCCGATGACCTGGGTTCAGCGCCTCACGCTGGGCGGCATGGCGCTGGTGATCCTCGGCGTGATCGTGCTGGTCGAGGTGATCAGCCCGTCGACCGACCAGGACCGGGAGGTGTGGTGGACCGTCGCCTGCCCCACCTCCGACCAGCCCGACCGCGTCTGCCTGGACGGCAGCGTCACCCTGGACCAGCTCCCGCGCTGGGCGGGTGGTAGTAGCGAGTAGTACGGTCCGAGCACACACCTAAGGGGGCTAAGTAATGGCTAAGCACTTCGTTACCAAGACGCTCGACGACATCGACGGCACCGAGGGTGCCGAGCTAGTGCGCTTCGGGTACGAGGGCAAGCAGTACGAGATCGACCTCTCGGAGGAGAACGCGGACCGACTGCGCACAGCGCTCGCCGAGTTCATCGCCGCCGCCCGTAAGGCGGGCGGCCGGGGCGGGGTGCGGGGTGTGACGACCAGCCCGAGCGCTAACGCTGTGCGTGGTGAGCGCACCCCGTACGACCGGGACAAGGCGGTGGCGGTGCGTGAGTGGGCTAAGGGCAACGGGTTCCCCAACCTGGCCAGCAAGGGACGCATCCCGAGCGAGGTGATCAAGGCGTGGGAGGGCCGGGATGTCACCCCTACCGCTGCGCTCGACGAGCAGGAGGAGATAGACAAGGCGGGTGAGCAGTGGGTTAAGGACAACGTCGGCCCCGACTTCTTCGCCCACGACCGGGATTCCTGCGAGGACTTGGATCGGTGCCCCGAGCACAAGCCCAGCCCGACCGAGCTGCGAGAGGAGGCGACGAAGATCCTGCGCGAGGACCGTAAGGCCACGCGTAAGGCAGCTAAGGCTAAGCCTAAGGAGGGGGCGGTTAAGGGAGACGGCCCCTCCGACGACGACATCATGGAGTACATCCGCCGGACGGCGGGCGCACGGGTAGTGAAGCGCACCATCCCGACCGAGGCCGACCGCAAGAAGTACGACGCTTACATTACTGCGCTTAAGCAAATCAGCTAAGCGAACAACACCCCACCACAGAGAAGGACACATCGTGTCGATGATCGACGAGGGCTTGGCCCGAGAGATCACCACTAAGTACTGCCGTGCCAGGCGGCAGCAGCAGCGGCGCCGGTTCTGGCGGGACGTGACCAAGGCGGTGGTGGCAGCGAGTGCGGGGGCACTCGCGCTCATCGTCCTGATCGTGGTCCTGTCCGCCTGTTCGACGACCCCCCGTCCGCCCGCTGAGACGGGCGCCAGGTTCACGGCGACGCCAACCCCGGTCCGACTGACCCCGCCCGCCCCGACGACCACGCAGCGGGCCACTCAGACCCCGCCGAGCGCGTCCCCGGTGGCAGTGGTGAGCGGGACCCGGTACGCCCCGCCGCCCGAGCGGCGCCAGCCCTTGCCGACGACCAGCTCGGCGCCGACCACGACGCCGCCGCCCACCACTACCCCGCCCCCGCCGCCGCCGGTGGTGGTGGCCGACCCGCCCGACGTGGACGTGAACGTGAGCTACCCGAACTGCACGGCCGTGAAGGCGGCGGGCAAGGCGCCCATCCACAAGGGCGAACCGGGCTACCGCAAGGGACTGGACAGGGACGGCGACGGGACGGCGTGCGACAAGTGAAGAAGGAACCGGAGCCCATCACCGAGGGTGTGGATCAAGGCATCCTGATGGGGATGGAGAAGCGGGGCGAGATCCCCGCCGGAACCGTCGAAGAACTGTACGGCGTCGACGACAGCGAGTGAACGACTCCCCGCCCGACACCACCGGGCGGGGCCTGGGCCCGTGGCGGAATTGGTAGACGCATTCGTTTTGTAAACGGAGAGGGTGTGGGTTCGAATCCCACCGGGCCTACTCAGGGTGTGTGACTAGGGCAGCGGCCGGGGTAGTTGGAGCCTCGGCTAAGCGGGTTCGATTCCCGTCACATCCACTCAGGGCCTACCCACTGGAGAGGGGCGTAGGGATTTAGACTCCGCGCGTGGGTTCAATCCCCACTAGGTCCACGGGTCAGTAGCTTAATGGTTAAAGCGCCCGGTTTATAAGCGGGTGTATGCGGGTTCGATTCCCGTCTGATCCACGGCTACCCGGGGCAGGTGTTAGCGGAGTGATGACCGCTAGTGCTGCCCTGTCCCGGGTAGTTTCCAACGAGAGGAGTAAGCGTGGACATTAACAACATCCTTACTAACGAGGCGATCAACGCCCTCGTCCTGGTGTTCCCTCGTCGCACGGTTGAGCTGGTGCAGCGGGCGGTCAACGAGATGGTGTCCCGCGCCGAGATCAACGCGGGTGAGCAGCTCGACGCCCTCGACTTCGCCGACATGCTGCGTCACGTCAACCTGCGCCGACCGATGGCGGAGGAGGCGATGCGGGCCGACGGGATCGTGCCGGTGTGGGAGCAGCCCGAGGCTAAGCCCGACCCCGACCCACTTAAGGGGGCTAAGCCCCGGCTTAGGGTGGCGCCGCAGCGGGAGCCGGGGTCCGAGTCGTGAAGTGCCCGATGTGCCAGGAAGTGGACATCGACAGCGAGAAGCACCCCGGGCACTGCGCGCTGGAGGTGTACCGCACCGACCCGCACATCGGTTCCACCTACTACCAGGATTGGTGGGTGTCCACGGTTCTGCTGCCGGGCCGGACCCCGAGGTGGGAGATGATGATCACCCGGGCCGACGTCATCCTGGCATTCGAGACGTACGAGGACGAGAAGGTCGCGCGGTACTGGCACATTCGTACCGTGATGGACATTATCCGAGCGAAGGGAGAGCCGAACTTGAACTACATCGACGAGAAGACCAAGCTTGCGATCCTGTTGCTGCGCTACAGGGCGCACACGTGGTGCCAGACGCACAGCTCGTGGTCGTGCGGGTGCTACGACTAATGGACGAGTCGGCCAAGTCTTCGCACGAGTCGGGATGCACCGGCTGATATCATGCAAGGGTAGGGCTAGGAAGGTATCGACGGGGGTTAAGGCCGCACGCGGAGGGCCCCCGGACCCGGGTTCGATTCCCGGCTAGTCCACACATGTGAAAGCCCCGACCTCGACCGGCGGAGAGGGTGACCGGGAGATCGGGGCTGTGACCCCACCGACGGGGCCAGGCTTACTTCTTCTTAGGCGGAGGCTTCTTCTTATCGCCCGGCTTAGCCTTACCGAACGGGACGAAACCCTTAGCGTCCCCCTTAGCGGGCGGGCTCCCCTTCTTCGCCGGGGGCTTCCCCTTCGCCGGGCTCTTTGCCTTCGACGCTGCCATTCAACCAACCACCGTTCGCGTAAGCGGCGGCCTCGTCGAAACCACCGGACATGTAGTCTTCCTGGTGTGCCAGCATCTGCGCTGCGTTAACCCCGTTAGCAATCGAGGTGACCAGCTCGGCTACCGTGGCCAGGATCAGCAGGACTACCGCGATCGTGACCATAAAGAACGGTGCACCCAACAGGTACGCAACCACCCCGACCGGCAGGATCAGCGATGCATACCGGAAGTTAAGGGTAGTGTATGCGGTGGCGATACCCGCACTCTTAGCGAACTTACGCATCGAACGCGCTCACTCCATCATCAATCAGGTGGACACTCGGGAAGACCTTGTCGTCCCGCACGTGCAAGACTCCGAAGCCGTGTTGCCAGTTAGCCTTGCCGGCAAAATCCAGGTACCCCGCCTTAGCCGTGTCGTAAAGGTGGCCGCACTCCATCCAAAACCGAGTGCGGTCTTGAGTGTCGTAACCAATACCGAGACGGTGAGTGTGACCCTGAACCACGCTGTGACCGTGGCGCATACGCTCCTTGAAAGCCGACTGACCGGCCGACCCGAGCACAGAGGACAGCATCTTACCGTGAATAGCGATCGTGCCCGGGGCGACATCGTATACGCCGGGGACATACTCAACGTTGTACGTGTTGAAATCCAGCAGCTCCGGCAGTGAGGGCACCAGCCCCGAGACAGCAGGCGCATAGGTGTTGACGTAGCTACTGATGCGGGCTTCGTGATTCCCGGGAATGAAAACGATAGGGCCATCGAAGGTACCTCGGATCATCTCCAGCACCGCCTTGCCTGCCTCCAACTCGCCGGGCAGGGTGTTGGCGTACTCGGCTGCGGTCTGCTTACTCCACCTAGCCGGGGCCTTGCAGTCGATAAAGTCCCCGATGATGACCAGCTCGTTAGGAACCACGACGTTAACTGCGTGGAGCCAGGCGCTAAGGGCGGTCGCGTCGTGGTCGGGTGCGTGCAGGTCGGGCAGAACCATCACTGTCTTATTCACGCCCACTCCTTAGGTGCCTCACGCCACACGCCATCGACCATCGTAATTCCCTCACGCTTAGGCAGCACGCACATACCGTGCGGACCAGTGCTATTGCGGTGGCGGTCGAACAAGTCGACCGATCCGAAGCTGTGGTGACAGGTGCCGCAGTGAGCTAGTGCCATTGATTGCCAAGTCTTTGCGCACCCACCACACACAGCCTTCGGTAGCTTGCTGACCTTGTCAGGGTCGGAGCGCTTACGACGAGGGCTTGTCATGGTAAACGCTCACCATTGCAGCCCACGTGGTTTCGCCCTGCTCATCCCTAAACTCGGGGTAAAACATCATGGCCTCGACACTTGCGGTATCGGACAGTCCATCGATGAACAACGCCACCGACCGGAGCACACCCGAAGGTGAGTAACCGCCGACCGCACGAGTGAAGTAAGAAACCTCGGCGGTAAAGCTAGCCTCGCCCTTATCCGGGAAATGGCTGATCTCCCCACTAATCGGGTAGTTCCACGAGTTGGTAGTCAAACCTTGACCCTCTCCCTTAGCGCCTCCTCTCCGTTCTTAACCACGAACGAGGAAACATCTTCACCCTCAGGCATCTTTACTGAACGGAAGTTTGCCAGATGACCACCGACAAGATCGCTCATCTTGCGTCCGGCCTGGTCACCGTCACGGAGAAGAACCACCTCGTCGTACCCCTCGAACAGATGAACCCAATAGCCCACCCACTGCGTAGATCCAGGTACCCCCACCGCTCGGAGTCCCGCTTGCGTAGCGACCACTGCATCCAGCTCACCTTCCGTGAGGTACAGCGTGGTGTCGTCGTGCCTAAAGTTCCACACCCCGAACAACCTCGGGATCTCGCCGGGCTCGCCGAGGTACTTAACACACCCGCTAGCCTTACAGTCCTCGTGCTCGACGCACCGGAACTTAAACGTTAAGGTGCCTGCCGGGGTAAGGTAAGGAATAGCTAGCCTGCCTGCGTACTCTTCGTGCCCTGCCATCGGATCGTGCACATACCCGAGCTGCCACTTAGCTGCGGTCTGTTCGAGGATTCCCCTATTCTCCAAATAGGGTGCGACGAGATCCAGCGTGTCGGCGTAGCGCGCCGTCGCCTTGTCCAGAAATTCGCGCCGCTTCTTCGTGGGCAGCTTTAAAGTCTGTTCCCTCGACATGCTGGAGTAATCCAATCCCGTCCTCGAATACCCCGCAACTAAAGCAGCGGAAGTATCCTTTAAGGAAGTTGACCGAAGCGGAAGGGTTGCGGTCGTCGTGAAGAAAGCACGACATCTTCTGCCACCCACCACGCCGAGAGTAAGGAAGCGTGGCGCCTAAGTGTTCTAGGATCGGGCCGATGTCGTACTTAGGTACCGGGTCGTAGTTGCCGCGCACCAGTATCACACCCGCACCAGTTGCCGTCGGACGTCTGCTTACCGCACCCGCCCGGACAAGGCCAGCTCACCACTTCACCCGCCGATAGTCTGCGCCGACCACCGATACGTGATCAGTCTGTCCCTTAGCGGCAAGCCATCCCCCACCCTCGGGCAGGACCAGGACCATAGCGCCATATCCCGCAGCGAATCGCTCGACACCTGCGTTGAGCTGAGTAGAGGTAGCGCACAAGTCAAAGTACTTAGGAAGATCCTTGTAATCCGGCGAGACAACTTCCAGTTCACAAACACCTGCGCACGCCTCCCTTACTAGCTTGGCGGTGTGATTGTCTTGAGTGTAAAGCTCGATCACGACATTCCTTAGTGCAGCTACCGGTCTGGTTGAGTGCGTCGCGTAGGTTAAGGCGGTGGCAATGCACGCACCTAACGAAGCTAGGTGGCAGGATCACCGAACGCCTCGTGCTCACAGTCGGGGCACACGTCGCACTTAAGCCCATCGTTAGGGTCGGTGACTGCTTCACTAATCGGGGTGGCCCAAAAGCAGATAGCACACATAAAGTATCCGTCGGGTACCTGGTCTGCCCAGTATTGAAAGCTGGTCATGCTGCCTCTTCATGTCCGGGCACCACTCGATCCAGTCCTAGTTGATGTGCCGGTGTACTGCTGAGGTACGCCACGGCTCGATCGAAAAAGGCGGGATCGTCTCGTGCATGACCAAGCATTCGATTACAAGGCCGACACAAGAGTCCTCGTACCCTGCCGCTTTTGTGGCAGTGGTCAACAGCCAGCCGTCGCCCGGAAGTTCCCTTCGCTCGACGGCAGATGTAACAGACTCCGCCTTGGTACTTGTAGAGCAGGGTGTATTCAACGTCGCTAATCCCGTACGTCTTGCGGATGTGGGCTGCGTGGCGGTAAGCGCTAGCCTTAGCTGCCTTCTCGATCTCAGACCTAGTACGACGAGGCATAGCATTCACCGGTGCACACCGCACCGCACACGTCTACGTCAAGGCACGCGTAATCGTCCTCGTCGAACGTGTCATCGTCGTAGTAGTAAGCGTTAGGGTCGTCGCTACTCCACACTGTGGTCATCGGTTCACCGCCCCGATGTGCTCGGCGATAGCGCGCAGCAAGGGGAGCATCGCGTAAAGCTCGTTCACCTTGGCCTCCACCCGCTGCACCGTCATCAACGCACGCTCCGAGTTGTCTCGGCTCAGTGCTGCGTGCGCGACCGCCCACTCCAGCGCCACGCTTGCAGCCATCGTGTCGTCCGGCTTGCTGGTGTACAGGTCGTGGACCGGGAAAGACCACAGCTTGCCGGG
>JACCDR010186902.1_pt1 | contig 11593 bp, 18 predicted proteins | sample 7446431 | NCBI WGS metagenome assembly JACCDR01 (sample SAMN15323443, study PRJNA562643) | freshwater metagenome | isolation source: river surface water | place: USA:Blue River Watershed | collected 2017-08-17
GACAGGACGGCCCACACGTCGTCGCGCCAAGTGCGCAACTGCCGCTCGCTCAGGTTGGCGCCGCGCAGGTTGGCGTCGCGCAGGTCGGCGCCGCGCAGGTTGGCGTCGCGCAGGTTGGCGCCGCGCAGGTCGGCGTCGGCGCTCACCGCCTCGCTCACCGCCTCGGCGATCGTCTTCTTTTTGCTGCGGTAGATGGTTTCTCCCGTATCCCATCTCTTGATACTTATCGGAATTGATTGCGCGGTTTCGGTCATGGCAGATCTTTCAGAGTGCGCCCATCAGGGCGAGTTTGGTTTCTTCTTCGCGTCGTCTGTTCCGCGCCGCTTCACGCGATTCGCTGACGAATTGCTCGCGGATCTCGCTGAGGGTCGCCTTGTCGGAGAGCATTCCGCGCTGGCGGAACGCACGAATGAGCGCGTCCATTTGCTCGACCAGCGCCACGTCCTCGGCGCAGGACAGCGGGATCTCTCGGTCGTAGTCTTCGTCGTAGTAGGGGGTCACAGCGCCCCCGTCACGGCAGCGACCGCGGCGACGACCAGCGCGGCGGCGACGATCAGGCCCAGCGCCATAGCCAAGCGCGTGGCGCAGCCGCTGACCTCGGCGCCATCGCGGCCCTGGCCGCCGCCGAAGAGGGACGCCTCGTGCTGCTCGGCGTCTGCCGGCTCCGTCGCCTCGTTTTCGCCGTCGTGCTCGCCGAGGCGCACCCGGCTGCCGCAGGACGTGCATTGCATCCAGCGCTGGCCGCTCTCGACCAGCAGCCGCTGGGTCTCCAGCCGGCAGGCGCAGTCGGACGGCGCGCGTCCGGTGCGCACGGTCCAGCCATCGCGGTGCGACAGCGCGGAGGCGACTGCATCAGCGAGCGGTTTGGTATCGGTGCTCATGGCGTCCTCAGTGGTTTGCTTTTTCATTGAGGCAGTGCCGCGAGCGCAGTCACAGCGCCACCGTCCGGCGAGCAGCGCGCCACACGCGACCGCTGGCGCGCCACCAGCGGCGGGCCGCTGCGCGCATGCGATCAGGGTGCAGCGCCGCCCACTGGCGCCGGCGATCCTGCGCCGGCATGCGCACGGTGTCGGCCGTCGCGCGGCGCGCGTGCTCGGCTCGGCCGTTCAGGGTTGAGGCTGGGATTTGCATGTGATTCTCCGTCGAATTGGTGGAGGAGCAGGCTTCCAGGTCGGCGACTGACAGCAGCAGGGTTCGGCCAGTTCGGCCGCGGCTCCGTCGGTACTGGCCGCGCACTCGGCCGGCGAGGTAGAGCGATCGGCAGGTGCCGTTGCGCACGCGCAGGGCGCGATCGGCCTGCGCGGCGCTGATCCGCTCCAGGCTCAGCGGCGGCATGCGGCGCTCAGGGCGCGCCAAATGGTCAGCTTGATGCACCACGCGATGGCGGCGACGGCGATCAGGTAGCAGAGGGTCACTTGGTGGTCTCCTTGAGGCCGAGGGCGGCGGCGAGCCGGCGGGCATTGGCACCGCGCGGCTTGCTGTGGCCGGCGAACCAGCGCGATGCGGTGCGCGGGTTGACCTCGGCAGCGGCGGCGATCTCGGGGATGGACCGGCCCGACCGGCGCCGGGCTTGTGCGAGCTGTTTCAGCGTTGGCATGCGCCCTGGTATATGTCTGACATGAACCGTGGCAAGAGGTTTGTTGCCGTGGCATATGCCATGGCTAAAATGGGCATTGTGTCTGCCCGCTCGGACCGCTTCGACTTGGCGCTAAAGCACCGAAAAACCCTAGGAGAGCGTCCGTTCTCAGTTCGGCAGGTCGCGGCGTGCGTTGGCATGCCGCACTCGCATTTGAGCCTGTGGAAGCTCGAAAGGATCCAGGAAACAGAGCGCTGGAAAGCCGTGGCAAATGCCTTGGAGGTTGATCCGGAATGGCTCCGGAGCGGCAAGGGCACCGTCCCGGCATTTGCCGTGTCACACACTGCGGTCGTGGCCACGGGCGCCCCACTGCGCCTGGTCGGCCGGGCGTCGGCGGGCGATGGCGCCGTCAGCCGCTACCTTTCGGCCGCTGAGGATTTTCCCATTCCTTCGCACTGGCGCGTTGTCGAAGTCGAGGGGATGAGTGCCTATCCGGTAGCCACGGCCACGCACCAGCGCGGACGACTGCCGGCTATGCGCGACTCGCGACGCGCTACCTGACAGCGGCTGGTGGATGGCGGCGGGGGGAGCCTGAGTTGCTGACGGGCTGGGCGATTCCGGTTAGGGAATCAGGCCGGACTCAATCTCGACTTCCAATCGCTCCAACGTGAACGGCTCGCCCCCGCTGGGCGTTATTTGGCACTCAAATAGATAGAGGCCGGCGACAATCGATCCTGTTGACGCTGAAGAAAAAACGCACTCGATCACGCCGGTTGGTGCATCAATGACCGAACCGGCGACCACTGCCGTACCGGTGGCAAGTGCGCTGCGGTCCGGTCGAACAAGTGCGCCCTTCACCACAGCGCCGGCAAGGCTGGTATCGACCACCGGCGCAGCGTCATCGCTCGCCTGTATTTTCACGACTCCGCGCATGACGATCCGGTCGCCGGCGGTATAGCGTGGGCGACTCATGTCGTCAGCTCCAGGGTGCGGCGTATTGGTTGCGCCATGATTGTTCTGCGCTGCACCGATAGCGTAAGTGTGCGGTGGTTCATTTCTGCGACCAGGAACCGGCGTCCATCGACACTTGATCCAGACTCAAGGAATCCGTCCCACGTCTGCGGTCCGTCCCACGGCTGGGAGTTGTCCCAAATAAGGATCACGGCGGCGGTTCCTCTTCGGGCGGCGGCTCATCCGGCGGTGGCTCGTCGCTCGGCAACGGCGGCAGGCCGGTCTTGATCTCGTCGATCATCAGACACAGGTCGAACAGCAGCGCCCCAATGGTGAACGTGCTGCCATCAGGACGGGTCGCCGTGACGCCGAGGTACAGCGCAGGGTCGAACGTCATCCGTCCAAGATCCTGGCGAATAGGCTGGCCGTCCGGCATGTGTGCCGGCGAACGATTGCCGTCCAGCAGGTCGCGCACCAGCTCAAGCGACACGCGCGCCTTGCCAGGCTCGCCAAGGCCGGCGGTGGAATCCAATAGATTCTCGACCGTCAGCTTGCGCAGCCGCGTCTCAAAGAATGAGCCAGGCACAGGACCGGGGACGACGGGATCAGCCATGGGTTATCCGCAGTATCCGTAGGAGGTTTCCGTGGCGCCGCCGCCACCGAGGTTGGTTTCATTCACAATGTTGAAGACACGCGTCAGCACCGGGTCGCCGGAAGCGATGGCATAGTTCTTGATCTGATCGCCGCCGCTGGCGTCAACGTCGGTGAAGATGACGTTGGCGCAGCGCACGACTGAACCAGACAGCGCATTCAGAAGCGCGGCGCTTGATGCTGTCGGCGATTTCATCGTCGGGCTTGGATTGCCAATGCACACCAGGTGCCCGCCACTGGCGATCTCCAGGATTGCGCCGACCGGCCATGTGAAAATACAGTTGCACCGCAGGTCGAAGTCGGCGCCGTTTGCGATTGTGATCTTGCCGCTGCCCGTGACGGTCATATTCGTTCCGGGGTTCGTGACCGGCCGGAACAGCGACGTGAACGTGACGGGGATTGCGCCATGCGCGAACGTCACCGTAGCGGAGGCTGTCAGCGTGCCGACTGACACTGACGTCGCGCCGGCAAACGTGATGTTGTGCGCTGTAGTAATGTCGCCGCTCGACCAATCGAACGCTACGGCTGGGAATGTGATGGTGTAGGTCGCCGTTGAATTACTGACATCGAACAGGTTGCCCGACCATCCGCTTCCGCTGAGCGTGATGCTACCGGCAAGAATGACGCTGATCGACGCTGCGCTGCCGCTGGCGTAGGTCAGTGTTTGGCCGCCGATATGCAGCGCTGTGGTGTCGATCGTGAAGGTATTGGCGCCGGTATCCCAAGTGATCGGCGCCGAAAGCTGACGGCTTGCCGCGCTGTTGCCCCGCAGCGTTTGCGAGGCGCCGCCTCCGACGATGCGGAAAACGGTCGTGCCTGCGCATCGGCCGTCGCACCAAAGTCGGTTGATGATATCGACCTGCCCGCCATTCCAGGCGCCGGACGTTCCGCCGCCGCTCAGGTAGTACCAGCGGCCAGTGCTGCGCAGCGTGCCGGTCAGCGTGATGACGACGTTATTGGAACTCTGTATTTCCCATGGCACGGAGACGCCAGCGCCAGGCGCAGTCATAGACTGCGTGACGGAAAGCAGGAGGATCCCTGTCCCAGCGTATGTGCCGGCCGCTGAGAGCTTGACGCCGACCGCATTGCCGATCGTCAGCGTGATGGCGCTGTTGATCGTCATCGTGGCTGAATAGCCACTGCCAACCGTCAGGTCGATGGATCGGACGGTGATGCCGGCCGTGACCGTTGTGCTTCCGCTGGTGCCATCTGCGCGGCAGACAACGTCGTCGGCTGAAGTCGGGATTGCCGCCTCGTCCCAGGTCGCCGTCGAGTTCCAGTTGCCGCCGGCTGCGCTGATCGTGCGAGTAGCCATTATGCCACCTCAACCACAAGGATCAGGTCGAGCGTCAGGGCCGCGCTATTCGCTTCGACCTCAAGCAGCAGCACATCGCCAACGGCAATGCTGGTCGTCCAGCCGGTGAGCGTCGAGCTGTTGTTCTGACTCGCCGCCGACAGCGATGGCTTGGCGCTGCCCGTGATGCTGTTGGCGTTCGTCGGATTCGCAGCGTTCGCCTTCCACACGTCCAGCGTGGCGTTGGTCGCCTGATCTGCCGACACGCGCCAGCCGACGATGGTTCCGGCAAATGGCACGATCACCTTGGCGTTTTTGCCGCCCGTGGTGATGGTCGTGCTGGACTCGACGTGGAATCCAATCGCGCGCGTCTTGGCGCTGGAGCCGAGCTTGCTGCCCGTGACGGCTCCGCCATCAATCGTCCACGTCGCGCCGCTGCCGCTGACAGTGACGTCGCCCTTGTCGCCGTCGCTGATGCCGCCACCACCTGGTGGCGCGGCCCACGTTCCATCAGCGCGCAGGAAGTTCGTTGTGCCGCCGCCTAGCTTGGGCAATAATCCATGCCGGCCAGTGGTCGCATCAAGGTCCGTATTGTCGTCAGGCGTCGCTAGGTCATCCAACTTGATCGCGTCACCGCCGCCCGCCTGATGGCTGGTCGCGTGCGTGGTCGGCGGGCGGGATGCGCCGCTGGCGTCCGTGCCCAGCGTCGTCCGCGCGGCGGCGGCGTCGGCATCGTCTAGCAGCGTGGCGGCAAAGCTGGATATGCCGTGCACGCCGGACGTAAGCGCGGCGTGCGTTGATACCGCGGACGCCGCAGTGCCAGCCGCATCAGCGCCGACTTGCGCCGCCGTGGTCGCGTGCGGATTGGCCGTATCGCTGGTGTGGGCTGACAGCGCTGACGTCGTCGCATGCCCGCTGTGCGGCGCGGCAAGGGCGGCGTGGGTATCCACCCGCGCCTGGGCCTCGGCGCCGGTCTCGTACTGCGAATGCGGGTCCACGGCAGCGACGTGCGCAGCGACGGCAGCAGCCGCCGTACCGATTGCGTCTGCGCCCACCTGGGCAGCCGTCGTCGCGTGCGGGTTCGCTGTATCTGCCTCGTGTGCGGCCAGGTCTGACGCGACCGCAGCGGCGGCACCGGCTGTCTCTTTGCCGGCGATTGCGGTTTCAGCAGCGGAGAAGCGCGCGGCGACAGTAGCGGAACCACCCTGAGGATTGACGCCTAGCGTCGCCTCGATGGCTTCGACCTCTTGAACAATCGCATTGAGAAATACCGACGCCTGCACCCCCGGTGTCGGGGTGCCGGTCCCGTTCATCTTTTGCGTGGCGCCACTGACTATTTCCGGCAGGTCGGCAATAGCGGCGGGGAAGTCGGCCATTGCCTTAGCTCCGCAACGCCACCACTACGACGTTATCAATCTGGCCAGCAACGCCGGCGACGTAGAAGTCTCGGAATAAGTCGCACGGCTCATAGGCCGGCTCGGTTGCGTCCCAGCGCGTTCCCTCGCTAGTGAAATCCGTAGCAGCAATGGGGAGAGTAGGCCGGGGAACTGTAGTCCAGATCTCGCCGCGATTTGAGCCGTCAGCCTTTTTCCCGGTGATGCGCACGACCGTCGCCGTGCTCGCAATGGGACATCCAGCATCGGCCAGAAGTTGAGCGATCGTCTTTAGCACGCCGCCAGTGGCGGGGATCGTGATCCTCCCGCACCAGCCTGGGAAAGTCGCCTGTGTGTCTTGCATAAATCCTCAGGGGATGTCGGTGGAAAGCTGTGCGGATGACAGGTTGACCGCCTGCGCATCGAGAATTCCGCAACGATCAGGAACGCCGCGCATGATGTTCGCCTGCTTGATGCGCTGGAAGTCCAAGAACGTGCGCAGGTTCGCGCTCTGCGGCAGCGCGCTCGCTGCCTTTCGTCCGCCGGAGAACATAGCGAGCATATCTGCATTACTGAGCGCGACGTTCCAGCAGCACGGATCGCAATAGAGGCCCTGCGCCTGGAATGACGTTCCGGCGCTCGACTCCGCCATGCGGATCTGGTTCACGGCCCCGAGAGCGGTGGTGGCCACTTCGCTGCCGCGAATGGTTCCGTCGATCCACAGCGATACCTTATATCCGCTGTTGTTCCTGATCCGCATTGCGTACAGGTGCCAGCCAGTGTCGAGCGTGTAGGCCGCCGACGCGAAGGTGCTTCCGCCGAATGCGAAGCCGCTTCCGCCGCTCACTCGCAGGCACATGCGGTTGGCAGCGGTTGTCCCATCGCTGCGGCCCCACAAGTACCCGGCCCCGGTTCCCGATGGAGACTTGTACCACACCGCCCACGTCGATTCCGTCGCCGTCACCGACTGCGGCAGGCTATCGGGCTGCGCCGTGCCTGGAGTCAGGTTCACATAACGGCTTGCCGCCGCGACGTTCATGCTATTTATCGTCAGCGACGATGGCAGGGCGGTGTTCAGCCACCCAAGTGAGCGCAGCAGATTCGATATGCGAATGGCCCACACGTCGTACCCGGCGTCACTGATATGAACGGTGTCGCCGGATGGGTAGGTCTGCGCCAAGTCTTGCGCCGCGACGACACGGCCGGGGAAGGTCGCTGCCAGCCATGCGTTGTGCGCAACGATGGTGTCAAAGTCGGCGCCGACCGTCTCAGTGGTCTTGAGCGGTATTTCGCAGACGATGTATCTGCCGCCGCTCTTGCACCCGGCGATCGTATCGATGATGTCTTGTCGCGTGCCGGATGGATTCGTCAGGACAGAATTGCGCCCGCTTGAAAGAACCAGAATTGATCTGCGCTTCGACAACGGCATCCCGAGGTAGGCGTTCTTTATTGGTGTCGAACCCTGGCCGGGATAGGCATCATACTGCGGGCTGTAGGCAGCAAGGTCTCCGGCAAGACGCTGAATCAATCCAACGCCATACGCCGATGGCACCATGCTGGCGTAGCTCTCGCCGATCATATAGATTCCGCCATTCCAGCCGTTGCCGCTGGATCGATAGATTCCGACGCCGATTCCGACACCGACCATTTCTAGGCGCCCTTCTCAGCCGCATCAATAATGGCAATGGCGGCCGCGCGGGCAGGGGCCGGCAAGCTATTCCAAGCAACGCTGCTCTCCGCATCACGCAAGGCGCGCAGCGCCGGGGCGGCGGCAAGAATTACTGCGCGCGCGGCTTGCGCTGCTTCGTCTGCCGCCTTCGCCTGCCTGTGCTGGAGCAGCGACCAAAGTCCGTCAGCGCTGGCGCGCCAGAGCGTGCGCAGTCCGGGGACGACAGGCGCCAGGAACTTGCCAGCGGCCAGCGCGGCGCCGCCGCCTGCGATCCACGACAGGGTGGCGCCGAGCGTGACCAGCCACGGCGGCACAGCAGGAGCCGCCGGTGCCGGACTCTTAGCTCGCTCAATGCCAGCCGCGGCGAACTGCCGCGGCGAGGCCAACGGTGGCGGGCATACCGCTGGAGGAAGCTCGGCATTTTCCAGCGCGGCGAAGGCATAGGCGGCCGTGCCGGTCAGGATCTCTTGCAGCTCGGCGACCAGGCGTTGCCGTGTCGCTTCGTCTATCTCCGGCTCGGCGATTCGGTCAGCGACCACGCGGGCCGCGCGGGCGCCTTCGCGCGCAGCCGCTGCATCCTGGGCCTGCGGCGCCGATAGGCGCACCTCGCCGTTGCAGCCACACAACATAGCCAACAGGCAGGCCAAGGCATATCTCATGGGGCGCTCGCCGAGGATGGACGCGGCGCGCCAGTGGTGCGCATTTCATACTCCCACCACAAGCGATCGATCTTCCGCAGTGCAGGCGTCATTTCCTCGCGTAGGTTCTTGATTTCGCTGACGGATTGCTCGGCGTTCGTCTTGATTGACCAAATAAAGATGGACGCGGCAACCAATGCGCTCGCGATCGTCAGCATCGTGCCGACCTTGGTCGCGAACCACACGTCAGCATGCACCTTGGCGATGCGGTCGGTGGATGGCTGGCTCATCTAGCCGTCTCCTTTAATTGCGACGGCGTCCCCATCGCCACCGTCTGCATCGCCGATTGCGGACGCGTGATGCGCACCGTCGTTTGCTGGCGATCTAGCGCCTCACGCAGCGTAGCCGCCTCGCTGCGCGCCTTGTTGCGCTCAGCGATAACCCGCCGCATATCAGAGTCGGTGCGGCGCAGTTCCTCGACAATATCCTCGCCGCTTGGGGCGTTGATGTGGTCGGCCTGCGTTACGAACCAACGTAAAATACGGGGAGAAAGCGACAGCCCGGCAGCGAAGCCAAGCATAAGCAACAGCAGGCTGGCGCACATGAGTATAGTAGCGGTCACGGGGATACCTGAGTGTGCAAAGTGCTAGAGAGGGATGGAAAGCAAGCTAGAACAGCTGGCTATGGCATCTGGTCGAGGTATACCCCGCGACCATACGTCGCGTCCCCGCCGTTCACCGAGTAGGCGCGTAAGGACGAATCTGCATTGCGGAAGTCTGATCGGCCAACGGCCATCGGACCCATGCGCATCTGACGCAGGACGCCCATCATTGAGGCCGTGATGGCTCCGCCAAGCGCGCACTCGCCTACTTGTATGGGCACCAGGTATGATGTTCCGTTGGCGAGATCGATAAACGGATCCTTGGCCTGTGAGCTGCTATCATCCCGTTCGGCGCGGTACAGCATCCGCCGCGATGTGCCGTTGTGGTATATTCCACAGGTAATACCATTTCCGTTAGATCCCTGCATCCATGCTGATGTGGATGTTCCGGCGTCGGTTGATGCGTTCACGCCGCCAGGAGTAGATGGTCCGATTGCGCACCATATCTCCGTCTGATCGCGCGCGCGCTCGACCGCTGCGCCAATTGTGACCATTGACCACGAGGCGGCAGTTGTGATGACGATGCATAGCATCTTGTCGTTATCATAAAGATAAATCCGTGGCGTTGACGCTTGTGCGACCCATCCATTATTTGCAAACGAGAGCGCGCCGGCGTACTTTGTTGATGTGTACGGCGCACCGGTCGTGTAGCTCTGGCTTGGGCCGGTGGTTCCAGCGTCCTCCGCAATGCCGAGATATAGAGTTGTAGACCCGGCGCTAATGTTATTTGATAGTGCCGCGGCATTAGGGACCGAGCCGCCAAAGATGAGCGCTCGGAAGGTCCCCAGCGTTCCGGCAGGTGCCCCCTTGCGTCTGATCTCAAGCGTCCCGTTAGGGGCGCTGTAATCGTTGACCATCCAATTAGATGCCGTCCATGCGTCGAGCGCAGCCTTTATCGCTGCGATAAGCTCGGCCACCGTAGCGTTGGCTCCGGCGGGAGCGAATGCGTAGACAGGCGCGGCCTGCCATGTGAGGGTCGGGAGAGTCATATTGGGTTATTCCATGTTATGCTGTTGACTGAACTGAATTGAAGCGAGAACGCAGCAAACCGGCTCATGGCGTCAAACTTTGCGCTAATGACGATTAGTCCTGATGCAATTCCAGCGTTGGACGGATCGTAGATTGCTACGTTGCGCAGAGTTATCTCACGCTGACCGTAAACGGCGGTAATGTCATAGGCGCCATTTACGGCCTTAAATGAGTGTCGGCCGTAACCATCAGCGATGATCGGCTGCGTCAGGACCGTTGATTCATCATCGGCATAAACTGTGGCGGGCTCCTGCGTTTCAGAAACGAGAACCGTCACGGACGCGCCACCGATGGCCCGTCCGCTCGCATCCTGCACCACGCCGTGATATTTCTGCATGTCAGCCGCCGATTGAAATATGGTCGAGGTCGTAGGGACTGCCGTCGTCGATTAGGATGCGGTAGCGCCCGCGCGCGGCAGCGAATGCCAGCATGCCGTCCGTAATGACGAACGGGTTTGCCTTGGCCTCGCCGGTCGCGGGATCGTAAATCGCTGCCAGTGATTCCGTGTCCTGGACGTAGACCGACACCGTTGCCGATGCTGGCACCGGACCGTCTACGGTATATGTCTCAGTGTGAAATGACTGCATATCAGAGCCGGTTAATCATGCCGTTTATTTCAGCCTCGGACATTGTCACCGTTTCGCTAATGCCAGCATCGCCATTGCTGGCGCCACCGTGCGGAGCAGTTCCGCCGGCAACGCTGATCGTCTGCGTGCCGGCATAGGCTGACGCCACTAGCGCAAGGTATCCGCCAGCGCCAGCGCCGCCGCCGAAGCCGCCGCTCTCGTCGCCGCCATCGCCTCCCTTTGCATGGTAGGTGCCGCCGGTGATGGTCCCGGTGCAAACAACTATCAGCGTTCCGGCGGCGCCGCCGCCTTGCGCATCGAGCGCTGACGCCGTTTCACCGTTGACCGATAGCGTGCCGCCAGTCATATCAAGATCGCCCTTGACGATCAGGATAATGATGCCGCCGCCGTAACTCTTCCGGTTTGGCGCGCCGTTCCCCTGGCCGCCGAGGCCGCCAAGGATTCCGTTGCGCCGGAGCATGGCGAGCCATCGCTGACGCGCGGTGGGTATTGCCGTGGCGGCCCCACCAAGTGCAGCCGCCTCAGCGTCGCCACCCTTGCTGACGCTGCCACCGCCAGCGCCCTCGTTTACGTTTTCCTGTCCGTCAGCCCCCTGGAGGCAGGCAAAGAGATTGGCTAGTGACTGCTTGTTTCCTGGCGTCACGAGACCATTGGCGTTCACCGCCGCGCTAATCGCTGCGTTACCATCGACGCGAATGATTGTGACGGCTGGAAGCGTTCGGCTGGCGCTCCATGTCAGGCTAGTGAAGTCGTAATATCCAGGGTCGGAAACACTGGTGGCATTCGAGGCTATGCCATCGCGCTGGCTTCCGCCGATTGCGAGTGCGCGCGGATTGATGCGCGGAGCGCCGGTGGCGCCCTCGGAAATGGCGATTGGATTATCGCGAAGTTTCGTCATCAGTCCGGTTGTAACCGGACTTTCTGGATCGATCGCGCTGTCGGGAATCGTGTTGTAGGTGGTCATGATTAGATGATCCGATAGGCGTCATCGCCGTTGGCGAACGTACCGGAATCAGGCACTATGAAGGCGTATCGATTCTTCTGCTCATTGGATGCCGCGCCATAATCCGGCAGACTGTCGGGGCCGATGTATGCGTATCGGCCATCGAACTTTGCTTCACCACAGGTGTAGCGGAATTGATGGCCGGCCTTGGTCTCGACCAC
>JACCDR011995819.1_pt1 | contig 11590 bp, 26 predicted proteins | sample 7446431 | NCBI WGS metagenome assembly JACCDR01 (sample SAMN15323443, study PRJNA562643) | freshwater metagenome | isolation source: river surface water | place: USA:Blue River Watershed | collected 2017-08-17
AGGCAGTCTCTTATATAAAGAAATAAGTTATGGCATATCTCCACGGTACAGTAATAGACGTAGAATCAGCTGAAGTTTCTCAGAATGGTAATTGGTACACACGAGGAATTCTAGAAGATAATGAAAAGATTTTGCATGACTTTGTTATCTTCTGGAAAGACTCTACTCTTATCAAAATCATTAGAGAAAGAGATGTTATTGATTTAGTCGGTAAGAAAGATAGAACTGAAGGAACCTTTAAAGCTAATTATATTAGAGACTTTAAAACTAAAACTTACCTTCAACCTAACTCTGATCTAGCTGATAAGACTTACCGTGGGGATGATGCTATTAACGGGAAAGCTCCTATTGAGTATGCAATGGATATTCTAGGGGCTAAATTAGTCAATGATGAGATTAGAAAGCTAGCCCCTAGTTACAGCCTAATCTTCGAAAATAAAGAAACCTTGAGCCAATATAAGGCTTTAAAAGAAGAACTAATAAGAATAGCTAAACTTGTAGAGTTAGAACAAACCATATGATGACCAAGCAGATGAGAGCAAAAGAGATTGCAGAAATAACAAAAGTTATTATGTCTCTTATCGTTGATAGAAAACCATTAGTAATGGAAGAGACTTTCTTTGTCGCTTTAGCCTTAAGTTGCTTAGAAGCTGTTATTACTTGTGAAGAAGGATTACTAGCAGCTAATAAAATAGCAGAGAAAATGCAGGAAGGTTTATCTTTAGAAGAGATGAAAGAAATATTTATAGAAAACATATTTGAGGTAATACATTAAAATGGAAGCAATATATTTAGGAGATTGGAGTGATATAGAAGGATTAAAATCTGACTATAGAATCACAGATAAAGAATTACAGGGAGTAGAAATTATCGTAGCTTATTATAGCTATGAGAATTACTCAGGAGAATCTACTGTTATATTTAAACAGGATGGAAATCTTTATGAAGTAGAAGGTTCTCACTGCTCTTGTTATGGATTAGAAGACCAATGGTCTCCGACGTTAATTAGCGTAGAGTATCTACAGCATAAACTTAGAGAAGGGCTTATTAATGATTGGAATAATAAAAGAGAAGTTTATACAAAAGCTTTAGAGCAGTTAGGGGAAGAAGTTCCTTTACTCAAACCAAAAGAAGAGAACAAAAAAGAGGCAGTAAAAGTTAATCAAATAGCTCCAGCGGATAATCAAGGGCATAAAATATTAAGTGCTATAGCGGAGGTTATCTTAGATAAGCTTATAAAATCTGAACCATATACTTTAATACTTAGTGAAGTACTAGATAAGTACAAAGAGAATGAAGGGTTTATAACCGATAACGATTTACAAAGAATAATAGATAACAATTTAGAATTTACAAAACCAATAAATATATTAGGAGTAGCAGATGTATGAGTTTAAAAACATTAAACCAAACAGTAAGAGATTTAATTAGAGATAACTTATGGAGTGTCTACGATTTAGAAGCAACAACTAATTTAAGTCATACCACTTGGTATAACTATATTAAGCCTGATGCTTTTCTAACTAGAGTAGATTTTGAGTTACTAAGTTTTCTTAATAAACATTTATCTAATGAAGAATTATCTGAATTATTAATCTCTCACTTAAGGACTTATGAAAAACAAAGAAGACTTCAAAAGAACAAGACCAAAGTATGAGACCGAAGAACACTTAGAAAAAGAAAGAGACTTTGCAGATTGTCTTGCTAATAAGTGGAGTACTTATACTTGGGAAAAAGCTGACATGAAGATGGGCTTTGATTATTGGGTATATGACGATAACAGAGCATTAAGAGCTGTATGCGAGATTAAGATTAGAAATATATTTTCAACCTCTTATACTTCTATTCTTATTAGTAAAAGAAAGTTTGAAGGGATTAGAACTCTTTGTGACTTATGGGGGTATAACCCTACTAATAACATTCATCAAAATCCTCTGCTTCCAGTCTATGGGATATTTGCTTTTAGATTCTTAGATGGGGATTTCTATTACAGATACACACTTAAAGAATTAGAAGAGCAAAAGGCTAAGGGTCAGATATGGGAAGAAGAAGGCGGTGGAAGGACTAAACAAACAAGAGACAAATGGGATAAAGAAGATATAGTTCATATAGCAAGAGAACTACTTATTCCAATAGATGTTAAATTTAAGTCTGGTATTGTTCACGGTAGACGTAGTAGAAAGTTCTGTGAGTATAAGAAAAAAGAATATGAGATTAAGGATTAGGATATGAGTAGAGCAAGTTTGTACGACCAGAAAGTTAGACAACACTACACTAATCTTGGTTATCAAGTTCACAGATTACAGATTTATAATCGTTTTGCAGGGAAAGCTAAGGATGCTTTTGGATGGGCTGATTGGCTAGCTTATGATGCTGAAAATACTTTAATGATTCAATCAACTAGCCATGCAGCAAGAAAAGCTCATATTGATAAATACTTATCAGACCCTAAAATTTTAGAATCTATTAGAGATTGGGATTCTGCGGTGAATAGAATGGCTGTCTTAGTAACTTTTAAGAAAATAAAAATTAAAAGAGGGGGAGTAGGCTTTAAGTTTGAGCTAGTAGAAGAAAGTCTAGCACAAATTTTAGAATCTTATTTATAAATATTTTTATTTTATTTATAAATATATGTTGACAAATAGAAAGAATCGTTGATAAACTATGAGCATCAAATATAAACAAGTCTATGAGTCTTGTGATTTAAAAGGAACTAAGAAATATAAAAAATACAAGGAAGGGTTAGATAATATGAAAGAGATAGAAAAGGAAATGGTAGAGTTAGCAATGAAGGTTGCTAGTAATTTTACTAAAGAAAACTTAGAGAGTTTTTTATTAGGGTACTGTATTGATGATCTAGAGATCGCTGCAACAGATACAGTGTTACAATTATGTAGTTCAATAGCTAAAGATTTTACTAGCAAATAATCAAGGAAGAATAAATATGAGTGATAGAATACAAACGATCTCAACAGAGAAACACATTGATGCATTAGAAACTGAACTTCTTTTAATGATAAACGGGCTTAGTCTTGGTAAGATAAAACAAAAAGCTTGTGAATTAGTTAAGACTTCAGCTCTTTATGATTATGGGTACACAGCAGAAGATATGCATAAAGTTCTAATTGCAAAAGGTTTTAACTTTAAAAAAGATTTAGAGGAAGCAGAGAGAGCAGGGGATTATTTAAGAGATTATGTTAGTTATTCAGGAGAATATTAAAATGACTATTAATGACGCAAAAGAGCTAGCTACTAAATATAGATTAGCCGTAAGACAAGCTTATGAATTTGGGAAACAATTAAAAGATATGGAGTACGCAATACTTTTCACTAATAACAATGGTGAGAGTGGAAGTGAGTATTCTGATGATTTTCCAAACATCGATATTTGGAAGATAGAGAAGAAAGAAATTTAATATAAAGGGGGAAATAAAATGAATGAAATATTAATATCATTTGTTTTAATAACAAACTTAACATTTGGAATGAGTACAGCAGATGCAAAAAAAGCTTCTATTGTATCAGTTCAAAAACTTAATACTTTAAAGCCTTTTAAATTTAAGGCATCAAGAATTATTAAAATGAGAGATCCTTTCCCATTTGAACTAGATGGCTATAAAAGATTAGCAATGATTAATTCTAGAATCCAGAGGATTAATAGAATTAGAGGAAACTATGTAACTGTTATAGATCGTAGCGATATTGCAGGGCTATTAGGAATAGCGTACATGTGTCAACCAAGAGAATTAAGAAAACAAGCTAGCTTAGTATTTCATCCAAGAGATGTGAACAATAAAGCAGATGCTAAGTTTACTGGAATAATAGCAGCTCACGAGACAGGGCATCAAATAGGGTTTCCGCATGTAAACATCTTTGATAAGTTTTTTATATCAATCATGAGTTTTGATATATCTGCTTATAGATATATTTCTACTCAATTAAAAAGATTTGTTTTCTATGATAAACCAGATGCTTTGGCCGAATTTAATTGTAGTCAAAATTCACCAAAGAGCTTAAGGAAAGTTATTGAGGAGTTTAAATGACTAAAGTATTCAACACGCACATAGAAGCAGCTAGGTATTTGTTAGAGAAGCCTACAGAGCATGAAGTTTATGTAATGTATGGAAGAAGTAAAATATATTTTAGTGCAAACGAATTTGGAACTATTTCAAATGGACAAGGAGATTCTGAAGTCTTGGAAGACTACTCACCCCCCTTCAAAGCAGTCGAGCCGGAGAAGAGTAACGAGGATTATGTGGAAGAGCTATGCAAACTAGATTCTAATTTTCAATCAGATAGAAGTAGGTCAATTGCACGGAAGTGGCTAGAAATCATGGACGAGAAAATCAAAAAGGCGTTAGCGAGATGAAAATAAAATTTCCCCCTGAAGCAGTAGTAGGAATTCTTGCAGCAATTGGAGTTATAATGGTCTTTTATTACATATCTCTTTTTCCTATTTGTTCTATTGAATCTGATCCAAAAGCAAGAGCTTCTGCGTTTGAAGCTTGCATGAAGTTATTACCTCAAGGTCCAACAACTACAACATACAATGATTGGGATGATGTTGTTTACGAATGTGGGCGACAAGCATCTATAAATACAGAAAGGAAAATATGCAAATGACCGACACAGAAACCTTCACGAGCAATAAGACGGGTAAGAAGTATAGATTAAAAGATTTAGGAACTTTATCTAATCCTAGATCCGTTCAGTTTCATGATAGATGTGGAATTGTAGAAAGAACGTTAGACCCATCTAAACAGTATTTACTTTTAGAAGAAATCATCGAACCTGTGTTGGAGGTTGGGGATTGGGTTAAATATACGAATGGAATTGGAAACAAAGAAGGTTGTTACGAGATAACAGAAGACCATCAACTACCAATTAATTTAAAATATAAATGTGAAATCCGCAAAGCAAACAAAGAACACTGGATTAAGGAGAACGGGGAATGGGTCAAGAAATGATTGCACTATCAATAGTAATATTAGCTTACGTTTTAGATAAAAACTTTGAGCGTCTATTTAAGATGTTACAAAACATAAATGTAAATTCTACTGGAACCATTAATCATATTTATCAACCAACCGAGGAGCAGGCGGAATGAAATACATCAGACTATATAGAAGATATAAAAGAGAAGAATTACAAACAGCATTCACGATTCATTCTATAATGAATTTATCTTTGTTTATTTATGCATTGATAATAGTTGAGAAAAGTCCTCTTACTACATGTGCAATATTAGCATTTAGACTTTTAGACCTTTTATCAGAATGGTTAATACCAATTGAAGTTGAAGATGATAGCGAGGCGAAGAATGGATAAGGAAGAATTAATAAACAATATTAAATTAATTTGGATGAAAGAAAATCCACATATTAATGTTACTAAAACGGATATTGAGTTTGGATTAGAGTTTGCAAAGCTAGGCATCCGCTACGGGTTTGAGAAAGCAAGATTGAAAGCTAAAAAAGGAATAGGAATGGATCTATGGCCTATATGGGGAGATCACTATGATTCAGCAGAAGAAGTTTTAGCGGAATTGGATAAGGAGCAAGAGAAGTGAAAGCGTACATACATAAAGAGTATTTAAATTTATTCAAAGCTCATAAAAATGTAATAACTTTCGTAGGGATAGAACCTACCGTAGAAACAGTTCCTATAAATATTTTTACCGACCAAGAACTAGAAGACATAAAACTAGCAGCAATAAACGAGTATCTTTCAGCTCTCCCAGAAGAACAGAAGCCGATGATTGACAGAGTCTCATACTACAGAGGGCGTGAGGATGGGAAGGCTAATGCTGAGATTGAGAAAGAGCAAGTGGCTAGGGATGCTTGGTTTGCAGGGGCAATGATAGATAAAAAAGAAACGACTTTTCAAGACTACTGGAAAGAAAAGAACAAGTAATATGCAAGAGGGTGAGCAAGTATGTGGGAAATACTACAGTGTAACTCCCCTAAGAAATCGGGAACGCTGTGTAATGAAAGATGTTTCTACAGACGACCGTACATCAATCTGGCTCAGGGGGATAATAGGTTCGAATCCTATCTCACTCTCTTGGATGTTATTTTTACAGAGGTATCAGATGACTAAAACTCTAGAGGAAAGAATATCAGATGTGCTGTATAAACATAGTTATGAATGTGATTCTGAAGATGTTGCAAATCTTGTTAAACAAGAACTCCAAGCAGTGCTGGATGAGGCTAAGAAAGAATCTTCTACACCATTAGAAACATACCTTACAGAAGATATTATAACTTTGCCAACCTTAGAACGCATCATAAAGGACAGAATGAAATGACAGCACATACTCAATTCAGGAAAGGTCAGAAAGTAGTTGTGTTCTTTAAAGATAAAATAAAACAAATCATAGGTAAATTTATCGCAGTGAATTCAAGAGGCATACTCTTAAACATTGATGGAAGCAATTTCTATTACCCAATTAGGGATATTAGACAGATTTCAATATGGAGGCAGAAATGACAGAAGCACTCAAAGATTTTGAAGTTATCCTGTTAATGCAAACTTTAATTAGACGGATTATGGAATCTCCAGAAGGCAGAGAAATTTATTCAGAAGCCCTTCAAGAGTATTCTATTTCTGGTTCAATTACCGACGAAAGACTCAGAGAAATAATAAAAGATAAGCTAATATTAGAGGAGGATAAATGACACAAAATAAAAAGAAAGCATGGGAAGGAAAGCTATGGAAAGATTATTTCAAAGAAGAAATTCAAAAAGCCTGTATCGGAAAAACAGAAAAGGAAAAAGAAGAGATTAAGTTTGAAGCCGGTATGGCGTTACTTGGTCAAAACTTTTCAGGGATACAAGGGTTTTCCATCAGAGGAAAAACAAAATGACACAAATACACAGCGACTGGAACGAGCTTCGAGAGTTAAGTCATGGTGATAGAATAAACTTAATTACAAATGAATCTTCTTCTCTTTCTGGAACGGCTGATTATTTTACAGTCTATGATGATAGAGAAAATAAGTGGGAACTGTATAAAGATTTAATTAAAGAAGCTCAACAACACTTAGACAGAATCAAAGCACTAGTGATGAGTAGAGGGAAGGAATGATGATAACGACAGACTATGAAGAACTAGAACATAACCAGCTACACCCAAAAGATATTAATACATATGAAGATGTTCTTAGATATATAAGACGAATGTCTATTGACTTAGGGATGGAATATGGTAGTGAAGAATGGGAAAGAGAGAGGTTTAACAGAGCTGTAGTTATATTAAATGAACTATGCAATCAAGAAAAGTAAAAGAACTATCAGATGAGCAGTTAGCTACTAAGCTACAGAATTGTGAAGAACAATACTTTTCCCTAACATCTAACCCAGATAGTTATAGAAAGCTTAGATTAATAGCGAACTTAAATAAATCTTTAGAACAATTGAGGTATGAGCTAGATCAAAGAACTCAAAAAAAACAAGAAGAAAAGAAAAGAATAAAAGAACAATCTACCTAAGTTTATCTAGCAATTGTAATGTCCCAGTTATCCCAGCTACTAATATAAATACTAAAGCAAATAGTTTATTAACAGTTGGTAATGGAATAGCCTTATCAAATCTATCAATTATATCACTAAGTCTTTGAGTTAAAACTTTATTAGCATTAGTATTTTCAGCTTGGCTTTCTATTAAAGCATCTATTCTATTAATAAGTTTAACTTCCATTCCTACAATAGATGTCTTTAATAATTCTACAGTACTTTCTAGTTTAGATAGTCTAATATCCGTTCTTCCAGCTTCCCAAGCTTTACTTGGAGACTTATGCCCTAAATCATCCATTAATATATCCTCCTGAGTATTTGGCATAACTATCCTTTATTAGAATTTATAAGTTTGAATCTTCTCTCCATCATCCAAAGACTTCATTCCCTTAGTAGCGTCATCGTCATACCCAACATTAGCTGCCAACTGAATAGTATCTGGTGCTATTTCTTTTAATAATGCTGCTTCTTTTTGTCTTCTAGCTGTTAACTCTGGTTGTTTCCAAGTTTGCTTCTCTAAGAAATTAGATGCTTCATCCCATCTCCCCATAGTAGCGTAATCCCAAAACGTAGGAAGTTTCTTTTTAATATCACCAAAGTTATAAGCTAAAGATAACATTACAGTCCTTGCTTGTACTGGGAGATCTTCTAGACTTGCTCCAGTCTCAGTCTTATATTGACTCTCTAATGTCTCTTTAGATGCTTGTTTAATAGCTTTAGATAACTCTAATGCTTCATTTTCATCTAAGGATACTGGATAGTCTTTCATTCTTTGTTTTGCTAACTCTCCTTTAGTTCCTAATAGTGGTAGAACTTTAGAGATAATATTCTCTGATACCCCAGTATCTCTAAGAGACTTAACATCAAAAGCTGCTAAATTAACACCCATACCAATAGTTGGGTTACCTCTAGTATCTAAATAAGCTTTTGGTTTAAACCCTTCTTGTTGCTCTAAGAAAGTATCTTCAAATGATTTTTGTTCTTCTCCACCCATATATTTATATGCCCATGACGGTAAAGGTTCTTCTCTTCTTATTTTATTAATAACTTCTATTTTTCTAACAGGGTCGCCATCTAATACTTTAGATAACTTTTGAGTGGCTTTGATTCTCTCATCAGGATCTATAATTACTCCATCAACTAAAGAATCAATCCCCGGAATCTTAGAACTACCAAACAAATTAGGAGATGCTTTTATCAACTCATACACCCCAGCTCTCTGGTCTTCTACACTACCTGATAAAAGAGCTTTAACGGCATCTAGAGAGTCCTTTGGTATTCCTGACATATCAGGGTCTACCTTAGAGACATAATTCATTACAGAAGCAGCAGTACGTTCTAATGTAGGAGTTTGTTTAGCTTCTTGTTCTTTTCCTACTACTTCACCTAGAGCATCTGGAATATTAATCTTATCAGCATAGAAGTCTTCAGTGTTTACTCCTTCTAGTAATGGATCTCCAAACTCTTGAGGAGCTAATAATCCCCCATCTAAACTCATTTGGTCAGGAGTTTGCGGGATACCCATGTTAAGAGCTGCATCTATATTATTGGCAGCATTAGCATCTGAAATACCAAAATTACTAGTCTTAGCCATATCAGCAATAGAAGGGATTAACCCTAAATTCATAGCATTAGACTTATACCCAGCAGGAGTAGCATCCCCAACAAGAGAAGGAATAACCCCTCTTTGAAAATCATCTACTGCTACATTCGCTTGATCTCCTACAACCCCAGCACCTGCAAAATAAGGTAAGCTTTGTTCAAAAGCCATATCTGCTGGCATAGAGATAGGAGCTTGAGAAGCACCCAATTCTCTTTGTAATCTTCCTAATGAAACTTCTGGTAATAACTGAGCCCCTTCAATATTCCCCGGGTTAACAGCAGGAGTTCTTATGTCTGGTAATTGTCCATACTTACCTTTATTAAATACTCCAAACATCTTTCCAAGCATCGACTCTTCTTTAGGAGTGTACATTAGTGCTTGTTCTCCTGTTTTAGCTGCTAATGTAGAAGTTTTAGAAGTTGCTCTCTGAGCAGCTCCTTCTATCCATTTTAAAGCATTCATTGAGTCAGTTAACTCATCCCAACTAGAGATTAACCCTGCTCCATCTGGTAATTGCTTAAGAGATCCTTTAACAGCAGAGTTAATAGATTCAGCAGCACTTTTAAATAATTCTGGATTAATTCTTCCTAGCTCATCAGATGAAGTTTTATATCCTAATCCTGCTAGCTTTTGCCCTAACGTTAAAAACTCCTCTCCAGTAACTGGTGCACCATCTATCATTTTAGTAATAGTAGGTAAAAGCTTCTGAGCATCAGGTAATCCTTTCTTTGCAGCCTCCTCTACTTGGGCAGCAATTCCTAAAAACAAATCTGGATTAGAATTGACGACATCATTAGAGATATTCTGAAACGGTAAATCTTTTACCATTGCAGCTCTTGCAGCTCCTAACTCTCCAAATACTTCAGCCGCTTTACTCTTTACAGCTGGAAAGTTTTTAGTATCTCTAAATACTATAGGAAACAATTCAGCAACTTTATCTCCAACAGTTCCTGTTCCACTAGACAATGGATTATAAATATTCTCTACATCTTTAGGAGATACTTTAAAGGCAGAAGTAATTGGAGTAAAATCTCCACTAGCTAATTGCTGCCCAGACTTATTTATAATATCTATTACTTCTTCAGGCTTTTTACTTAATTGCTCTGGTAACTCACCTACTACAGAAGTTAACTCTTTCTTAGCAAGGTCTGTAGCTTCACTTACTTTTCCCCCACCAAGCATTCCTAATCCAAACTCAGCAATACTTCCTAAGTCATATTCTCTAGGATCTCCTAGAATATTAGACTCTCTATTCTTATCAAGAGTAGTATTAAAATCACCAAGAAAACTTCCCTGTTGAGGAGCATTAGGACTATAAGCTCTATCAACAGCATTAGCCCCTGACTCGATAAAAGCATCCATAATATCTCCTGCTTCTTGAGCCGCTAAAGATGATGCTATTCTTCCAGCTGGAGCAGCGGTATACCCCATCAACCCTGAGAATCCAGCAGAAGCAGCTCCTTTAGCAATTGGATAGATAGATTCAGCAGCTTTAACTAATGGAGTTCTAGTCGCTTCTACAGAGGCTATTTGCTCGTCTAATGAAGCTTGTTGAGCATCAAAGACAGCTAACTTAGCGTTAAGAATTTCTTTTTGAATTTCAGGATTAAGTTGCTTCTCATCTCCATTAACAGAGATTAAAGCTTCTAATGCTGGGGTAGATAATAAACTTTCAAAACCTTCATCCATTACTTCTTAACTCCTTGTTGCATTCTTTGTTGCATATAAAACTTAGCTCTATCTGGATTAAACTGTAATTGATTTGTAATAGATGAAGTTCCAGAACTTCCAGTTGACTTATACTTATCTAATGAAGTTCCAACCCCACCAGCTTCATTCATTCTTTGATAAGATGTTTTATATTGATTAATGTTCCCCCACGCTGTAGGAATAGATTCTCCATCCTTAGTTGGAATAGAGTCTATTAACTCTCCACCTAAAACTCCTATCTCAGTAGAAGCTCTATCTTTATAAGTCCCAGCAACATCTATTAAAGACTGAACCCCATCTACTCCATTTAATTTTTGTTGAATAGCTGCTAAAGCGTCTGACCAAATATTAGCACTTTCTAAGTTAAGAATAGTATCTCTTGGAAGTCCTGCACTGTTTAATAGATATTCTAAAGCACTAAAAGCAGCTCCACCTTTGTTAATAGCATCAGCTTTTAATTTTAAGATTAAATCATTAAAAACAGCAGCTTTCTGACTAGAGTCAGTAGACTTATAAGTTTCAATTGCTTTATTAAAAGTTTGCATTAAAGGTTCATAAGCCTCAACTTTTTGTTTTAATTGAGCAGCTTCTTTCTTATCTAAATCACTAACTATTCCATTACTTCCGACTACTGGATTTACCTTAACTCCAAAAGTAGATAAATCTTGATTCACCTTTTCATACTTAGAAAGCCTATCTTTATTTTCTAAGTCTAATTTACGTTGCTCTGCTGCCTGTTTGCTTCCTTCTCTTGCGTCAAGTAA
>JACCDR010133039.1_pt1 | contig 11587 bp, 10 predicted proteins | sample 7446431 | NCBI WGS metagenome assembly JACCDR01 (sample SAMN15323443, study PRJNA562643) | freshwater metagenome | isolation source: river surface water | place: USA:Blue River Watershed | collected 2017-08-17
CAGCTGTAGGTACACGACGAGAAATTATATTCGAGTGTGAGCCTGAATTTTCTTCAGGGAAACCCGTTGCAATCACGGTGACTTTGATTTCATTTTTCTTTAGTTTGTCATCCTTGATCGCACCGAATATTACCTTAGCATGAGGATCAATGGACTCAGTAATAATGCGGGCAGCATCTTGGATCTCGAGCATGGCTAGATCATCACCGCCGGCAATTGCAAATAGGACACCCTTGGCTCCAGTGATGGAGACTTCAAGTAGGGGAGAGTTGATAGCAGCGCGAGCGGCTTCCTCAGCTCGCTTTTCGCCGGCTGAAACTCCAACCCCCATTAAAGCTGAGCCAGCGTTTTCCATAACACTACGGATATCAGCAAAGTCGACGTTAATGATACCCGGCATGGTGATAAGATCAGAGATACCCTCAACCGCTTGCTTCAAGACATTGTCACATTGTTCAAAGGCATTTTTGACAGTGGTCTCGCGATCGACAATAGCTAAGAGTCGATCATTGGGGATGGTGATCAAAGCATCGACTTCTTTCTTTAGTTCCTCAATACCTTGAAGCGCAAGACGCATGCGTTCTTGTCCTTCAAAGAGGAAAGGTTTGGTAACTACACCAACTGTTAGCGCTCCAGTCTCGCGGGCGATTTTGGCCACGACCGGTGCTGCACCAGTACCAGTACCACCACCCATTCCACCAGTCACAAAGATCATGTCGGAACCTTTGATGGCGTTCGCAATTTCTTCGCGGGTTTCCTCGGCCGCCCTTCGCCCCATGTCGGGATTACCACCAGCCCCTAGTCCACGAGTTAAGTTTTTCCCGATGTGAATTTTTTTCTTGGCGAGGGAATGGTGAAGGTCTTGAGCATCACTGTTGACGGCGATGAACTCAACTCCTTTAACTTTCGATCCTACCATGTAGTTGACGGCGTTGTTACCAGAACCACCAACTCCCACTACTCGGATGCGCGCAAAAGATTCAACGTCTGATTTGATATGTTCCATAAAAATTAAAATGCCTTGTACCCACCCCTGAGTACCTTAAATTAATAAGCTCAGTAATAATACCGCTTATCACAAAATCTGTCACGATATTGACATTGTGAATTTGTCTGTGATTGACAGAATAAAAATAATGTTACGGTAGGAATTGATTTAACCAAGCAAATACACTCTTTTTAGTTTGCTTCACCAAGCCAATTGTGGAGGTTTCTCCCACATCACTAGCACCCCACATACATAGACCGTAGGCAACAGACCAGGAAGCATCTTTGACTTTAGTGTTTTTACCAATCTCTAAAGTGGCAGTTCGGGCTGGTAGGAGTAGAGTGTTTTTTGCTACTTCAACGATTCCGTGAGTGTTTGATCCACCCCCGGTTAGGATGATACCAGCTGGTAGTAGACCATCGCGTTTAATTTTTTTGAGGTGTGTGTCGATCAGAGAAAAGATAGTTGTTAGTCGACCCTGAATGATTTCGTCGAGACGTTTTTTGGAGTAGGTAGCACTAGTCATTCCCCCGCGCTTAATTTTCTCCGCTTCTTCGATTGGTACTTTAAGTCCAAGGGCAATGTCGTTGGTGATATCAGTGGCACCGACAGGGAAGATTTTTAGAGAGATTGGAGTGTTGTCTTCAAAGACCACTATGGAAGTAGTTTCAGCACCGATGTTGGTCAAGATACACCCGGCCCGCTTTTGTGTTTTGTTAAGCATGACAAAGCTAGCTGCTAAAGGAGAGGCGATCACGTCTTCGACGTACACACCTACTGCCTCGACAGCTGAAATAAGATCGTTGATGTGTTGTTCGAATGAGGTAATAAAAAGACTGTCGACCTCTAGCTTGGTACCACGCATTCCTTGTGGTCGACCGAGAACTTCAACGCCATCCACACTGTAACGAAGGGGGATACTGTGAAGGATACGACGATTAGGTACATGATCAATTATTCTTTCTTCGCTATCCTGCATGACTTTCTCTATATCATTCTGAGTGACTTCCGAATCGGCTCGTGAAGGGATGATTTCGCCGCGGGAGTAGGTTTCTTCTAATCCAACACTACCAATCGCCACATGTGCCTTTTTTACCACTAGGCCAGACATCTTCTCGGCTTGGACTAAAGCGCTCTTGATACTGCGTGATACTTCGTCGGGTTGAATGATGTAGCCATTTTTTAGTCCACGACTTTCGGCGTAGCCAGTCCCGATTATCTCCGGTAGTGCCTTGTCTGAGGCACCGCGCTTAACACGAGCAATTGCCACCTTCACATGGTAGGTGCCGACGTCGATCCCGGTGATGATATGGTCTGACATAAGTTGTTAGGAGATATTAAAACGACGGACGAATTTTTTCTCCAATGTCTCCATTTTAGGCCCGTGATCGTGACCCTGTAAATGAAGGAGGCCGTGGATAAACAAAAAAGCGATGTAGCCGTCTTTAGTAAAGCCATAGTCTTTGGCTTTAGGGTAGGATATTTCGGGACAGAGGTAAATTTCACCGGAAGCTTCACTAAGTGGAAAAGATAATACATTAGGGGAGTAATCTTTCTTTCGTGTGGAGAGATTTATTTGTCTGGCGCGCTTTAGGCCGACAAATACCAAAGACAGTTCATACTTTTTCCCCAACACGGCTTCTTTAATGTCTTGGTAATTGTGTCTTGGATAGGGACGTTTTATGGTGCTCGAGAGTGAGAAATTGGCGCTCATTTATGTAGTATGACACAGAAAAGGCTAAAGAAAAACCTCCCTATGGGGAGGTTTTTCTTTAGCGCCGACCGCGCTTCTGTTCGGTAATTTTTCCGAGTTTCAGAAGTTTTTCGTAGGTAGTCTTTTTGGCTAACTTCTTTAGTTTAGCTACTCGCTGGACGTTTTCGCTCTTAGTTCGGGTGTGGTAGCGAGAGGAACGAACCTTATTAATAATTCCTGCCCCCTGAACACGCTTGGTAAAACGGCGAATTAGATTCGCACTGCTCTCGTTGTTATTCTTATCGACTTGAACGTTTGTTGCCATATGTGGGGAGAGAATAACATTATTCTTAACGCTCTGCAAGTTAATTTTAGGAAACGCTGACTTGACGCTTAAGTTTGCGCAAAAGGGCTTCTAGGGAGACATTTTCTTGGTTTCTTTCCCGCATGTCACGTAAGATAAAGGTTTGATCAACGAACTCTTTCTGGCCGATAATGACCGTGTAGCGGACACCGCGAGACTCGGCGTCACGCAATTGGGCGGAAAGCGAGTCACTAGCTAAGTCGTGACGCACGGGGACACCAACACGCTTGAGTTCCTCGATGATTTTAAGGGAACGGACTTTTGGTCCAAAACCGAGCTGAACAACATAAACATTTGGATTAGGGTGTTTGGCTTTGGGGAGTCTGGATGGTTGTTTGGAGTTTTTGTAGGTGATCACGGCTCCGACTCCGCCAATACGAGAACGAGTTTTGCGGTACAGAAACTCATCAAAACGACCACCGGAAATTGAAATGGCAGGGGAACCATCCTCTTCGCGATTAGTTGGCTCAATGGCAAACAAAGCATCAGAGTAGTATTCGTGGTGACCAACCATCTTTGGGTCGATTTCGTAAGGAGTTTCAGTCATGTCAAGATACTCCACAATCTCACGGAAGTGTTTACGACTTTGGTCGCTTAAATATTCCAGAGGATTGGGGCTACGATAGGCTAGGTCATGTTCTTTGTCGACTAAGTGCATCAGGGCCAAGAAGGGATGCTCTTTCATTAATTCACGGGCTGAAGGAGGTAAGTACTCTAGGCGTTTACGTAGGAAGTTGGAAAGTTCACGACTGTAGCGGGTGGTCGACTCGTTGTCGCCAAGAGAGTTGATCCGGACAATATGGTCTTCAATGCCAAGATCTGACAAGATAGAACGACCAGCCTGTATCAGAAGTGCCTCACCAATGCTTTTTTGAACATTAAAAATACTTAAGGTAAGGGAAGTAGTATCGCTGTTGGGGATTTGATCAAGAGAATAGAGTAGTACTGGGGTGTTGAGGGCGTGTAGGTTAAGCACACAATAGTTAGACACGCAGTTAGTGAGGAGGCCGTGTTGTGAATCGTGCTTATGATCTTCGGCGGTAAAGTTCTGACTTAATAGCGCTTCACAGTTTTGGCAACGTGGATCAGTCTTTAAGACCTCTGCAGTCTTGAAGCCGAAATGTTCTGCAGTGTTACTAGCTACTTTTAGAAACTCTGTCGGTGAATATTTCATGTTGTTTTTTGTATTTTACTCCGAAATATTTTTAATCGCCACTTTTACTAATTGCTCCAGGCCAAACATCCGCTGACTGAGGAGGGAACAACCTCAAGAAGGCTCGACCAACGATCCGATCTTCTTGTAGGACTCCCCAAGCTCGCGAATCTGAGCTGTGGTCACGATTGTCACCCATCACAAAGTATTCTCTTGGTCCTAATTCTTCTACTAAGTTATTGTTAGGGTTCATTTCTGCGATGTATGGCTCGCTTAAGACTAGGCCTTCGGGATGAGACTCGTTTTTAATTGTGACTTTATCACCCTCAATAACGACTGTGTCACCAGGTGTACCGATAACACGTTTGATAAAGAACTTTGAAGGGTCGAGAGGGTAGCGGAAGATTACCACGTCACCTCTTTCGGGTTTTTGAAGATAATAACTCACTTGATCAACAATCAAATATTCTCCGTTTTGGAAGGTTTCTTCCATTGAGGCACCGGAAACAATAAATGGTTGGGCAATAAAGAGGCGAATCGGAAAGACGATTAGGAGAGCAATAATAGAGAAGCGGATAATTTCTGGTAGTTGACCACCGATCTTGTTTTCAACTTCCGTTGTTTCTTCAATCAGAGGGATAGTAGAGCTATCGTCACTAGATTTTTTTGAAGAAAATAGGTTCATAAATTTTTATTACTTGTATTATACGCGAAGAAAAAATGAAAAACAAATTTTGATTTCTTTGATACAATATATCTCATGTATTACATCGTTGCGCTTGGTAATGTTGGTGAAGAATATAAAAATACTCGCCACAATTTTGGTTGGTTGGTAGCTGATTATGTGGCACAAAAAATTGCCGCTAGTGAATCCAGTCGTGATTCGTATCTTGAAGGAACTTTAAGACGAGCAATGATAAAAGAAGAGTCGATAACGATTCTTTATCCAGAGACAATGATGAATAACTCGGGTCGGGCGGTACGTAAATTAGTTAAGAAAGAAGAGATACCTAAACTGATCGTATTTCACGATGATATCGCCCTACCCTTTGGTAAGGTGAAGATATCTTTTGGTCGTGGTGCCGGAGGTCATAATGGAGTCGATTCACTCATTAATCACCTTGGGACCAAGGCTTTTCTCCGGATTAGACTGGGATTAGCTCCACGAGGTCTTTTTAGTGGAAAAACCAAGGTGATTACTGGCGATAAGTATGCTCGCTTTGTGTTGGGGCGCTTCTCAGGTACAGAACAAAAACAAATCCCAGTAGTGGCTGAGAAAGTTCTAGCAGCTTTGGCTCTGCTCATTAGTGAGGGGAAGGAAAAGGCAATGAATCAGCTGAATTAGGTTAAAAAAGTCGGCACGCCAAGGGGCGTGCCGGGGTAAGGTTTCTTCATACACTAAAGTGTTTAGTGAAAAGCTGGTTGGTTTTGGCGGCCATTATGAAGTCGTTTCGGGTTATTCCTCCGAGAGAATCGGTGGTCCAGTAGACACTCAGCTTTACTGTGTGGTCATTAAGTAGGTGGGAATAATAAGATGGGTGATGTCTTTGTTCGTCGGCGATTAAACCAAGTTTCTTTTTGAAATCATCTTCTTGCTTGAGGCCTGGAAGAGAAAAAGTCTTTACTAGGGCAGGGTTATGCCAACTATTTTTGGTTACAGACCAGTCGTGTATTGCTACAAGTAGCTGTACTATCCTTTCTTCGCTTAAAAGGTTTTTTGGCTTCGCATACATTATGCAGCGACCGTTCACCAGAGCTTCGAAGGTATCAAGGTTCATGTAGGTGACCCATTTGTTTCTGTCCGGAGTCTATCTCAGTTAAATCTAATGTCAAGAAAAGCGTGTCTCGCGACACGCTTTTCTTCTATCGTAGCTTAGTGATCTGTCCTAAGCGTTTCCTTCTTTGTATGACAAAGTCATCTTCTGTTCGTTTGGTTCAAAGAGAGTAATCTTGAACTTGTATACATTACCTAAGGATAGGGTTGATTTTAGTTGATCTTCCTTCTCGAATTCAGAAATGTGGACCAGACCAGCCACTCCTTCTTCGATGGAAGCTAGAGCTCCGTGCTTATTGTATTTGATCACTACAGCGTCAACAATCTGGTCCTTCTTGTATTTCTTGCTTGCTTCCACCCAAGGATTTTCCTTAAGTTGTTTGATCGAAAGTGAAATCTTATCGTCTTTTACTTCAATGACTTTGACCTTAACTTTGTCGCCAACTTTGTATAGTGAGCGAGTATCCTCAATTAGACCCCAATCTAGCTCAGAGATATGAACTAGACCCTCTAGACCTTGTTCGACCTTGACGAAGATTCCGAAGTCAACTGCTCCCGTAACCTCACCTGTTAGAACATCACCGACTTCATATTTGCCCACTTTCTCTTCCTTCTCTTCTTTTTCCTGAAGTCCCTTTTCGGAGAAGATAAGTTTATGTTCCTTCTGATCGGCAGTGATCATTACGACACTTAAGTGTTTACCAACTAAAGAGTTGAGAGCGGTAAGGATTTTGTCTTTGTCACCATCGGTTACTCTTGGGTAGTTATCAGCTGATAACTGTGAGGCTGGTAGGAAGCCCTGGATACCTTGCCATTCGATGATGATACCGCCTTTGTTGGCTTCTTTCGCTTCAAGACTCATCACAGTACCGCGCTTTACGGCTTCTTCTGCATCAGCCCAGATTAGAGCTTGTCTGGCTTCCTTGAGAGAAAGTTCTATGTAGCCATCCTCGTTTTCTGGCATCACTACCTTAGCGGCGATGGTGTCACCGACTGAGACTTTGCGCAAGATATCGCGAGCATTCATGTACTCACGACCGTAGATCATACCAGTCCCGAAAGGTGGTAGGTCAACAAAAACGCAAGCGCGTCCAATAGCGGAAACCGTACCGTCTACTAATTGTCCTTCTCTTGGGGCCGTGGGGGTACTGGCAATCAGTGATTGCATTACCGCACTTTCTTTTACCTCTGACATATATATTGTGTTAATTCCGACGACACGGGCTCCTGCTACCGTAACTCGTGGCCATGACCGTAAGCAGGGGATTAAGCGTGTGTCGCTAGAAGCTATTAATTACCAAAAATGGTAGGGGAAATATAATATAATTTTGCTCAGTTGTCTAATTTGCACACTTGGAATAGTTGTGGTATGGTTGGGACCGATCAACAAATGGGGAGGTTCCCATGCAAACTGCGGTAGATTTGTTCAGGATGGATCAGGATAGTTTCTGCTCCTTCTTTAGTGGTCTTCGGCGCTTTGACCTCGAAAGTTGGAGAGGTGAAGATCCAAGTAGGTGTTGTACTGTTGCTCAGACCAAGGAAGGTTTACCAAGTATCTTGGCCGAAATAAAGGCCAGTCATGACAATGCAGAGATACTTTGGGTCATGTATGTTCTGTCTGATCCAGTGCCGACTTGGGTGGTTTACGCTCGGGTCGGTAAGGACAGTGACGTCGACGACCGTTTGTTTTTCCCGGGTGTGGGTGCTGGGGCGAGTGTGATGTCAAAGCACTTTCAAGCTCTGATGTACTGCCGAGGTGAGGTGGAGGACCCGCTTTTGGTGCAGTTGTGATCTTTGGTCGCGTACGTAGTTTGTACGCGACTTTTTGTTTTAAAATTTTGAGACCAAAAGACTTTAGCGTATAATACTCGCACTATGGTAATCACACATCACGGTGGACAGGCTTTTAAAGTTTCTTTTGGCGAAACTACCTTAGCCTTTGATCCCATCTCCAAAAAATCAAAATTAGACAGCGTAAAGTTTGGTTCCGACGTAGCTTTCATTAGTTTGAATCATCCCGATTTTAATGGTGTGGACCAGGTGGCTCATGGTAGTAAGGAACCGTTTGTGGTTAAAGGTCCTGGTGAATATGAGATTGGTGAAGTAACTGCCCGTGGCTTTGGAGTAAAGACAGTGTACGAAAAAGTCGACCGATACAACACTATCTATCAAGTGCGACTAGAGGATATGAATATGGTCTTCTTGGGAGCGTTAGGAAGTGCCGAAATTGACCCTAAGATTCTAGGTGAATTTGGCGATATCGACATTCTCTTTGTGCCGATTGGTGGGGGAGATGTCCTAGATGTTCCGCAAGCTTCTAAATTAGCGGTAAAGCTTGAGGCTAAGCTTATTATCCCGATGCACTATACTAAAGAAGCACTCAAAGCTTTCCTAAAGGAGATCGGTAGTGATGAAGAAAAACCCCTTGATAAACTAACCATTAAAAAAAAGGAAGTTAGTGAGATGGAAGGAGAGGTACGAGTTTTGTCATCATAAGTGACATGTTCAAGTTCTTTGCGCAGATAAGACAAAAACCTAAACACGTTAGAAACAATTACGCGTTATTCTTTGCGAGTATTTTTTCGGTTTTTGCTTTTTCCTTATGGCTCTTTACCCATAATTATTCAGGAATCGACCTTAAAGGAGACGAAAGTAAAGCTGAAAGTGAGGCGGAAGCACCCTTTTCTACGCTACTTGAGGAAGTTAAGTCACAATTCTCTGAAGTGAAAAATTCCCTGAATGATCTTGATGTTAAAGAAGAGGTCGAAACGACAAATGAAGAAGCCACTACTACGAATCAGGTGGATATGGAAGCCGCTTTCCGTTTTTCTACCAACACCACTCCTGTTACAAAAAGAGAAGAGGTGGTTTTGCTAGCTACCTCGACCGCTAGTACTAGTTCTACCACCAAAAAAGTGGAAACTAACTAGAACTCATATTTGGTCTTGGATAAACTCCCTCTTCTGGGGATTTCTATGCTATAATTGGTCATTAAATTTAGATAGTCAATTAAGAGAATTATGCCGAAAAAGACCATTGTCCCAGAAGCTCCCATTCCACATCAAGGTGTCATTGTTCAAAGTATCACAACCGAAATGGAGACGGCCTACCTCGACTATGCGATGTCGGTTATTACGCAACGAGCACTTCCGGATGTGCGAGATGGTTTAAAGCCAGTACATCGTCGTATCCTCTACTCGATGCGTCTCAATGGCCTCACTGCTTCCGCGCGTTTTCGTAAGTCAGCGACGGTAGTGGGAGACGTACTTGGTAGCTTCCACCCGCACGGTGATACTTCAGTATATGAAGCAATGGTCAAACTAGCACAACCTTTCTCGACACGTTATCCACTAGTGATTGGTCAAGGAAACTTTGGTTCGATCGACGGTGACGGAGCAGCGGCCTACCGTTACACTGAAGCGAAGATGTCGAAGCTGGCGGAAGAAATGCTCCGTGATCTTGAGAAGGATACGGTTGACTGGCGACCAAACTTCGACGGTACTAAGAAAGAACCAACGGTTCTACCAGCGGCCGTCCCTAATCTTCTTCTCCTTGGTTCACTCGGAATTGCGGTGGGAATGGCGACCAATATTCCACCCCACAATCTCCGCGAATTGTCTCAAGCAGTCGCCCACTTAATTGATGATCCAGAAGCGAGTACTGACGATCTCTTGAAGTTCGTCAAAGGACCAGATTTTCCAGTAGGTGCTATTGCTTTTAACCAAAAAGATATTGCCCATGCCTACGCTAATGGTAAAGGGGGAGTAGTGGTGCGTGGTGAAGCGGAGATTGTCGAAGATAAGCGAGGTGCTTTCTCTATCATCATCACTTCGATTCCATATCGAGTAAATAAAGCAGACTTGCAAGTTAAGATTGCTGACTTAGTGCGTGACAAGAAGATCGAGGGTATTCGTGACATGCGTGATGAATCGACGTCCGATATTCGCATTGTGATTGAGCTTAAGAGTGGAGCACAGCCGCAGACGGTTTTAAATAAACTATACAAACATACACAACTCGAAGAGACCTTCCACTACAACATGGTGGCTCTGGTGGATGGTATTCCGCAGACTCTCTCGCTCAAAGCCATTCTGCAAGAATATATTAAACATCGTGCCGAAGTGATTCGTCGCCGGACTGAATACGACCTTGGTAAAGCGAAAGATCGTGAACATATCCTCCTTGGTCTCAAGAAAGCGCTTGATCATATCGATAAGATTATTAAGTTGATCCGAGCTTCCAAAGACGTCCCAACTGCCCATGCGGCGTTGATGAAGGAGTTTAAGTTTTCTAGTATTCAAGCCCAAGCGATCTTGGATATGCGTCTTCAGAAACTAGCTGGCCTGGAACGCAAGAAGATCGAAGATGAACTCGCGGAAATCCAAAAACTCATTAAAGAACTCGAAGCGATCTTGAAGAGTAAGGCGCGGATGATGAAGATTGTTAAGGATGAGCTACTTGAGGTAGCCGAGAAATACGGTGATGAACGTCGCACTAAGATCGTGAAGGGCGGAGTAAAACAACTTTCTGTGGAAGACTTGGTACCAGACGAAGAAAGTGTTTTGGTGCTTACTCAAGGTGGGTATGTGAAGCGTACCAATCCTTCCGAATACCGCACGCAAAAGCGTGGGGGAGTAGGGGTGGTTGACCTTAATACTAAGGAAGAAGATGTAGTGACTACTCTTCTCACTACCTCAGCTCATAGCGACCTCCTCTTCTTTACCGACAAAGGTAAAGTCTATCAGAGTAAGATGTATGAGATACCAGAGGGCAGGCGTGCAACTAAGGGTAAGTCGATCATGAACTTCCTCTCGATGGCCCAAGAAGAAAAAATCACCTCGGTTCTTGCCGTCCGCAAGGATGAGTGGGCCGGTGACTGGAGTCTTATGATGGTAACTAAGCACGGGGTGGCTAAGAAATCTGACGCTAGCGCCTTTAAGGATGTCCGTCGTAGTGGACTTATCGCTATCACTCTTAAAGAAGATGATTCTCTTATTTCGGCGCGCTTTGTCGGTAAGGGTGATGAGATGTCACTTGTGACTCTCCTTGGACAAGCGATTCGTTTCAAGGAAAGTGATGTTCGCGAAATGGGTCGTACCGCCTCCGGTGTCGCGGCGATGAAGCTCGGCAAGGGTGATGCGATTGTCTCGGCCGACGTCTTTAAATCCGGTGACAAAAAATCCGAAGTGCTAATTGTGATGGAACACGGCTACGGTAAGTCAACTCCCGCTAAGGAATACAAGATACAAAAGCGAGCTGGTTCAGGAATTAAGACCGCTAAAGTAACACCAAAGACCGGTAAGGTCGTCTGCGGTATCGTCCTCAAGGAAGAAGAAAGAGGAGAAGGGGAACTGGTGATTATGAGCCAGAAGGGTCAAGTCATCAAACTTCCGCTGAAGGACGTGCCAACGCTCGGTCGCCAAACTCAAGGGGTTCGTGTCATGAAGATGCGTGAAGGAGATGCGATCGCTAGTGTGGTGTTCGTATAGAAATTCTTGTTGTTTTAAAAAAGAACTAAAGCGCACCGCCTAAAGGCGGTGCGCTTTAGTTTTGTCACCAATAAAGTCGAATAATCAGAAGTGGGCTGGAAAGGTGTTTTTAAACACCTTTCCAGC
>JACCDR012240030.1_pt1 | contig 11587 bp, 10 predicted proteins | sample 7446431 | NCBI WGS metagenome assembly JACCDR01 (sample SAMN15323443, study PRJNA562643) | freshwater metagenome | isolation source: river surface water | place: USA:Blue River Watershed | collected 2017-08-17
ATCCCTCACCGTGTCCCACCACTCGAATGTCTTTCATCTGAGTTGACTTCTTCTTGTGGTGTTCATTGCAACGCAACACGCATAAAGCAAGTTCGGCTTGAAGCTTTTCCTCACTTCCACCAGCAAAAAGCTTGCCAATGTCGTATTGCTTTGTTGATGCGTCGGCGTGGTCGAATTCTAGACTTTCAACCGAACCACAATCGATGCACTTACCTCCGAGTTGAACAATCGCCGCTGCTCGTCTTCGGTAGTATCGGTCCTTCATGTACTGACGCATGTACTCGTTGTTGCTAGCCATGAGTCAATTGTACACTAAGAGAGTCGGCTGCTCTAACCACTGAGCTACGGAACCATGGTAGTCCCGGTCGGATTCGAACCGACGACCCGCCGATTAGTACCCCCAGAGAATTTCGAAATCTCGACCCACCGATTACGGCGTGAGCAGGACACTGGTTCCTGCTCCACCGTAAGAAAGTCGGTTGCTCTGCCTCTGAGCTACGGGGGTATACGGCTTACGCCGTGGTGGTGACTTGCGTGGTCTTCAGTTTCCATCCACGATACAGGATGATCGCGAATCTGAGAACCACTTCGAGCAAAGCCAGGACGACCAGTGAAGTCTGGTAGACGCTGGCACTGGTGATGCCGTGATCGATGCTGAAGTTCGTCAGTGCTTGTTCGCCACCGTGAGTGGCCCAGATGATGAAAGCTAGTCTAGCGCCCATGCTGACGACCCAGATACTTGCCGCAGCCAACCCGGCCTTGGCATAGGATTCACCGCCCTCGTACCAGACCTTGGTGACCAGTCCACCCGCGACGCCGGTGATGATACCGATGGCCGCACAGATAGACAAGACCGTCAAGTTGGCTCCCGTGATCTCGAAACCCTCGATGTAGTACCACGAGGTTAAAGCTACGATCGCTGCTGGAACGGCGATGAACAACCAATCGATCTTGGTGGTCTGGATCTGTCGGATCACGATGAACACCAACGAAATGTCGATGATCCACTGAACTAACGTCATGCCGCTCCCTTAGCTATTGATGTTTCAGTGGCCGCAACACAATCTTCGCCTACGCTACCCCGTGGGGGATGACTTTGTTCGTGCCGCCCACTGAAACAGAAACCGAACGTATCATCTACTTGTATTGCGTTGTGCCCCAACCCGGATTCGAACCGGGACGCCTAATGGCCGGGAGGTTTAAGCTCCGTGTGTCTGCCGTTCCACCATCAGGGCAAAGTTGAAGCCCGTAACGTGGGCCAGTCGGGCAGTTGTTAACGCGGTCGTCGCCAGCCGCCATTCAAGTTACCTTCGTACTCGACCACCATAGCGCGAACCTCCGAAGAAGTAAAGCGCGGCTCCGACGATCGCTACGGCGATGCCGACGAACAGGAACCACTTGGCGAAGAATACGCCGAGCAGGATCAGCACGAGTGCTGCAACGAGTAGGCCTAGTGCCATGAGTGTCTTTCCTTCACGTAGGGGATATGGATCCATGTAAGAACCATTGTACCCTAATTGTCCGGTTTCGGACAATGGAGCGGCAGACGGGGCTTGAACCCGCAACCTCCTCGTTGGCAACGAGGTGCTCTACCATTGAGCTACTGCCGCACAAATGCTATCAGTTTTTCTAGTCGGGCTACGTGGAGTCGAACCACGTTCTTGTCCTTATCAGAGACACGTGCTAACCGGTCTACTATAGCCCGTTGGTTGCCCATTGTCGGTGCGTCAACCGACTCTTCCAGCCTTACGGCTGGCGTGCCACATTTACACTATAGGGCAGTGGGACCGGCCAGTAACGATCTGGCCTCTCAGGCTCTTCAGGCTAGCGCTAATCCATCTCAGCTACAGTCCCATTGTGAGCGCCGGATTTCAACGGCAGAGATCGAAGTCTCGTGTTTTGCTCGGTGCCCCTGACTGGAGTCGAACCAGCGACCTTCTCTTTAGGAGAGAGACATTCTTCCGCTGAACTACAGGGGCATAGCCTGGCCAAACCATGGCTGGGATTCGAACCCAGATCTTTTCCGTTCATGGTTTGACCTACGGGTCTCACGTGTAACCCGCTGACTCCGCTCGCGAAACGAAGCTGTGCGCCCCTGGCAGGATTCGAACCCGCGCGCATGTCGTTAGAACCGACGCGCTCTTCCGCTGAGCTACAGAGGCATAAGCAAACGGAACGGCTGCTGTACCCTTAGTTGGCCTCGGCAATTTCCACCCGGTGACGAACCGAGCTTACAGGTAGTCATCCTACCGTTCCCAGGTGTGTCCGGAGGGATTCGAACCCCCACTCAGAGAGACTTGTTTTACAGACAAGCGCCGCCAACCGTATCGGCCTCGAACACATAGCGCACCTCGTTGCCGTCGGTGCCACGGTCCTGTCGCAAGGATCAGATGTACTGAGCCTGGACCTTCTTCGCGGGCACACGCGAAAGCATGTGCTGGAACTGGGTCGGAGTCGTGGGGTTACGTCGCGTCTTGATCGACCAACCCTCCTCACGAAGCTCGCGCAGGCGACGGTCTCCGGAGAGACCGAACTGACGGAGGTCAGCGGAGTCGATCCACTGCTTTGCGTTGGTCACCAGGTGGTTGGCGACACGGCCCTTGACTGTCGTCGGCATAGAACCCCTTCTATTTGCTGCACCTTGCAGCCGTACCCCAGACGGGATTCGAACCCGCACAACATCCTGCTTGAAAGGCAGGGAGACTGACCAATTATCCTACTGGGACTTGGTGCCCCGCCCGGCTTTGACCCCGGACGGGGCATGACTTCGGTAACGGTCGCGCCGATTGCGCTACCCGCCCCGAAGGGTTGGACAAGAGGATTCCACCTCTACCGAGAGGTTCCCATTCGGATGAATGATTCTCTCAGACCACGCGTTGCCGCTAAGCACAGATTCATCGACCGCTAAGCCGACTCCAATCCCTCACCGGTTGGCCCCGGGATCGTTGTCTTCTGCCGCATGTGCGTTGGCCCCCAGGAACTAGGTGCCGTTTCCGCCATGTCCAGCGCGAGTGCCCCCGCGCCTTGTAGCCCATAGGGGATTCGAACCCCTGATTCCCACCGTGAGAGGGTGGTGGCTTTGACCGCTAGCCTAATGAGCCATATGAGAAGTGCTCTGCCTTGCTTGAGCTACCAGACTTACCGCGCGGACCGCCTGACCGGGTTTAGGTACACCGGATCGCTTCTCAAGTTCCGAGGGTTACCCATCCCTCTCCAGGGTGCCCGACTCCCCCTGGCCCACCGTGCATACAAGACACGGACACCGAGTTGCCACGCTGTAGCCGTCCGGATCCCCTCGCGTGCCAGAAGGGGCGGCGTGCTGGACCAGTGTATCAGATCAGCACGATTACCTGCTAGAAGATTTCGCCCGCGTCGTACGGGCTACTTTTTCAACGCCGACTTAAGGTATTTTACACCACGTTCTTCTAGCATTGCTACGGAGGCAGGAATCGAACCTGCGTGGCCTTGATTCAGAGTCAAGATGGGATGCCAGCAACCCACTCCGTAATAGAGTTCCGGAAGTAAGATTCGAACTTACACGTTACTGCTTCAAAGGCAGCTGTCCTACCAATTAGACTACTCCGGAATAAGAACAATCGAGGGTGCGGAGTCGAACCGCTCTCCCGCCCCTTTTAGGGGGCGGTTTGCTACCGTTACACTAAGACCTCTACGGCAGTTAGCTATTCTGCCGCTTGCCGATCGGTTGCGATCCGATCTAAGAGCCCGAGGTGGTAATCGAAACCACGACCTCTGTCATACCAAGACAGCGCTCTCGCCACTGAGCTACACGGGCAGATTGACGTTGACGACTACGTCGTCTCGATCAGGATTGTAAAGCTTGTAAACTTGATAGGCGATGGCGGCGCTAACGATACCACCGAACCAGCCTACCACGAGGATCAAGGGCGGCGACAGCGCGTACGCCAAAGAGACGAGCGCGAATGACGCCAGCAGTAGCCACGCTAGAGCGAGGCCTGCGAGTAGACTGTTCATACTCCTTCGGAGCCCTAACGCGGAGTCGAACCGCGAGCGCTTCGTTACGAAGGAAGCGTGTTACCGTTACACCAAAAGGGCGTGGGTGGGTATCGAGGCGCTGCTGGCACAGACTTAGACGCCACGAATGCCAGTTCGTGACGCCCTATCATTTCGGCTAACCGAAACCCCTGCGAGCCGCTTGTCGGATTCGAACCGACGACCGTCCGCTTACAAGGCGGATGCTCTGACCGGACTGAGCTAAAGCGGCATTGATGATCGTCTACCTACGGTCTCCCTCTGGTTGTCTCTCCAGAGTAGGCGCGTGTTTGCGTCGCCTCGTTCTTAGGGAAGTTGTAGCACCCCCTGACGGGATTCGAACCCGCAATTCCAGACGGCAAACGTGGGGTGATCAGCCCGACGCCCTCGGCAACGCGTGCACTACGCTCCGAGCAATAACCTACCTGATGTTTTGCCTATTAAAACTACCGGGAGACGAAATAGCGGTCGGATTCCAGCGGGTCGAAGTTGCATCGCCCCACCGTCGCTTATCAGCGAGAGTGCTGTTCAGGAAGTTAAGCCGACCAGAGCCCTATACCAGAATCGAACTGGTGGCATCTACTTGGAAGGAAGATGTGTTGCCATTACACCAATAGGGCAGAGGTCTCGGCCTCGTGCCGGTACACCCCGTGAGGGGGACTGATGGACACCGAGGCCAAGACCGTGCAGGGACCGGCCTGAAGCCGGTCAACCTGCGGGCCAGCGGATACCTTCCCGCTGGCCAATTTGGCTTACACTGTTGAGTTGCACATCCACGAACCAGAGGCCTTCTGACAGTTAGCCCGATCTCGATACTGCTGGGCGCTACCCCAGGGACCGCTCGGTGCCTCTCTGTTTCGCTCTCTCAAGGTAGCACCTCCGTCAAGTCGACGCAAGAACTTCCTTGAACTATGGCAGGGTGCGTAGGAGTCGAACCCACGCTTGCTGGGTTGGAGCCAGCCGTGCTTCCGTAACACTTGCACCCTATGCGTTTGTGTTCGTGCTCGCAGAGCGTACCACATGGTGAGTACGGTCTGCCGGAACCGGGTCTTAGGTCTGGTGCGGAGCTACCTCAACGCTCCCAGACTGCCCTACGCAGGACGCTGGCCGTCGGCCTTGGCCCACGACGGGAGCACGAAGTAGTGCCCGGATAGGCACTCATTGGTGATCGCTGTCGTGGTCATGTCAATAATGATACAGGACGTTTGTCCGATTTGCAACTCAGTTCTCGGAATTGTTGAGGAAGTCGACCAGATTCTGGAACTCGATGCCGTTGTTGTAGGTGCGCCATGCCAGCGCCGTCGGGTTGGCGTGACCTCCGGAGGCCGAGACCTGGATCGCTGGCCAGCCGCTGGAAGCTCCCAGAGCCGTCACGTCGGACGGCTTGATCAGGGTGTCGTTGCCCGCGTAGAATAGTCTACCAGGCACCTGTGAGGAGGCTCCGGAGCAGATGGCCGAGATGTCCGGGCTGGTCGCCGTGTTGCCGGTCGGTAGTGGAGACCACAACTGTACCGAGTAGGTGCCGCTCAGGCCAAGCGGGAAGTTGGCGGTGGCGGTGGTCGAGTTGATGACGCCCTGGATGCCGAACGAGGTGTTGCCGGAGAAGTCGATCGCACCGTTGACGTCGGCCGACGTGAAGTTGGCGTTTGCGCTGGTGACAGTCGAGGATCCGGAGGTGACGTTGATGGTGATGCTCCGCGACGTCGAGCCCCAGGCCGCTCCAACACCTGGGGTCAGGTCGATGCCGCTCTGCGGTCCGGCCGCCAATTCGCCCTTGAAGAGGCTGTAGATGTTGGCCATCGGAATCAGGGCATTCACGGACTGGACCTTATTGCGGTTCAGTCCGGCGTAGCGAGCGACCGTGCCGCCGCCCATGGACACGCCCAGCAGGTGGGCCTTGGTCGCGCTGACGTTGAAGTTGGATCCCAGGTAGGAGATGGCGCTGTCGATGCGGCTCATGGCCGTCGAGTTGGCGAAGTGGTCGATGCCCTGGCAGGGTGAGATGATGGGCCAGCCCTCGTTGGCCAGGCGCGAAGCCATTCGGGCGAGGTCGGGCCAACCCGGTGAGGCGACGCCCATGTCCTCGGTCCCGGCACCGTGCCACATGACGATGCCGTACTTCTTCGCGGGAGTGACCGGGCGAGGGGTCCATAGGAGGTCCTGCTCGCCGGACTGGAGACGGCCGACCGTCAAGGATACTGAATAGCTCATTACGCGCGTCCCGCCTTGATGTAGGTTGGGTTGGTGGGGGAGTTGGCCCAGTAGACGCTAGCCGACGATCCGGTGTCCAGGAGGTTGACTCCCGACAGCACGAAGTTGCGGTAGTCCGTTACTCGCGGCAGGTGGTAGCTGCCCCGGATGGTGCCGAGGAATGAACTGAAGTTGCCGGTGTTGGCCGTGGTCCAGGAGCAGGCTCCCGATACTACGAGGGTGGGAGTACCACCGTTGGGCTGCGGAACCTCCATGAGTCCGAGGTAGGTGACACCACCGCCGCTGGCGGCGTTGATCACCTGGGCGAACCCTTCCCATTCGATGTTGACGGGGCCGTCGGTCGGTGGGACGACGATGCCGCACCCGTGGATCTGGGTGTAGGTCAGCTGCCCGGACACCACGGTCTGGATACCGGTGCTGTTGTCGGCGTAGGCCAGTTCGTTGGCTCCGCTCGTACCGAGGCGGTTGACTTCGGTGACGATGGCATCCAGGGCAGTGTTGAGTTGGGAGCCCCACACGTTGTTGGACGCACCCAGGTTCGGCTTGGTGATGTTGATAGACATAGACGGCTCTCCTTATCTTCCGTAAGACCCAGAGCCGTATAGACCGGATCCATAATCCTGATCAGACACATTTGGCTTGATTTGGAAGTTGGTGCCCACTCGGATCGACCCGTCGGGCATGAGGTACTTGCGCAGGACCGGCCTCGCGAGACCGTTGACGTTGACCCATCGGGGGTTGCTGTAGCCAACGGCGTGCGCGACCGCTACGAACAGCATTCGACCGATGGCCGACGCGGATCCCGAGCTACTGACCGACGAGGACAGGCTCAGGCTGCCGGTGGCGACGGCCTTGGCTCTCGGGGCCTGCAAGAGGCCGAGCAGCGAGATCTGGCCGGTAGCGTTGCTACCGATCAAGCCCTGGGCCGCACTGACCTGGAGGGTCAGTGATCCTGTGGCGGTCGTGGGTGCGGACGCCTGAGCGCTCAGGGAGAACAACGACATCATGGCCGTTGCGGTTGCACTCAGGGTGAACGAGGCGTTACCTGTCAAGCTCAGCGAGCCCGATGCCGCGCCGCTCGGGTTGTTCGGCTGGGCGGACCCGCTCAGGGTGAGGGAACCTTGACCAAGTACCGAAGGCGGGACAACGTCGGCGACGCGCGAGACCATGTAACCGAAGTTAGATCCGCCCGCTGTGGCAGCCTTCGAGTCCGCCGTGTTCTTGTTGTCCAAGCTGGACATGATGTGAGCGTACGACGGCCTGCCGTAGCTGATGATCGTGTTCCAGTTGGCCTGGGTGCCCGCGTAGTCGAAGCCGAGCCAGTCGGTCAGGGACTGGTTCCGGGCGAAGCCCACCATGTCGTTGTCGAAGCCGTAACCCCAGGTGAGGTAACCGGCGTTGCGCATGGCAGCCAGGTTGCCGTTGGAGCTAACGTAGTTCTTGTGGATGACGTTCTGCGGCCCCAAGCCCAGGCTGTCGAGCTTGCTCAGGAAGCCGCTCTGGTTCTGGTTACGCTTGTTGTCGATGAAGAAGATCGTCCCCGGGGGTGCGATGGCGACAATGTCATCGATTCGGGTGACCGCATTGTTGCCGACCAACGTCCGCTTGGACTGGATCTGTGTCCAGGTCGACTGCGTGATGTCCAGGCTGGGGCCGCTCAGGACTCGGCCGGTCGTCTGGTCGTGGGACGCGACCCATTCGTTGTCGGTGGTCTGCCAGACGTCGATGTTCCAAGCGACGGAGCGGTTCCAGGCGATGAGAGCCCGGTAGCCTTCGAGCGTGAACTCTCCATAGGTAGCGTAGAAGCCGTTGCGGTGAGCGCTGTAGCGTGGCCCGGGCTGGCTGAGCCAGTACGCCAGGTCGCCGGTCGTGGTGTAGAGCGAGAGGTTACCGCTGGTCGCCGAGGCGGATCCGCTGGGAGAGGAGGATCCGCTCAGTTCGAGGGTGGCCGTACCCGACCGGTAGGGCAGGGTGGCGGAGCCGGAGAGAGTGAGCGACCCGGAGGACTTGGACGGGTCCTTGGCCTCTGAGGTGGCGCTGAAGCTGATTGATCCCGACGCCGTGACCGGCACGGGAGTCGGGTTGAAGCTCATCATGAAGCCGCCCGGAGACGACGGAGCCGGGGAAGGGGTGACCGTCACGAGCCCCGTCGGGCCCGCCGACGTAATCGGCGTGTAGTTGACGCCCAGGGACGAGGTGGAGCCTCCGGAGATGACGCAAGTTACGTTGGCCAGGGATGTGAAAGTTGGCGCGTCGAATGTCTGAGTAGTCTCGTTGACGCCCTGCGAAAAGCTGAAGGTGACCAACATGCCGCCGCTGTGCACGGTGTTGATCGACGGGTTCTGGATGACTGATCCGCCGTAGACATCGGTGACGGGGTAGGCGTCGATCGGGTCGTTCAGGTTGGCGTTGGTCATCCTGAAAAGGATGCCGAGGTTACGGGAGACGAAGGAGCAGGTGAAGGTGTAGGACGTGTCCGTCTCGGCGGCGGCCGAGGGGATCGGACGAGTGTAGACGGAGAGTCCTCGCGTGTTGGCTGCCGTCGCGTGATAGCGTTCCGTCCACCCCGCTGGAGCCGTCCACGAGCTTCCGGACGGCTGGGAGTACAATACGGCGACGAGAAGGTCCCCGTCGGAGGTGTTGGCGGGCTTGGCCAGGACCTTCGTCTTGGCGTTGAGGTCCGACGCGGTGGAGATGTCGTTCGACGTGGATGGGATCGCCACGACGGAGGACGCGGTCGGTGGGGTGGTCAACGAACCCGTTAGGGACAGGCCTCCCGAAGCGGTGGGGGAGTTGGGGTTCATCGCGGTAGCCGAAGCGCCCAAGCTGAGAGAGCCCGATCCGGTGGCCGGAGCGGTCACGTCGGCGCGCGGCCTCAATGCCGTAGCGATGGCGATTACGGCGGACTGCGCCGGAGTGTAGCTGACGCTGGTCGTGCCCGTAGCCCCCGGGGAGGCCATGAGCCTGGACAGTGAGTAGAGCGTGTCGTCCGAGCCCGTGCTGCCGGGCGTGGTCTCAAGGAGCGGAGTGTAGCGGGTCCAGCCGGACGGGTCGGTGGGGACCGGAGGACTCTGCGCCGCAGTACCCACGAAGTGGATCATTGCCAGGACGAGGGCTCCGGGCGTGACGGTGGTGGTCGACGGGATGGTGATGGGACCGGCTGTAGCGTTCGCGCTGTAGCTGCTGTAGGCGTCGACCGGGTTCGTGAGGTCGACGTTGAGCGCTCGGTTGATCTTGATGGCCATGCGACCGGCGGCGGTGGTGGTGAAGGTGTAGGTGGTCGCTGTTTCAGCTGATGCGCTGCTGATCGGCTTGACGAAGAAGACGTTGACTCTCTGACCGGTACCGGTGGGGATGGGGGCTGAAGCCATGGTCCATCCGGACGGTGCGGTCACGCTTCCGCCGCTGCTGAGTCCCGTCTGGCAGATGACTTGAGCAACAAGAAGATCGCCGTCGGCTACGCCAGACGGCTTGTTGCAAGTCAGCGAGGTTGCGTTGGCGGTGGTAATTGCCGTGGTCTCACTGCTTGCATCTGTCAAGATGCTGATGTTGGCCATCGGTTAGTTAGCCCGTGCCTGAGGTGTCATCCCAGGCATCGCCAGCGGTCCAATCTGTAGGCTGATTGGGACCGACGTAAACCACCTGTCCAGGCGCGACCCCCGAAGGACGAGAAGGATACGACCCATTGCTGTTGGCCACTAATCTGTAGGCGAAGTGGTTGGTCTGGTTCAGGACGGTCAGGGCACCCTTGACGGACGTGTCCGTGTAGTCCTTCGCCATCTTGAAGGCGTCCAGGATCGACTCAGGCTGCCCCGGGGCTGCGTAGCGGACCGGGTCCGCGAGACCGCTCTTGATGACGACTACGGCGTTCTTGGCGGACGTGGTGAGGCCGCTGTACTCCCTCTCGGTGAGGGTGGTCGTCTCCCCCTTCAAGTACAGAAGGTTGGCCGGTGGTAGACGCACACCGGTGGTGATCGTTGACTTGACCTGAACCATCTTGCCCATGCTGGCACCTTCCCTCTGTTCTTAGGCGCTCAGAGGGTCTCAGACATAGCAGAATCCCCGCCCCAGGTCGTTACACCCAGGACGGGGATTCGTGGCTCAGCGTGGCTCTCAGGCCGTGTGGGAGCCCTTCCTGCGTCCGACGTACAGAGCACCGAGGCCCACGCACACCAGGGCGGTGCCCAGCATGGTCAGAACGGTGTTGTCGGAACCGGTCTGAGCCAGGCCACCGGCCCGCTTCTGGTAACCCGGCGGTAGCTTGTCGTTGCTGACCGACACGACCTGGGTCTGGGTGTGGTTGCTGGTCTTGACGTGGACGACCTTGCCGTTGGAGGCGGTGACCGTGACGGTGGTGGCGGGACCCGCGACCGTCTGAGTGACCGTGGCGGTCTTCGTCTGGACCTCAGTCTGGGTCACCGTAGCCATAGCCGTGACCGTCTGGGTGGCGGTGGCACTCACCGTAGCGGTCTGCGTCTCGGTCGAGGTGGCGGTCGCCGTAGCGGTCGCCGTTTCCGTGGCCGTCTGCGTCTCAGTGGTGGTCGGACCCGGTACCGACTGGGTCTCGGTGACGGTTACTGTCGGGCCCGGAGTGATGACCGTGGTGGTCGGCCCGGGGATTGTCTCGGTCTGGGCCGGAGGCGTCTCGGTGACGGTCTTGGTCTCGCTGATCACGACGGTGGCGGTCTGTGTCGGGCCGGGTACCGTGACGGTCGGGCCGGGAACGGACTCGGTGACGGTGGCCGTGGTGGTCGACGGCTTCGGGGCGCAGTTGTCCGGCTGGTATGCTGTAGCGGAGATACCCACGTGGTACCCGTCGTTCCACGTGACGGTGCCGGAGACCGTGACGGACTTCGCTCCCGAATTCTGGTTCAGGGTAAGCTGGGCGGTACCGCCACCGGCCGAGAGCTTGCGTCCGTCCAGCGGGGTGCCGGTGCCACTGATGGTGGCCTGGCCGTACTTGGCGTCGATGTCGTTCTTGGCGGTGAAGACCGCCTTCCAGTTTCCGGACTGGCCGTCGCACTGGGATGTGGCGGTGAGCCCGGCCGTGTGGGCGGAGGCTCCGGAGGCGAACACGAGCCCCAGGGCGATGAGGCCCAGGATGAGGCTGATGATGCCGCCCGTACGTGTGTGGCGTCGAGCGAAGTTCATGGTGTCTCCTTACGAGGGTTGTTAGGTCCCCGTAAGGCTATCACGTAAAATCCGCATACACAAATGACTGAGCCCGATCCTACTTAGGCTTGGCGTAGGGACGGCGATTCGCTGCCTGCTCGCTGCGCGTGGCCCAGCGACAGTTTTCAGGACCATAGTCGCCATCAACATCAATGCGATCAAGGGTTAAACCTCGTGGCTTGTCGCCCATGTC
>JACCDR011256878.1_pt1 | contig 11586 bp, 7 predicted proteins | sample 7446431 | NCBI WGS metagenome assembly JACCDR01 (sample SAMN15323443, study PRJNA562643) | freshwater metagenome | isolation source: river surface water | place: USA:Blue River Watershed | collected 2017-08-17
ACCTGAGACAGCGACGGCGCCCAGCCTGCCCGCCGGACGCCGCCCAAGATCCGCCCTCGAAGCGCTCTTGATCTCCGCGATAGTACTCCCGACCAGCGGATATGGAGCCAACACCGATGAGCGACACCCTTACGGACATCCTCGACTCGGCCGAAGCGCTGACCGACCCGCGGCAGCACTCCGAACCCCGCTACGAGTGGGACGCCAACCGCAACAAGAAGCCCGTCGACCCGTACCGGACGATCGTCCCCGGACTCATCCAGCAACTCCGGGACCTCGCCGAAGAAGGCAGCACCAGCGGCGACGAGTCCGGCGTCCGCTCCGTCCCCGACAGTCGCCCACCCGGCGAGTTCGATGCCGTCTCCCTCATCGCCGCCATCACGTTCGGCGCCGCCTGGCGGGCCGGGCAGGTCGGACTGAAGGCACGCGACACCGCCGAAGGCAACATCCGGTCCATCGTCGGCACGATCAGCACCCTCGACTCCGACACCCAGCACGACATCCGCCGCGAACTCATGTCGTGGCGCCGGCAGGCCGACGTCATCCTCGGCTGGGAGCAGCCACCGATCGAGCTCGTCGCGCCCTGCCCCGTCGTCGACGCCGACGGGTACGGCACACCGTGCGGCGCCCGCGGGACCCTAGTTGCACAGCGGGACGGCAGCGGCGCCCGGTGCGTGAAGTGCGGCGCGGTCTGGGACGAGAAGACCGTCGGGATGCTGTTCGAGCACGTCCGGCGGTACACGGAGGCGTCGAAGGCGGCAGCGGAGAGGGCACGCAAGGTTATCCGGGACGCGAAGGCGGAACAGCGGCGGATCGCGGACGAAGCCCGGGAGCGGCGACACACCGAGGCGGCCTGACCAGCGCGAGGCTTGCAATTTCGGCGTGGATCTACGATGATGCGGGCGGTAGAAGTCTGACACTTGGACTTCCCGAGCCCCGCCATCGTGCGGGGCTTTCGTGTTTCCAGGCTCCGGTGCGCCGCCGCCGACCGCAGGGGGTACGGGACGGCATCTGCCGAGCGCCCGGACGGCGGTCCCGGCGCGGGGGTGCCGGGACCGCCACCACTCCCCCGCAAAGGAGCACATCCCCATGCTCCGTGACCTCGCCACCGCCGCCACCCTCCTCGGGGTCGGCTGGCTCATCTACCGCTTGGAGAAGCTCATGACCGCGACCGAGCAGATCACCGCCCTCACGGCCAAGGTCGACGACCTCATCGCCGACGTCCGCGCCGCGCTCGCCACCATCGGCCAGGACGAGCTGTCGCCCGAGGCGCAGGCCGCCCTCGACGGCCTCGCCGCGAAGGTCGCCGCGTTCGACACCGAGGTCGGCGACGCCGACGGCAGCGACACCCCCGTCGAGCCGACCGCCTGATGGGCGACGCGTAACCACTCCGGGGCCGGGTCCGTTCGTTCCTCCCCACGAACACCCCACGGACCCGACCCCGGTCAGCGCGGAGGCCCGATGAGCCTCATCAAGTCCGGCCGCTTCTGGGCCATCTTCTGGCTCGCCTGGGCAGCCGTCTGGGCCGTGCAGATCCCCGTCGCGATGCTCACCGAACTGAAGACGTCCGTCGCCTACCTCGTGTTCATCTCGCTGATGGCGCTCGCCCTCGCCTGCCTCGGGGCGTTCCAGTCCAGCCTCGGGATGTGCAAAGCCGACGTTGAGGACGACTTCTGACGGAGGCCGTCATCAAGATCGAAGGCCTCATCACCGACGACGGCCGCGTCTACATCGCCGTCGAGGACCTGTGCACCGCGCTCAGGCTCCGCGCCGACGACTTCGACCAGGCCGCCACCGAACTCGGCGAACCCCTCGACGGGAAAGCATTCACCGACGCCGTCGCACACCACGCCGTCGCCATGGAGCTGCGGGCACGCGCCGACTGGCTCGACATCGCGACCGTCGCCCACCTCAGCGAGTAGGTGCGCGGTGACGATCACGCTGACACCGCTCGAGCTGAGCATCCTGCGCAAGACTGCGGAAGCGTTCCAGCCGAAGCCCACGAACCCGTACCTGACCGACCCGGTCGGATGGGTGCGGGACAAGCTCGGCGAGCACCTCTGGTCAAAGCAACGCGAGATCGCCGAGTCGGTCCGTGACAACCGGTACACCGCCGTCCAGTCTTGCCATGACGCCGGAAAAAGTTTCATCTCCTCACGGCTCGTCTCTTGGTGGCTGAGCGTTCACAAGGCAGGCGAGGCGTTTGCCGTCACGACCGCCCCCACGGCAGCTCAGGTCTCCGCGATCCTCTGGCGCGAGATCCGTCGGGCACACAGCAAGGGCAAACTCGACGGCTACATCACCTCCGGTGCCGTTCCTGAGTGGAAGCTCCCTGGTGGCGAGCCGATCGGCTACGGCCGTAAGCCCGCCGATGAGGACCAAGCCGCGTTCCAGGGCATCCACGCGCTGTACCCGCTGATCGTGGTCGACGAGGCCGGCGGCGTTCCGAAGAACCTGTTCGACGCTGTCGACGCGCTCGCCACCAACATCAACGCTCGCGTGCTAGCGGTCGGCAACCCCGACTCGCCCTCGTCGCACTTCGCGAAGATCTGCAAGCCCGGCTCCGGGTGGAACGTCATCCGGATCGACGGGCTTGCCACCCCGAACATGACTGCCGAGGCGTTGGACGAGAACCCCCGACTCGCCGAACTGTTCGAGTCGCTTGGGCTGGAGCCTTCGGCCGAGTTTGTGCCGGACGCGCTCCGCCCGCTGCTGCTCTCCCCGCTGTGGGTCGCCGAGCGCATTCATCGGTGGGGCATCGAGTCGCCGATCTTCACCGCGAAGGTCCGCGGCGAGTTCCCCGACATCGGTGACGACGTCCTGATCGGTCCTGGTCTCATCCGCGAGGCGCAGCAGCGCTCCCTGGAGAGGTCGGGCCGTCCGATCCTCGGCGTTGACGTTGCCAGGTTCGGCATGGACCGCACGACGATCTACCTCCGCACCGGCCCGGTCGTGCGGCTTGTGGGTGAGTACTCCAAGCAGGCGACCACCGAAACGACCGGCCGGGTCATCGCGGCGAAGCGTGAGACTGACGCGGACGAGATCCGGGTGGACGGCGTCGGCGTTGGTGCTGGCGTTGTTGACCAGCTCACCGAGCTGGGTTTCGCGGTGCTCGACATGCAGGCTGGTGGCGCCGCGCAGGACAAGGAGCGCTTCGCTAATGCGAAGGCCGAATGGTCTTGGCGCCTCCGCGAGATGCTGGAAGCCGGCGAACTCGACCTCGACGAGGATGACGAGGACCTGGCCGCACAGCTCGGGTCGATCAAGTTCGGGTACACCTCGCGTGGACAGATCAAGATCGAATCAAAGGATGATCTTCGAAAACGCGGGTTGCCCTCACCCGACAGAGCTGATGCAGTCATCCTGACCGCGATCGCTCCCGCCGGCGCCGACCTGTTCCCGCGCCTGCCGTGGCGAGTTTGGTCGTGGGCTCCCGACTCGGGCATGGGTCGCAGCGTCTCGTGCGCTGGCCGGCCGTGGCCGCTCGCGTCGATGCGGATCTTCGCAACCGTGGCGCCTGCGCAGGACGAAGCCGACTTCACGGTCACGTCCGTGTGGGGTCGCACCGTTGACGGTGCGTTGATCCTCCTCGACCGTGACCGCCGTCGCGACGGTGACCCGCTCGACGGTGCCCGCACCCTCGTCGGCACGTGGCAGGCAGACACCGTGTATGTGACCCGCCGCGACCACGCAATGCTGCTGAGAGCCGGGTACGGCGCGCACCGCCTGCACCTGAACGCCCTCGACGTCGACCCGGACCTGACCGTCCTGGCGCTGCCCGCCTCAGCTGCGGTGATCGGCGGGAAAGTGTGGCTGCCTGCGGTCGCCGGCTGGCGTGAACAGTGGCTCGCCGAACACCTCGCGTTCCCGCACTCGCGGCATCAGGGGTCCGTGATGACGCTCGCCTTGGCGGTGTTCGCGATGGCGACCCGCTGGATTCCGCCCCCGCAGCAACCCGGACCACCCCGGCTGACCGTCGATGACGGCCCCGACTTCATGCGGATGAACATCTAGGCAGCGTGGAGGCGAGCATGGCCGCCACCACGTTCAAGCCGCCGACGACACCACCCGGCCGGGTGTCCGAGTTCGAGTACGGCACCCTCCTCGACGACTGGTTCGCGGACACACCGACCGAGCTCGTCTACCCGCTCAACATCCAGACGTACAGCGCCATGCGGCGTGACAGCAGCGTCGCCGCCATCCAGCAGGGGTACACCCTGCAGTTGCGGCGGGCGCAGTGGCAGCTCGACGGCCGCGGCTGCGACCCGGCGGTCACGCAGATGGTCGCCGATGACATGGGCCTGCCGATCCTCGGTGACGACATGCCCGGCGCCGCCCGCACCCGGGGTGTGTCCTGGTCGGAGCACCTGCGGGTCGCCCTGTCGCAGGCGCTCACGTTCGGGCACAGCGGCTTCGCCCTAGGCGCTGACGTGTCGTCGGGTGAGGCGCGCCTGAACGTGCTCGCGGAACGCCCACCGTGGACGATCAACGAGATCCATGTCGACCCGATCACGGGCGCGTTCCTCGGCGTGACGCAGGACGGCTTCAGCAGCGCGAACACTCCGCAGATCCCGGCCCGGAACATGGCCTGGTACTGCCTGGACCGTGAGGGCGCGAACTGGGCCGGCCGCTCCATGTACTACTCGGCTTGGCTTCCGTGGCTGATCAAACGCGAGATGATCCGCGTCCACGCGAGCTCGAACCGGCGGTGGGGTGCCGGCGTCCCCGTCATGGAGGCGCTCCCGGGCACGAACCCGGGGCAGGCCGAAATGCAGGCCGCCGCGGCGATGGCCTCAGCGGCGCGTGCCGGCGAGCAGGCCGGTGCCGCGTCCCCACCGGGGTTCCAGTTGAAGATCCTCGGCTTGTCGGGGGCGGTCCCCGACACGCTGAAGTTCGTCGAGTGGCTCGACCGGCAGATCACCCGAGCCAGTCTCATGTCTCACCTGGAGTTGGGTCAGGGGTCGTCCGGCGGCGCGTACGCCCTCGGGGCGGCCTTCATCGACTCGTGGGTCCTCGCCCTGGAGACCTTGGGCGAGTCGATCGCCGATACTGCAACCCGGCAGGTCGCGGCCCGGATCGTCGGGTGGAACCGCGGCGAGGACGAGCCATGCCCGCAAGTCACCGTCGCCGGCGTGGGGTCCCGCCGCGAGATCACGGCCGAGGCGCTGCAGCTACTTCTCACGTCCGGGGCGCTGACCGCCGAACCGGCTCTTGAAGCCTGGGTCCGCAAGGAGTACCGCCTGCCCGAGGCGACGCCGGCGCCGGTCGTGGCTCCCGGCGTCACACTTCCCGGTCAGCCGGGGGCTGTCGCACCTGACGGAACGGGCATGCCGGCAACGGCAGCCTCCACCGACGACGGTCTCATCGCTGCCGCGCTCGCCGCAGCGAACGCCCGCAACTGGGGTGCCCTCGACGAGGTCGCCGCCCAGATGCAGACCCGCGAGACCGCGACCACGGCCGCCGGGAACCCGGATCCGCAGTGGGCGGAGATCGCCGACGATGAGGGCGAAGACTGGAAGGTCGACGCGGCTCTCGCCCGCGGCGCTGACGTCCCGTCCGCCTACAAGTCGATCTACGGCACCGGCGACGACATGGCCCTGCAGCGTGGCTTCGACGTGTGGGCCGCCGACCAGCAGGTCATGGGCTCGCCGACCGCCGGGACCGTCGACGACTTCAAGGCGCTCGTCAACGCCGCCGCCGCACCGACCCTGACCCTCGACCTCGACAACCGGGTTGTCGCCGTCGCCGTCCGGCTCGGCCGGTTCTCCGCGCTGATCGCGCAGCCGCTCGCGACGTGCCCGTACAAGGGCGCCGACCCGGAACAGACCGCGTTGCGGCGCGTGTGGGTCACGTCGTACCTGCGGCTGCGCTCAGCCGCCGCGCCCGCCCCTTCGGCCACACCCGCCGACACGAAAGCCCAGACCGCGACCCCGTCACCGCCCGCCGCCGCACCGGTCAAGGCGTCGGCCCACGTGGTCGCCGCCGCCGGCCATCCCGGCTCATGCGCGCACGCGACCCTCGGCTCCGTCTGCCACTGCGCGTGCGGCGGCGTCCGGCACTCGTGGCTCGGCGGCGCGATGCCGTCGGCGGTGAAGGCACCCCAGCCGGGAACGAGCGACGGGCAGAGCAGCGCTGACCTCGCCGGCCTCAGCGGGCACAAGGCTCCAGCCGGGCTGAGCGGCGAGAAGGCACCCGCGCCGCCGAGCAACAAGCAAACCCCACCGTCGCAGCCCGCCCCCGCCGATACTGCACCCGCCGAAGGGCGGACCGATCCCGGAGTGGACGGAGCCCCCTTCGTCGAAGGTCTGATCGACAGCGACCTGCCGTCCGTCGTCAGCAACACCGCCGACCAGCAGGCGGCCGCGGCTGCCGGCCGCGAACGGATCGCGGCCGTCGTCAACGGCACGTTCGCGAGGCTCACTACTGAGGTGACCCGGGTTGAACGGCACCAGGGCGGTCCCGACGGTGAGGACCCGGGCGTGCAGTTCGCGGTCGTCATCCGCGACGCCGACGGGAACCAGGTCGGTCACGCCGAGCGGGCCATCTACCGCGACGCCGACGGAACCCTCGCCGCGTACCACATGGACCTCGAACTCGACCCAGACGTTCAGGGTCGCGGGTTCGCGTCCGCGTTCAACCGGCACCTTGAGGACTGGTACCGGGCTGAGGGTGTCAACCGGATCGAACTCAACGCGAACATCGATGTGGGCGGATATGCGTGGGCCTCTCACGGCTACGACTTCGCCGACGAGAACTCCGCCGAGCAGATCTTCCAGCGCCTCAGTGAACGCCTCGGCGCCGCTGACCCGGCCAGCAGAACGCAGGCGCGGGAACTGCTGCGCCGCGCCGATCTCCCATTCGGCTCCGACGGCTACCCGACCGCGTTCGAGATCAGCCAGATCGGCCGCACACCGGGCGCAGCGTCATGGCTCGGTCGCGACGCGATGCTCGAGTCGGCGTGGGAGGGAGTCCGGTGGCTCTGACCTTGATCCCGGTACGCCCTTCCGACGCCCGAGTCGCGAAGCTCGACGCGCTCGCCGACCTGCACTTCGACTGGGTCGAGGCGAACGCCGACGAGGCCGGGTTCGACCCGTCGGGCCGGAAACGTGAGGGCGGCGACTACCCGCTGCATCACGTCGACCTTGACGCGACGCAGGCTGCGATGGACGACTTCCTCGTGCGTTCGTCGGAGATCTTCGACGCTGCCGCCACTGAGGCGCCTGCGGCGAAGACGACGGTCAAGGCGACCCAACTGGAGTTGCCGATCGCCGCTGCCGCTGGCTACGACGCGGCTCGGATCGTGGCGGAGCTCGCAGCGGCGGTGGACGGGTTCCGGTCGGTGTGGCCTGCTTTGGCGGGTCCGCTGGTCGCTGGTCTTGTCGATGATGTCCGTGCTGCCGTGTCCGGTGGTGTCGGCGGCTTGACGTCACTTGCCGCTGGTGCCGGCGCGGTCGGTGCTGTCGGTGCGGCGCTCGGGAAGGCGATGCGTCGCCTGTCCGGTCGTGCCGCACGCCGGGCGGCGGATGAGGTATCGGCGCTGGGTGTGAACGCTACTGCGGGCACGGCGGATGACGGGATGCTGCAGGGTCAGGCTGACGTGACCGCGCATGTGGTTGGGCAGCAACTGGCGACGTCGGCGACCCGGACAGCACTGCTGCACTCCGGCCGTGACGCTGACGCCATCGCCGCTGCGGTGGAGGCGGAACTGAAAGAGATCGCCGACCTGAAGTCCGGCGGGTACATCCTCCAGAGCCTGGAGTCGGCGCTTGCGTCGGCGCAGGCGGCGGGCAGGATGGCGACGTTCGCAGCCGTCGAGGACAAGGTCAGCCTGATGGCCCGCGAAGAGCCCGGGGCTTGCGCCTCCTGCGAGGACATCTCTGGAACGGTGTTCTCGTCGTTCGCTGCCGCGGCTGCCGCATACCCCGCCGGTCGCCATCTGGGCTGCCTTGGGAGATCGAACTGCCGGGGCGGGCTACAGCCCGTCAAGCGCACCTGAATGTCCCCTCCGCGAGGGAGGGCGATCCCGTGAAGGGACGTGGGCGCGATGCCCAAAGAGAACATCAACGACCTTGTCGCCGACGGATTCCGCGCCGAGGTGTCCTGGCAGGGCGTCAACGGATGGGTGCAGGTCGCTTCGGTCAACACCGCAAGCACACTGACTCTGCCCGGGGACAGCGAAGGCGACCCCGGCCAGCCGTTCGACGGCTGGCGAGTCACTCTCGACCGGGCAGGCTGCAATCGGCTCATCAAGGCGGTACGGCAGGCGCGTGACGCCGCATTCGGACGCGACGAGTAACTGACCGCTGACGGGCATGGCCCTCTACCGCGAGGTGGTGGACATGCCGGTCGGCGCTCCGATGTTGACGACGGTCCCGGGAGTTGAACTCGCGCGCACCGGCCGGTGGGCGCTTTCGAGTGGCGACTGGCAGCCGACCCGCGAGGACTTTCACGCGGCGGTCGCTGCCATGTCGTGCCCGGCGGTCCGGCCGCCCCGCATCCGCCTCGGGCACGTCGACCCGCGCTTCGACGGGGAACCCGCCGTCGGGTCGATCATCAACTTGCGCACCGAGTACGGCGGGCACTCGCTCGTCGGGGACCTGGATGAGCTCCCCGCGTGGCTCGGTGACCGCGACGACGCCGGCAGGTCCGTGCTGTCGTCGGCGTTCCCGGACCGGTCCGTGGAGGGCACGCACCAGTTCCGCTGCCAACTCGGGCACACGCACGCGTTCGTCCTGACCGGCCTTGCGCTTCTCGGCGTCACCCCGCCCGGTGTCGGCACGCTGCGGTCCCTGCGGGACGTCGCGACCCGCTACGGCATCGAAGCGTCACCCGAAACCACGGACGGAACACCGGTCTCGGCGACGTTCCGTGCGTCCGCTGAGGTCCACACCGGCGCGATGGTTGCGCTCGTCCCGACCGCGGAGCACGCCGCGCGTCTCGCAGTCGACGGCGGTGAACCCGTCGAGCAGTTGCACCTGACCCTCGCCTACCTCGGCGACGCCATCGACATCGACGAGACCACCCGCCGCGCCACGATCACCGCCTTGGCGACGGCGATGACCGGTGCTGGCACCGTCGACGCGGACGGGTTCGCGATCAGCGTCTTCAACCCGACCAACGACGAACGTGACACGGCGATCGTCCTCGGTGTCGGCGGCACGGAGGTTGACGACGCTCAGTCACTGACGATCCAGACCCTCGCCAAGGTCCCCGGGCTCACTGTCCCACCGCAGCATCTGCCGTTCGCGGCGCACGTCACCCTCGCCTACTCCGACGATCTGACGCAGGTTGCGGCCCTCGCCGACCGAACCGGTCCCATCGCCTTCGACCGGCTCCGCGTCGCGTTCGGCGGGATCGTCCACGACATCCCGCTCGGCCCAACCACCGTCACAGCCCGGTACGATCCGGCGCAACGACGCGACCCCGGCGGTGAAGGCGGCGGCCGGTGGACCGCGGGTCCGCTCCGCGACGGCCTTCGCCTCGCCGGCCGGATCGACCTCGCCGACGGCGAGGTGCTCCTCGGGTCCGACCGTCTCAACGGCAGCGGTGGCGCGGCCCGGCTGGCGCTCACCGGCCAAGGCGACGAGATGCGACTCCGCCTCGGCGTCGGCAGCGCCAACTTCGGCGGCCGATACGACGAGGCCGGACCATGGCGCGGCGGCCCCGACCCGACCGCTGCGTTGAACGCGGACCGGAAAAGGCGCAGCGACGAACGGGACGCGCTCGATGCCGAATGGGAGCAGGCAGCCGGCGATCCAGTCCGGCGCGCCGCCATCGAGGCGCGCCTCGATGTACTCGAAAGCCAAGGCATCGACGAGATCGCGCCCGAGGGGTACACGGCGAACCTCGACATGTCCGCCGTCGAGCAGTTCAGGTCCACGCTTACGGACGCGCTCGCCACGGGGTCGATGCTGCAGGCGCAGATTGACGGCGGGCGCGAGCCGGAACGGCCCGCCGAGGGGTTCTTCACGATTGCCGAGGGGACGATCCCCGGCGAGTGGGCGGACATCGCCTACAACGTGTACCTCGACGACTTCGACATCGGCGTCGAAGTCCATCTTGCCGCGGTCCCGCACGGCTCGGGCCTCACGCTCGAGGACCTGTCCGGCAGCGAGCGCGCCGCCAGGCTCGACCCGGCCGAGACACGTCGCCTGCTCAGGCTCCTCGCCCGGATGGCCCCCGCCGGTGTCGCAGCGACGTTCGACCCGCATCAGCGCCGTGACGCCGACGGGCAGTGGTCCGACGGCGGGCTCGATGACGCGACGCGCGAAGAATCCGCCGTGTCCGTCGACATTCCCCCCGGCATGACCTGGGATCAGGTCAACGACATGTACGGCGCCACGTACGACGAAGCGACCGTCGGGGACTTCACGACCGTCGTGTTCGAAAACGGCGACTTCACGCTCTTCTACGGCAACGAGCACGGCAGGTTCGAGCCGGTCCGTGAACTGACGCCCGGCGACGCCCGGGAACTTGCCGATCACCTCGACTGGGCGGCCGGTCAGGACGAACTCGACGGCGGCGGCTACGACCCGACGAGCGACCTCATCGACTACATCCCGGTCGATGAGGAGCAGACAGGGATCGTCGGCTACTCCGGCGACGGTGATGTCCGGATGGCGTTCTCGCAGACCGGTGACTACGTCCCGGACATGCACGACCTCGACAACGACACCGTCGACTCGTTCATGATCACGCCCGAGGTGGCGGCGGATCTCGCCGACATGTTGCGGGAGATGGCCGACCGTCACGACGAGCTCAGCCTTGACGATGTGTTCGCCGCCGCTGGCGACCCGGACGCGTTGAAGCGCTACTGGACGACCGGCCCCGGAAAAGCCAAGTGGGTCGGGCGCCCGCATCCGTGGCGTGCCCTGTTCTCGCACCTACGCAAATTCATGCCGGTCGACATGGCGAAGCGGACGACAAGCCAGTGGTACCACGACGTTCTCGGCCACTGGCCAGCCGAAAGCAAGAAGGTCACTGCGACCAGTGGAGGTTTTGCCATGCCCGATGTCAGCGCCGACGCGGTCAGAGCCGCATGGAACAACTCGGCCGCCCCCGACTCCGACTGGGTCACCGAAATCGCCCCTGACCTGAGCTACGTGGTGGTCGTGTCCGAGCCGGAGCGCACGTTCACCCGTCACCAGGTCCACGTCTCCGCGAGGGGCCAGATCACGTTCGGCCGGGGCCGGCCGATCCGCCTCGGCTACGTCGACGCATCCGGCGCGGTGACCGCCCAGCGCACCGTGTTCGCGTCCCGCGCCGAGTCCCGGCCCGTCGCCGCGTCCGATCCGGCCGTCGAGCCGCCGCCGGACACTCCGCTGGCCGCCGAACCTCCCACAACCGAACCGGACACCCCCACTACGCCACCCCCGCCGGGTGGCGTTCCTGTTTCCCCGGCCGCCGAGCCGGAGCCCACCGAACCGAAGGAGGACCCCGTGTCCACCGATCTGAGCGCATTCCGCTCGCGGCTCGGCCTGGCCGAGGACGCCGACGACGCCGCCATCCTGGCGGAGATCGACGCCCTGAAGACCAAGGCTGAAACGCCGCCCGTCGTCCAGCCGGACCCGGCGCTCGTCGCCGCGT
>JACCDR010414014.1_pt1 | contig 11584 bp, 16 predicted proteins | sample 7446431 | NCBI WGS metagenome assembly JACCDR01 (sample SAMN15323443, study PRJNA562643) | freshwater metagenome | isolation source: river surface water | place: USA:Blue River Watershed | collected 2017-08-17
ATCGATGTCTGCTTGTGATTCAATGTGATAGGTCAAGTAATAACGGGCATTCGCTTCGGCAAGCGTGTCACCTACCGAAGCATAGAACGCCATGCGTGACGACCAAAAGTTAATCTGATAGCGGTTATCCCATTGACGTGGTGTAAGGTCGTTACTTGTATCTTTAACCTTTTTAGTGCTAGTGCTTTTCTTTGGTGGCATCGCGTTACTCCTAAAGTATCAAAAATTTTTGATGTTCTTAATCGTAGTCGCCTTCACTATCCGCGCTAAAGACATCAAGGGCGCGTGATAGTTGTTCACTGATTTGCCCGAAGGTATCCGCCACCTTTTTAGCGCGACTTTTGCCCTTCGTGCCATCGCTTGCCATAAGTGTGCCTGATTGTAATTGCCGTTGTATTTCTACAAGCATGTTTTCAATGGCAGTGAATCTATCGCTTATGGTGTGTTCTATTTGTTCCTTAGGGGCATTATGCCCCTTGTAGTATGCTTCTATCCCTAGTGCCACAATATCCTTAAAAGGCACATTGTGGCGGTCAATAAGGGTTGTTAGCCCTTCATACATCCATGCAGTAAAACTGGCATCGATGCGCTTATCCGATGGATTAGGGTGGGCGCGTACCGTCCAAGACTTAGAACCTTTTTTGTTAGGCATTATTTGCGACCTTTCAATTTTGCCCATGCTTCTAGTGATTTGCGCATCATTGACAAGATAAGCAATGACCCACCTTTAGCATTCGCATACATGCGATCTTCTTTGTTGCGTGTGGGGTAATGGATGTTCCCCTTCGTGCGAAAACGTGCAGGTTGCATATCTTCAAATTCATCTTGAAATAGTGCGCTTCCACCACCCGTTCCCATGATTGAATCGACACCAATTGTCGGGATGCTTTCAACGATTGAACGCATGGTGTTAATAACGGGGGCGGTTGCACGTCTGTATAAGTCGGCAGTTTCAAGATAATCACCACCACCAATAAGAATGTTCTTATCTTTAGACATAAATGCTTCATGAATTTGTGGCATCGGCATACCGCCTTTTTGATTACGCAAGAGGGGCGCGAATTTGCGGTCTACCATGTTCTTAAAGTCAATCGTAGCATCGTTAATACCAATGGCGCGTGAACCTAATTGCCGTGTAAAGTCAGGGATACCATTCACTAACACTGCCCAGTCAAAAGTACCACCGCCCAAATCATAGACAATTTGCACCGATTCTTTGCGTGTCGAACTTTTAAAAATGTGGTCGGCGTATTCGATGCCGTTGTTATCAAGTGACAAGCAGAACGCGCTACATTGCACTTCAGCAATAACACCGATGTGGCGAACACGGACGTTAAATTCTTCGCGCCCGATCCAGAACTTATGCGAACCACGCACGCAATCTTTTAGGGCTTCTACTTGGTCGCGGTCATTAGGGGCATACAATAGGAACGTATTCAATTGGTCAGGGATTTGCCCCACATACCCCAAATAAAGGGCGTGATACCACATGATGGTATAGTAATCCGTTGTGAACTTTGAACGTTCTTGACGGTTGTTAATAACCTGTTCGTAGCGGTACGCCATATCACCCACCGCGTAATAGTGGAAATCTTCACCTACTTGCTTGCGTACAAGAAAATTAACGTTGCGGTTGCCTGCTTCTTCAAGCGTGTAATAGTAATCGCTTTCGCTAATTTCAGTTAATGCGTGTGTGAAGTCAATAGGGGTACGTGCATAACTTTGGCTTGCTTCACTGCCGTTATCCGCATTGCCTTCGGGGATAACAACCGTCAACTTGATTTTGCGGTTGCCACCATCCAAGACCATGCAGGATAGACCGTTAGCAAAAGCAAGCATCTTAAGGTGGTCTTTATCAGTGGTTCTTAGTTCGTGGTGGGGTTGAATCCCCTTAATGAATTTGATGTCGCTATAACTAGCTTTTTTAGCTTTTTTAACATCGTGTTGCGCGTCCATTTTTAAGCATCCTTTTTTACCTTGATTACAGGTGATTACTAAGTGATTACAGTTGATTCCATTTTAACACCTATTGTCAATTCTGTCAAATAAGCATCTAAATAAAAAAGCACCCCGAAGGGTGCTACTTGCGATAAGCGAATTTTCGCCGTGATGCATTCGAATCGCTTACGATGGCCACAAGCAACCACCACATAACACCGCTACTATTCAATCGCACGAATGCGCCGTTAACGTCAACATGACCACGCGCCAGCAAGTCGTGCAATGCATAGTGGATGTTAGGCAACCATGCATCGCCTTCTAAGTGCGCTTTGTATAGCGCCATATACGCAAACCGTGACGCTATTTCAGCATCACTTAGAAAGCCCCCTGCATTGTGGGATGCGTTTTCATACCGCCGTAATGATACTTTCATTAGTCTACCCTATTCCGCATTCAATACCGCAAACGTTACTATCATCTTCAAATTCAAATAGGCGCAATTGACCATTAGCGTGTGTGCGTTCAATGCGCAATTCTTCAAGCGTCTTGCTTTCGTGGTCACCATTCAACAACTTCCTACGCAAAAAACTATGGATTTCTAGCCCCCCTAATTCGTCAAGTTCTGATGCTAATTCTTCGGGGGTATATTCAAAGTCTAGCCATGAATTAATGACAGTACGAATAAGAATACAGCGTAAGGCTTGTACTTTACGCATGTCGCGTTCAAACGCTTCATATTCCATATAGGTATCACGGTCATAATTAAAGGTGCGCCACCAATCACCAAAACCCTGCTTAACGCAAGCCCCCTTACAATTTGCGTGTTTGTAACCACGTCTATACATTACGGGGATGGTAATCCCTGATAATCTTTTAAATTCGTCTTGCACATCTAACGCAACGGGCAACCATTCAATAAGGGGATATTCAACGGTTACACCGCGTTCTGACCAGTTGCGCGTAGTGGCAGTTAATCGCCCTTTTGCGCGGTCTTTAAGATCGTAACCTATGTACATAACGACATCATGCCCTTGACCCTGTAATTCTTCTACATAGCGTTGAATCACTTTTAACTTCAGGTCGCGTGTGCATGTTGCAATAGCATCGTTAAATATAAAACCAGCTTCACGCATTAAATCAATGGGTGTACGACCATCTTTTAGGTGTGTGATGGGTAGCCCTAACCATGCTTCAATATCATCTAAAAAGCGGTAATTATCGGCATGTTCCACCGTTGTATCGGCAAATAGCAAAGTAACGTTATTTTTACCGTATCTTTGAATCACACGATAGGCAGTTAATGCACTAGGTACACCACCCGATATACTTACAATATGCTTTATCATTTTGCGCCCTCCTTGAATAGCTTTAATTATAGCGTCCTTTACTATATTGTAAAGTGTTCATTCTTCCCCCATATCCCGTATTTTCATCGCTATTGAACATTCACTTAAATAGGCTGACACGTCTAGTTCTGACATGCCTAGTTCACTTGATACCATCTTGATAATGTAGCTTTGTTCAGGCAACCCCCTGCTTGTCTTTAACACGGCAAGTTCACAGCGTAATACTTGAATGTGTTCGTCACTTAAATGGACTAGTTCGGCAAGAATGCGCTTGAAGGCTTCAATTTCTACAGGTCTGTGAATCGTGCTAGGGTCATCATTCCACGCGGTATTGCTAGGCATATGCTATCCTTTTTGATATATTCTAGCACAATAAAAAAGCCCCTAATACAGGGGCTTCGATGCTACTTTGTGATGCGTGTCAATTTGCCCGTGTTCAGGTCTTTAAAGTGGGTCATGTATGACTTCGCATTATTTTTAGCGATGGTGTATTCAATCGCCCCTAGAATGTCATCGTCGCACGTCATCAATAACACGAATGCTTTCATTAGTTGAATGCGCCATAACTTAGGGTCAAGGGTAATTGCGCCCCCTATCATTGTGAATAAGGGGTAGACTTCGGGTCTACGGAACGAAAATAAGTCATCTATTTGAAAGTCGCGGTACTTGAATGCATTATCCACTTCAACAAGGCATTCTTTAATGGTGCGTTCTGTGATGGCATCCCCATACTTTGCGCGGTACATGCCCATTGTGACCACCGCGACATCACATAATTCTTGATATAGAAGCACCTTATTCATGGCGATAGATTCGGCGATGGCTTCACGCACTTCTTCCACCACTAGCGGATTTTGCTTTTCAGGCGTTGGGGCTAGTTCAAAGCGTTCCCAAAAAGCAAGCGAACTAACCCATAGATTGAAAATTGCATCGGTCTTGACTGACATATTACGGACTCCCAAAAGTAGTATTAAATAGTTCGAATGTATGGTTGACACGTTGACCACGTTCTATAACGTCAACTAATTCTAAGCCTGTGGACATCAGCCATTCGGCTAGCTTGCCTTCACAATCATCACGCCATGACTTAGGGGGGATTCGTTCATCCATCATGCTTCTATGCAATTGATAGCGCACAATGACGATACGGGGCGAATTGCCCTGTGTGGTGTGTAGTTCCACAAGGGCTTCAATTAACAACGTAGGGGGCATTTTAAAGGTGCGTTGAACGCTATTATCGGTGGCATTGTAAGCGTAGCGTGTCGTGCCTACACTGCCCGTTAGGCGTATTGTCTTATCCGTGACATTGTTCACGATAGCGACCACATAATCAGGGGATGTTGTCATGCTGTTAGTCATGATAGATGCACCTGTATTTTGTATCCTGTGTGTTCGACCTTAACGCCTGCTTGTGGGTTATAAAGCATTGCAGGGCTATATACGAATGCAACTTCGCTATAGGTCGGCATTACAAATACAGCGTAGGTTATGCCATCAACAACAACCTTAACAGGGCGAACTGTGATAGTGCATTCAATATCTTTTCGTTCAGGCAACGGAAAGAACGCGCTAGGCAAAAACCAATTTTCTTTACGTTCTTTCATGACTTGCGCGAATGCTTGTGCGTGTTCGTTAACCCCTTCTTGATACTTGACAAGATCCATGCAATTGATAGCCCCGAAGGGCTTTGCATGACTGAATACGAATTCGCATTCATTCACTGTGAAGGGGGCGATGGTATCTTTTAGTGCTTCCGCTATTGCGTTCTTTGTATTAGGGTCTAACGTTGCGATTGTCATGGTTACTTATCCACATTATCTAAGTTGTAACCCATCACCTGAATTTGGCTGATAGGTATCACAGTGAAGGTTACGCTAGGGTTATGCTTGTCTACTGTCTTGCCATCAAGAATAAGAATCTTTATGCGCTTATCATCATCGTAAGCAATGCCCTTTAGGCTATCTAGGCATAGCTTGCTAAAATTATCTAGGTCGCCCCTATTTGCAGGGCGCACTATCTTTAGATGTACCATCACATCATCAGCAAAAACGGGGTAGGGTGTCGGAGCGGTAATAGATACTAATTGCTTAAAAGCGATTCCTTCGGGTTTTACAAATCGGATTTTGCCCCGTGCGCCTAGATAGTGGTTGACGCTTAACGGGGTCGCATTAACCTTAAAGGTGTACTTATCACCGAACAATTCGACTAATTCAAAATCGGTCATTTTGCACCGCCTGCGCGAACTAACATTACGAACGTGCCGAACGCTTCACGCCTATGTCCCTTGTACCATTGTGTGCTTTTGCCTTGCTTGCGTAACTTTGCCATCTTTTGGCAAAAGTCAAGATACTTAGCGAATTGTTGCTTTGTTGCTTTCTTCAATTCTGATTCATCGTTAGACATCGTTGTTATCCTTAATCACATCGTTAATATCAAGCCAAAACCTATCAATAACCGTAACGCTTAACCCATAAAGCGAACCGTAGAACATTTCAGGATTATCAGCATATGCTTGATACTGTGAAATAGTGTTATAGATTTCAAAATCAGATACAAAAGCACCGATTGATTTTGCATCTTGCTTAATTAATCCCATCTTTTCTTTTAGTCGAAATACTTCATATAAAAACACGGCGCGAACTTGATTTTTAGTCATGCGAACAGTGCGCGGTTGCTTAGTGGTTAATTTCTCCTGTGCTATCGCTAACAACTTATCGCACACTTCACGCCCTGCTTGCACCGCTTCATCATCGGACAATTTGCCCCATGCATGTATATCAATTTCAGGTGTTAAATGTTCCATCGTGTCACACTCCTAGATTAGCTTTTCCGATAGATAATAACCTGATACACCCCATCAGGAAGGGTTACTGTGCAATACTTACCGCCTGCTTTTGATGATGCACCGCCACCGATTTGATACACCCCATTAGGCAATTCTATCGTGTGACCGCCCATTACCACCACTTCCCCCTTAACCACAGGGGGCTTATCTTCCTGTAGGCGTTGCTTGTGGCGTTGCCTAGCTTCCTTGATTTCATCGGATACATGCCCCGTCAATAGTTCTAGGGCTGTAACCTGTTCATCGCCTATTCTTAATGCGCCCGTTGCCTGAAATTCTTGTAATGCTTCAATGGTTCTTTTGATGGTCGCCCCTGTTAGGGGTGTGCTTGCTTGCTTGCTTGCATCCACCGCTACTTGTATCACTAGGTTACGGGCTGTGTCATCAACACCTTTAAGCAGGCGTAATTGCGATTCGTTCAACCCATGACCATCGCCGAGACTATCCGCAACGGTTGACGCATCTATAAGCTGCTGCGCACGTTGTGCGCTATTCAATCCCCACCGATTGCGCAGGTAATCGCCCCATGTAGGATAGTTCGCCTTATATAGCTTCTTATCACGTATCAAGGCTAGTGCGTTACCTACTTCAAGAAATGAATCTAACCCACGCTGTATAACTTCTTCTAGGTGGGTTAGTTCGGCGGTATCGCTATTCGTCACGTGGGTCATGGGACGCAATCACTTCACCGCTATTACGCTTTTCAATAATGACTTTAAAACGGGCAGGCTTCCACACCACCTTAATGCCCTTGCTTTTAAAGACTTGATCTAGGTATTGACGGGAACAATGTTCCGTATCCTTCACACCAAAGTATGAAAGATATTCAAGTAGTTGTTCTGTGGTCATTTGCCCGATGGGGCAAGGCAATTCATAAGGCATAAAAATACTCCTAAGATACATTGTTAAAATGGTCGTTAGGAGTATTATAGCGCAACTTTACTATTTTGACAATCCGATAACATCAAATATTTTTGATGCTTAGAACATCATCAATTGCCCCCCCCCATAACAGGGTCTTTGTGTGGTTGAATACCGCCACCGCGTAAGGTTCAAAGCGCTGTCTATCAATAGCAGGGTTTTTGTTAATGGTATCACTAACGGCTAAAACGGTGGCAAGGTAGAAACAATAATTGCGTGTAATTTTACCGTTATCATAGTTCAACTTCGGATAACTATGCCCTGAACTTTTGAACCATTGTTCAGCGTTCATTGCGTAATACGTGCCATTCACTAAGTCAAATTGAATCGTGCCTTGCTTGCTTAATTCTTTTTGCATATCGGCAAGTAGGTTCGATTCATCTTGCAACAACCACCGCAGAATGCCTTTTGTAATGCCTTTAAGCAATAGTGCATCGTGTTCTATGCTATTCATTGTTAATCATCCCATTCGCAAAAATCATTATCTGAACATTCGCAATACATGAACGGATTACCGCAAAATGAACAATTGGTAATTTTGTGGCATACATCCTTAAAATAAAATGTGAAGTCGTTGCATTCATCGCACCACTTGACACATGCAAATTCTTCATATTCTACAGGGTCTTCGTCTTCTTCATTATTTTTGTGCATTATGTCATCCTCCTAGAATGGGACATCTTTATATAACCAATCTTTATAACTGCCTAGATATTCAGGGTCATTCAGTTCAGGGTAGTCATAAATCAATTCGCTAAAATGGTGGGCTACGAATTGTAATGTATTCATATCAACCACATCAAAAATAACAGTACCATCCGATAACGCCACCGCCCGACAATCTTTATCAAGTGTCATGTTGGCAAGGCGTAACACCCACTTAGCATACCAGTGACCCGTGTAGGTTCTTTTGGGGTTGTCGTCTATTTCAGGTATCCATAACTTTTGTGTGTTCTTATGGGCGACCTTTTGGGGTTCGCTTGTGTTATCAGGAATGGGTGTGCCGTTAGTGGCTTCTTTTTGCTTTGATACCTTAGCAGGCTTCACAACGGGCAAGTTATCCACATCTTCACAGTAATCGGCATGGGTATAACTGTTCGCTTGTTGGATCAACAACTTCACAACCTTGCCTTCGTCTAGTGCCTTTTTGATGGTTCTATCATGGTTCGCGCCGTAGGGAAATGACTTCAAAAATACATCGCCATGATATAGCATCACGCTAACGGCACGACCACGCTTAACCTTTAATGCGTCCCTGACTTGTTCCGCAATGGGTGTCGTTCCCTTCTTGAATTGATAGTGAACAGTATTTTCTTTGCTTTGCACAGGAATTGATTTTAGATAGGTGGCAATGGTCTTATCACACACCCCTAATTCAAGCCCGAATCTTTTTTGGCTTATCTGTAACCCATTCTTGCCTGCTTCAAGAATACGCGCTGTCATATAGGCTTTTAAGTAATCTTTTACGCTTAATTGTTGCCATGCAGGCATCGCTGGAAGGGGATTATCTGCTAATTCATCAAAGCATTGTTCGAGACGGTATATAAAGGCATCGCGTGTCATGTCTGCTTGTTTTGCATCATCACGCTTTAAAAATTCATAGCGGTTATTCAACCATTCTTTTGATTCTAGGCTATCGCTTGCCATGCTATCCGACGGGGGTGCAACATCAGTATAAAGCAATTCCCGAAGGCGTTCATCCACCATTGCCATTAAGGCTTTTTGGTTCAAGGGGCGCGTGTGGTAGCTTTGTTCGGGTCGTCCTACCCCATTGCGTACAGGTGCGTTTTTAACCCATAACACGCCTTCATAACGTATCATCAACCGCCGAACCATCGAATCACTAAAGCGTGTTAGGGTCGCTATTGATGCAACTGTTAACGATAGGGGAGACAATTCACCTTCTTGAATCAAGTAAGCGATATGACGAATCAGAATAGCGTCCGAAGTGTTAATGATAGCGTAGGCAGTATGCAAAAATTGGGGCATATAATCCCATGACATCAACCACGCACGCCCTTTTAACTGTTCTTCGTATCCCTTGAAAGCATCATCAAATGATATGATTTTTGCTTGTGGGGCAGGTTGGGCTAGTGTTGCGCGTTGTACACTATCTGTCGGGCTTAAATGGGCATTGTGGCGCGTTCTAGTGGGGCGTGTGAACACTTCTAAGCCGAAGTATTCAGCAACTTCTTTTGTGCCATGACTACCACAGACAAAGCAGTTAACTACCCCATTGCCGTTAATGCCTGCGGAAGGGTTATCGTCATCATGGAACATGCACTTAAAGTTATCACTAAAGCCCGAAGTAGGGCGGTTAATCAATAACCCTAAATGGTTGCTTAATGCGGTAAAAATATTACTTACCAAATCAGTGTTAAAAGTTCCATAATCAATCTTTTGAATCAGGGGCTTTGCGTCAACATTCGCAAGCGTTAGCTTAGGTAAGTTATTGATAGTGTTGCGGAACAAATCGCCATCGAATCCGCATTCGATCCACAAATCGTTTGCATCATATTTTAACGTTTCCGTATCCCACCGAAGGGTTATCACTTCAATATCTTTAACGCCTTCTTTCCACTTCAATGCCCCCCTACGTCCTGCTTCATCGTTATCAGGAATATTGATTAGGGTAGTTACACCTAATTGCTTCAATACATCTAAGTTAGGAACACGTATTTCTGTGTGGGTCGTGGCAATAACGTTATAGATGCCACCAGCAAAAAAAGCTAACACGGATTTTTCACCGTTGGCTAGGTAGCAAACACCACTAGCATCAGCAATCGCTTGCTTAGTGGGGGGTAAGATATACCAGTCGGTATAAGATGCTTTTGGTTCATCAGTCGGCTTGCCTGTCACCCACTTATATTTTGTGGGTACTTTCTTTTTTGTTGTATCGCCTAACCGCTTTTTATCTTCATCACTAAAAACGGTAACGCGGTCAACGATACGCTTGCCTGTAAAGGGGTCAAAAATGGGGTATTGTTCGACATTCGCGCCCCTAAAATCTTTTGCGATCCACCCGAAGGCGCGCGCTGTGTCAAGAATACCGCGTTCACGTAGCTTCTTTGTGGTAATGCTTTCAATAATTGAATCACTTCTTACTGCTACCATATTCACGACCTTAGAATAAAAAACGCCTGCTTTGTAGGATTGTTGAAGTATTTTGTGGGCACTTAGGCTATCACCCCTAAGTATAATACTTCGCACACCCCTGCAAAAAAGGCGTTTGCTGAATTGCCCACGATGTTTTTATTGCATGTAGGTGATAAGGCTACATAAGGTCATTTTATGTGATATTGCCTATTTTGTAAAGTATCAAGATTCAATCATCATAACAGATATTCAGGATAAAAGGCGGTTAATATTTTTCAAATTTTCGCCCATATATAGAAGGTTCTTTTTAAGTACTTTAATAACTGAATCCCTATTGATTAAGTAATTGGGCGAAATGGTGAAGTTAATCTATTATGACCCATTGTGAACCCACTTTTTAGGCAATAAAAAAGCATCCTAGTATCAAGAATGCTTTTTGCTATACTTATCACGTCCGCCTTAGCCTGTATAGCTATGTGCGGTCTTTTTGTATACGTTCAGGGGTCGCTTGCGACCTTGTTCCACATTGTCAAGAATAAAGCCTTGTGATAGATAGAACTTATTCGCCGTGTCGTTATCGGTAGTGGTCTTTAATCTAATGGGGGTAGGAACGGATGCAATTAAGCCACGCGCTAACCCACGACCACGCATGGTCTTATCAATCGCTATTTCGTAGATGGTTTGCCACCCATCACGGCAAGCACGATAATTAACGAATCCCACAATAGCCCCATCGAACACGCCGACCAGCAACGACCCACGCGCTATAGATTCTTTAAGCGACACATTCATAACGAACCCTAGTTCATTCTTGTACTGTCTAGCAATGCGTTGAATGTGCGTCAAGTCTTTTTCTAATGCCCAGCGAACTTGAATGCGTGATCCCGTCCACATTGTCTTGATGTTCATGCAGGATAATTCAAAAGTCGTATAGTTCAGGTCGTGGTCACAATGGGTATAGAAGTTCGTTGTTACGGGGTAGCCATAAGACGTTATAACGCCCTTTGTGCTTATTTTTTGGTGATAGTTCGTGTCTGCTGATACCACATTCATATAATGGCTTAATTCGACTTGCTTTAATGGGTTGCCTCCTAGCAGATGCACAGGGCGGCGATTAAATTCACTGAACATTAGATTAGTGCCACCGTAAGAAGTCGGGACGCTATAGCCTAGTACAATTGACTTGCCGTTAATGCTGGTAGGTATACGGTCAATAACGCCCGACACTTTAGGAATGATTATGATTGTCTCTTGCACACAGACTGACGCTTCATGCGCCCATGCCATAACATCATCGAATTGTGATTCGTGTTCTAAGTCAAGCACAGTTGCCATTCTGGGCGCGTGTTCTTTTAACTTTTGCATGTACTTATCACGGTCGGGGTTCTTCCAATTTTGATCTATGAATTCAGGCTTAAAGTACACCTTGCTAGGCATC
>JACCDR011262501.1_pt1 | contig 11584 bp, 12 predicted proteins | sample 7446431 | NCBI WGS metagenome assembly JACCDR01 (sample SAMN15323443, study PRJNA562643) | freshwater metagenome | isolation source: river surface water | place: USA:Blue River Watershed | collected 2017-08-17
AGAAAAAGTACCGCAGTCCAAAGACGTACAACTGTTCATCGTTTACCGGGACTGAGTACCTCGGTCGCTCAATTCTCATTGACCAATCACCAATTGGTCGTACGCCACGGAGTAACCCAGCGACATACACTGGCTCTTTCTCGCATATCCGTGACCTCTTTGCTGCCACTGGAGAGGCTCGTGCACGCGGGTGGAAGCCTGGTCGCTTCTCGTTTAACGTGAAGGGTGGTCGCTGTGAAGCGTGTCAGGGTAATGGAGAGATTGCGGTAGAGATGCACTTCCTCCCGACTGTGTTTGTGGAGTGTGACGTGTGTGAGGGTAAGCGCTTCACCAAAGAGACACTCGAAGTCACCTATCGCAAAAAGAATATCCACCAAATCCTCGAGATGACCATTGAGGAGGCGTATGAATTCTTCAAAGATGTCCCAGCCATTGAAGAGCGCTTGAAGACGCTCCTGGATGTAGGGCTCTCGTACCTGAAGCTTGGTCAGAGTGCGACCACTCTCTCTGGCGGTGAGGCACAGCGTGTAAAGATAGCGTCTGAGCTCTACAAACCACATACGCAGAAGACCCTCTACATGCTTGATGAGCCTACCATTGGTCTCCACTACGATGATGTCCGTAAACTCATTGAGATTCTCCAAGAGCTCGTGAATAAGGGGAATACGGTGATGGTGATTGAGCACAACCTCGACCTCGTGAAGTGCGCTGATTACATCATCGATATTGGCCCTGAAGGTGGCGCTGGTGGCGGTGAAGTCATCGCTAAGGGGACACCTGAGCAAGTTGCCGATAATCCGAAGTCTCATACCGGTAAATACCTCAAGAACGTCCTCTAGGTCTCATATACAAAATCACCGCGTTCTCGTGAACGCGGTGATTTGTTATACACGACAAGATTATTGCGCTTGAAATTGACGGGAGTACAATGCACCACGGAAACAGTAAAAGAGGAAAAAATAATATGACCCAAGCCGGTGACAATGATGAACCGCAGCGTCAGAAGCGTAAAAAGTCGCAGCAACAACAGGGTGAAGACACCACCAAACAATCTGAAATGCTCTCCGAAAAAGAGCGTGAACGCATCCGTCGCGTCTATGAGTGAGCGAATTTATATGATCACATCAGCTCCACCGCCTGATCCACGCGGTCGCGACGTACCGCGCACCCACGCTACCTATGAACGTGGCTGATACGAAACGAAGCCCGCCAGCTTGTCTGGCGGTTTTCTCTTGTCTCTCTGATATCCTGTGATACGCTATTATCAGTTACCTTGGTATGGAGTCTGCTATGAAGTACCTGCGATACATGGTTGCGAGTTCCTTATATCTCACATTCATCGGCTGTTTACTGCTTGGTATTACCTCACTTCAGACCGAGTCTAAGTTCATTGATGGAGTGATGTACTTTATCTTGGCATTCATTGCTCTTGCAGTCGGTGACAGGGTAATGCGCGAATACAAAGACTAACCGCCCCAGCACCGATGATTGGGGCGGTTTTTTGATTTGTGGTACAGTACCAGTATGACAAAAGGAGACCTCAAAACGCTTGCACTGCCGGACACCCCCGGGGTGTATTTTTTCCTTGGTCCACAAGAGCAGATTCTCTATATTGGGAAGGCGACATCACTCAAGAACCGCGTCCGCAGCTACTTCGCAAGCGACATTAAAGAGAAGCGCTCTGAACTCATTGAGAACATGGTTACTGAGGCGGTGACAGTATCAGTGACTGAGACTGAGAGTGTGCTTGAGGCACTCATTCTTGAGACGAATCTCATCAGGACACACAAGCCGCGGTACAACACTCGTAGTAAAGACGATAAGTCATACAATCACCTCGTGATTACAAACGAAGAATGGCCACGTGTGCTCGTCGTCAGGGGTAAGGACTTAACCGAAAAGTTTACTGAAAACGAAATCAAATATCACTTCGGACCGTTTCCGAGCGGCAGTCTCTTACGCGAGGCGCTTAAGATTGTCCGTCGCCTCTTCCAGTTTTATGACACCAAGGAGCCGGTCGGGTTTGAACGGACCAAGCTTGCCCGTGGTAAGGTCGATTTTAATCGTCAGATTGGTCTCTATCCAAATCACACTGATAAGCCGCTGTACGACCGTACCATTAGGCACCTGAAGCTCTTCTTTGAAGGTAAAAAGCGTCAAATTATCACCGAGCTCACGAAGGATATGCTCAAAGAAGCAAAAGCCGAGCGATTCGAAATGGCAGCAAAGATTAAAAAGCAAATCTTCGCCCTTGAGCATATCCAAGATATTGCCCTTATTAAGGCTGAGCGTGCGACTGCTCGCACTGGCCAGACACTCCGCATTGAGGCATACGATATCGCGCATATGGACGGCCAGGATATGGTCGGTGTGATGACAGTAGTTGAAGGGAGCGAGCCACAAAAGGATGGCTACCGCAAATTCAAAATAAAGACCCTAAAAGATGCCAACGACCCCGCGGCTCTCAAAGAGGTGTTAACGAGACGTCTTGCGCACCCAGAGTGGCCGTTTCCAAATATCATCGTAGTTGACGGCAACGAGATTCAGAAGCGCGTCGCCGAGCTTATTCTTGCCGAGCATTCACTCCTCATTCCGGTCGCAGCAGTCGTCAAAGACGATAAACACAAGGCAAACCGTATCCTTGGCCCTCAGGCACTTGTTGAGGCACATCGTCTTGAGATACTCCACGCCAACGCCGAATCACACCGCTTTGCCATCAACTTCTTCCGCACCAAGCAACGCAAGCGTTCTTTGTCCTCTCGTTAATATTCACCGTCGCGGTGACTTCGTGATAAACTGTATCCACGTATGACTAAAAAGCGTGTCGCGGTGTTGCGTGGCGGTCCAAGTACCGAGTATGACGTCTCGATGCAGACGGGAGCGGGTGTGATTGCTGCGCTCAATCGCCTGGGGTACCACGTCATCGATATCCCGGTTTCTAAGCAGGGTGAGTGGATTATCGACGGCCGAGTCAAGTCACCTGACAAGGCTCTTCTAACAACCGACGTCGTATTTATTGCGATGCACGGTGCGTACGGTGAGGACGGCACCGTCCAGCGTATCTGTGAACGACACCATATCCCATTTACCGGCAGTAGCTCGTTTCCTTCTAGTGTCGCGTTTAACAAAGACGTCACAAAGCGTGCTTTGCGCGAAGTCCTTCCAAAGATGCCGAAGCATGTCCGCGTGACGCGTGAGCATGAACGTGACCTCCTTGAGGTGGTAAAGGTGGTCGAACGGAGCTTTGGCCCTGAGTATGTTGTGAAGCCCTCACGTAATGGCTCATCACATGGTGTCACCATGACTGGTGGGGGAGCGAGCCTCCTCAAAGCCGTTCATACCGCACTCCGTGACCATGATGAGTGTCTCGTTGAAGAGCGGATTCGCGGTGTTGAGGCAACCTGCGCTATTCTCGAAGATTTCCGTGACACGAGTCACTACGTCTTACCACCGATTGAGATTGTCCCACCACAGAATCGTGAGTTTTTTGACCTGGAGTCAAAGTACAATGGGACCACTGCCGAAATCTGCCCAGGACGGTTTAGTTACGAAGAAAAACAACGTATTGCCGACCTCGCGCTCCTCGTCCACCAGACACTTGGCCTCACCCAATACTCACGTACCGATTGTATCGTCCGTGATGGTGAGGTGTACTTTCTTGAGGTGAACACGCTTCCTGGTCTTACGAGCGAATCACTCTTCCCGAAGGCTGCCGCGGCGGTTGGACTCCCATTTGACGCACTCATCGACCATCTCATTAAAACGGCTCGTGTATACTAGTGATCATGGAGAAGCGTTCTACCAAAACCAAAAAGAAATCAGCTACGCCGACACTTTCACGCGTAGAAAAAAAGCGTATTACGCGCCTCGGTGAGCATTGGTCACTTGATGGCAAAGAACGTCACCTCACTGCCACCTTTACCTTTTCAAATTACCTTGACGCACTCATGTTCGTAACCCGTATCTCAGTCCACGCTGAGGTACATCATCATCACCCAGAGGTATGTCTTTCTTACGGAAAGGTGATGGTGACGCTCACCACGCACGAGGCCAAAGCCGTGACCGCGCTCGATATCGACCTCGCTGAGGCGATTGAACGCGTGCTATCCACGCAGAACCGCACCCGTACACACGTGTAACAGGGTATACTACACGTATATGAATTTAGAAGGTACCAAACACGAAAAGGCTGTACTCGTAATCGTAGCCTATATTATTGGATTCACTTCAGGCTTCATTGCTTTTGGGGTGGCAAACTTATCATCTAACAATCAGGTTGCTGAAGTACCTCCGGTTACCACCGGTTGGCCAGAGGGCTACACGCCACCAACCGAGATGCCACCAATGGAGACTATGGAGATGGAGACAGCACCGTTGCCAGATGAGGCCGCCTACTACCAGGACGGCAAGCTCTATGCCACGGTCGGTGCTGACCGCTTTGTCCTCTCGCTCCACTCAGAAATAATGCCGACGGAGAATGTAGAAGGCTTTTCAACCCAGGGTATTCACGAAAACCTCCCGAAGTACGCCGCTTCAGCTGATGGTCGCTACGTATACTTCTGTGAACAGCAGACCGTTGATCCTGAATGTACCAGTTTCATCTTTGATGTAGAAAGAAGTGTTATCCAGCCGGTTTCTATCGATGGTGAGCGTCTCATCACACCAAACGAGGTGGCTGAAGCAGCCCGCTGGGAGGGTGATCGCATCGTCATTGGTTCATACACCTCAGACGCCATGGACACCCCATGGAAGGTGGCTCTCGCACAGTAGTCTCCTTGACTCTAGAGGCAAACCTGCGTATTATATGCACCAGCTTGCGATAGTCGCGATCGCAAACTTGGGCCTGTAGCTCACTTGGTAGAGCGCCTCATTTGCACTGAGGAGGCAGCGGGTTCGAATCCTGTCAGGTCCACATCGGTTAATAAAACAAAGACCACTCGTTAGAGTGGTCTTTGTTTTATTACAGAAGCAATTAATATTGCTTCTAGACCGATGTGGAAGCCGGAGGCATGTTTTGGCTATTCCTAATGCCAAAACAGCCGAGGCGGGGTCGAGAACACTTAGTAGAATCTGAACGTAGTGAAAGATTATACTTAGTGATTCGTGACCACATCGACGTACTTAATTTGAACAGGATGAGAACCGAGGTGCGGCGAAGCCCGCAGACGAGTTTACGAGTCGAGGACCGCACCGAGCGGGGGTCGAGCGAATGAGCTAGATTTTGAGTGAAACGAAATAATCTAGCCATGAGAGTGACCGAATCGTGTTCGGGTCTAGAAACTTGTGACCATATCAGGCGCTACAATAGTGATCAAACTAATACATCGCTGTAACAATGTATGTTACCGTCGAGCCATATCTCCCGGCCTCGGACAACGTACTAATATTTGCCATGTACCGCACACCATACACGGTGGTTATAGAGTCTCCTAAACCAGTTGCAACCTGATCAGGAAACGCAGCCGTATCAAACGCCCAGTTAGAGGTATTGTAAGGACTAGTAGTCGTTCCGGTACCTGAATTGACAGTGAGTCGCATACCGAATTGTTCAGTTCCTACCACAGGAGCGACTGCGGACGCCCCAGTCGGAGTTATGGTTCTTGCACCATCAGTTAACGTGATACCGGCCACAGTCATGCTGTAGCCACTTGTGGCATTAGTCGCAATGGAGATAGTATGGGCATCTACCGCGCTACTTGTAGTTCCGAGTGTGTCGCCACTACTATAGCGTGTTTGTACGGCTGATAGAGAACCAAAACCAACTGTGTTGTCTGAAATTGAAAAGGAGATAGTTTGCGGTACACCCATCGCGCTGGCGCAAATTTTTGTTGTATAAGCTGTTGCATTACCGACGTGTGAGTTCGTTGCACTCACCATAGACCCAAGCGTCGTATCAAAGCCGTTACAGTTGTTTTCTTGATAGCCGACAGTCACCGTACCACCGACAGGTACTGAGATGCAGGCATTGTTTGTATAATTGGTTTGAGTGTTTTGCTCGACATGTGCATTAGTAGTACTTGAAAGCTTTAGAGTGGTGGAAGAGTTTCCAGTACATGCATTACTGAGTCCAATCACGTTGGTACAGCACACCACATTATTATCGTAGGCAGGGTGTGATTGGTTTGGCATCTCTGCGTGTGCATTACTTGAACTAGACATACGATAGATAACAGTCCCTGTACAACTAGCATTTGAAGTTACCGAGCAGGAAAGCGTACCGGCAGAAGTTGCATTCGTATTGAAAAGCAGTGCAATAAGAAACACCGCAAAGAAAACGTATGGTAGGGGACTAAAATTGAATAGTTGGGGTTTCATTTTGGTTGGTTGCTGGTGTTGGAAGAGCTTCTTCGATTGTCTGCTCTATTTGTTCTGCTTCTTCTACCACGTCAGGTGGAACTGTTTGATTGGTCGTTGACTCAGTTTCTTCGGTGTCAGGAGTTGATTCAGCGGCTTCGTCACCCGGAACAAAGACACCAATCACGGTATCAATGACACCAAGAATAAACTCTCCAATCGATATACTATCATCTTCATCAGGGGTACTCGTAGTAGACCCTGTCGCTGCTTGTGACTGTCCATCGAGGACCGCCGTGATAGTTTGTCCGTCACTCAAGTCTGAAGTAATAGAGGTGGCCGAGAGGGTGATTGAAAGTTCAGTCAGGGCACTGGTCGTATTTGCGGTGTCAGCGATTAGTTTTCCATCGAGACTTGCAGTAATGATTTGCCCATCTTCTAGATCTGACGTTATTGCTGGTGCCGAGAGTGCGATCGATAGCTGAGCGAGCGGACTCGAACTATTGGCAGTCTCGTCAAATGACTTTCCATCAAGTACTGCTGACACGACCTGGCCATTAGCTAGGTCAGAAGTGATTGAAGACGCTGATAATGCGATAGACAGTTGTTCGAGATTATTAAGTGCCAGGCTATCAGGAACCGGAATACTCGATCCATTTTTGGCTGCCACCATCGCTGGTGTGATGATGGTTGTATCACTTACAATTGCAAATTCAAATAGAGAAATAAAACGGGGGTCGTTTTGGCACTCAAGGATTGATTTATCTGAGCAGGTAAATTGTTGGTTATCGTTTCGGTATTCAATTGCGACATAGTCTGTCGGCAAAGGTGGTTCCCAATATTCAGAAAAAGGTAGTATGCCGCGACCTAGATTTTCGGCACTAAAAATATAGACGGGTTCCTCTGGTGTGCCTTCGTTTGGGCACGCGACGTTTGGGCACTTCATGTAAAATGCAATGTTTGTAGACAAATCATCAAACAGAGGACGGACACGGACAGAAGACTGATCACTCGTTCTAAAAATAGTTTGCTCGAGGAGTGGTGCTGTGCTCAGTACCGGTTCGGGGTCAATTGGCGTGACTTCTTGGCCTATAGCGAGGGGGAAAGAAATAATACCACTAGCTAATAGTAGCCATACGAGTGCGACTACACTACTGAGCGGCAACAATAGATAATTCACTTTATGAACCATGACCTAACGGAACTCGGTAATAATGATCACTCCTGCCGCCCCGTTACCTCCAGCATTCGTACCAGCAGCAGCGGTTTTTGCCGCGCCACTTCCACCTGAGCCAGTGTTCGCGACTGCCGCATTACCATTACCCGTAGTGTTACGACCTATACCACCGCCACCGAGGGACGTTGAGCCGCCACTGCCGGACATGACTACGGTGTTTACGGTACTGGTCATACCCATTTCTCCAGGTACTCCGGCAGCATTGACGTGGCCATTTGTTGAGACTACTCCTCCGGCCCCGCCAAGCATAAACTTAATAGCAGCTGTACCAGAGACAAAGGCACCACCACTACCACCAAACGCAGTAATTGTCGTCACACCAGTATTAAATGTTGTGTTTCCTCCAGCGCCACCATTGGCACTGGCGACTCCTACACCACCGGCACCAATCGAATAAGTATACGTTCCACTTACGTTGGTAAGAAAGTACTCAGCGTACCCGCCTGAACCGCCACCACCACCGGCGCATCCAGCGGTAGCGTTACATCCACCACCAGCTCCACCACCACCCCACATCCGAATCCAGATCTTTCGTGTACCAGCTGTTGGTGTATAGGTTGTGCCAGAAGTCAGTGTCTGACGCCCGATGATGACACCGCCTGAGGATGACTGCCATATAGTTCCATTAGATTGCAAAATATTCCCGTCCGCACCAGGAGCAACGAACTGGACAGTCCCTGTACCATTACCCACCAAAAGACTATTAAGGGTCAAAGAAGATAAACCAGTACCACCTTGCTGAACAGTGACTGCAGCATTATCGGTGAGAATAGTAGCAGTAGCATTAGGGAGCGTAAACGTGCGTAGGGAAGTGGCAGGTCCAGTAAAGCTTATAAAGGAATTGCCGGTCCCACCATTACCACCTGGTAAAATCCCGCTCACACCATTTGTGAGATTAACTTGTGACCAGGCAGGGTTATTGTTTACGCCTGTGTTTGATAGATATCTTGAAGTAGCTGTGCTTTTTGGTAAGGCAGCTAGTGTGTCAGTTGCCGATCCGAAGAGTATATCTCCCTGAACGGCACCACCACCGATAGCGGTAAAATCATGTCCCGGGTTAGGCGTGACAGCAAAGACGTAGTTAAAAATTGATACCGCAATTGCGACCAATAATATGCCACTAAATACTATATTGGCTGTAGAGATTAAAACAGACTTCTTCATAATTACGCACTAAACACAGTTACTTGAATTTTAACACGGCTGTACTTAAACCGAAACATTAATGACACGTTTATAAATGGATGTCTTAATTATTTTTTTCAGAGTTGTACCCAGGCAGAAATGTGGTCACTGCATAAGTATAAGCTATACTCAAATCACGTCGTTAGAAGTGGAGGTTTTTAATTGTATACAAATAATATGAATATCATCAGTCGCAATCACTACTTATCAAAAATCTTTAGTGTTATTTTGACATTTGTCTTGGCTACCGGAACAATATTTCCAATCTCGAATGCACAAGCAGCGAGTCTTCTTTCATTATCAAACACAATGTCCTCACAAACAGTGAGTGCGACCTCTTCACATGTCATGAGATTCATCACTCCTTCTGGAGCTAGTTCTAGTACACACTCTATAATCATCACGTTCCCCGCTACGTTCGATTTTACGGGCAAAGCAATCTCTAGTGTGTCCCTTACACACGGCCCGACTACTGGACTAGAAAATACGGAAGTCCTTGCAGCAGCTCCTACCCTTACTAGTTGGGGAGCAGTATTTTCTGGAGCTGCTAACCGCGTCTTGACGCTCACACCACCAACAGATGGTGTCGGTACAGCAGTCATCGCTCCGAATTCCCGAGTAATCATCACGTACACAAGTGCGAGTTCAACCAACCCTTCAACTCCTGGTTCGTACACGACTACTATTTCGGGTGGATTTGGCGATGTTGGAGATATCACGAATGTGATTCTCAGTAGTAACCAGGTCAATATCAATGGTACTGTAGCTCAAGCAATGACCTTCACTATCTCTACCACATCAATTAGTTTTGGTACTCTTTCAGCCGCTGCCCCTCGGTTTGCTTCCAGTACCGCTGCAGGTAGTGCCACAGAAGGGGAAGCACACAACATTATTGTTGGTACAAATGCAGCTGCTGGATACACCCTTACCGCGACTGGTACGACCCTTACTTATGGCACAAATACCATCACACCAATTGGTAGTGCTAACACCCTACCTGCCACCGGTACAGAGCAGTTTGGACTACGTGCTGTCGCCACAGGCGGTAGTGGTACTGTTTCTGCGCCATATGCAGCTGCTGGCTTTGCATTAGCCACCTCTTCATTCCCAAGTGTAGTTGCAACTGCTAACACAGCATCAGCTAACACCACCTATTCACTACGGTATCTCGCCAACATCAGTAGTCTTACCGAAGCTGGTATCTACACTGCTTCACTGCAGTACGTTGCAACTGCCAACTTCTAGACTAAATTCGGCATCATTTACGTAATTGCTGAATTTGTTATAATCATCACCACATGAATTTGCTGTCCGTACGAATATTCAGTCTCTTATGTGCTTTAATCGGTGTCTTCTGGTTAACTAGCCAAGCATTCGCACTAACGATATCGCCGGTTAAGGTTGAAGTAAGCGGTGATCCTGGACAGACTCTTACGGGAGAGATTGAGCTCTTTAATGAACAGTCGGATACAAAAACACTATTTTCTTCGTTTGAAAATTTTGAGCCGAGTGGAGAAACCGGATCACCAAAATTTACCGATGGCACTTCTGGTTTGGCTACCTGGATGAGTGTTACAGAGAAAGTAACGTTAAAACCATCTGAAACAATTAAAGTACCTTACTCAATCACTATTCCTCCTGACGCTGAACCTGGTGGTTACTTTTCCGCTATCTTCTGGAGTGAATACAATCCAGCGGTTGCCGACGAAAGCGTCGTCTCCATCGGTGGTAAATTAGGAGTCCTTATCTTGCTTCGCGTAAATGGTGATATCAAAGAAGCGGCTGGTATTTCGAGCTTTGATATCGAGAATGAACCATGGTGGCATTCTCAGCTTCCAATAAATTTCGTGTACCGCTTTAACAATCAAGGTGGTGACCGGGTGGTACCACTTGGTGATATTGTCATTAGAAATACCTTCGGTGGCCTCACGACCACCTTGCCAGCCAACCCGACCGAGGGGAGTGTACTGCCAAACAGTGTCCGAAAGTTTCAATCACAGTGGGGTACAACACCGAGCGTCGAAGAAGAACAGACGTTTATGTTAGTCGTAAAAAAGCAACTTACTGATTTTCATTTTGGTCGCTACACCGCAAACTTATCGGTTACCTATGGTCAGGATAATCAGGTAGTGAGTGATTCATTAAGTTTCTACATTATACCGTGGCAACTCCTCCTCGTATCACTTATTCCGATCATTGGTTTCGTCCTTTTCTTGAAGCTCTATGCCCGATGGGTCATTGCCAAAAGTAAACAGGAAAGCGACTAACGTGACTCGCGTCACAATATTCGCTTTAGGTGTACTGTCGCTGGTATTGGTAGTACTTTCTATTTTATCCATACGGCTTTACCCGTCCATACAATCACCAGCCCAGGTAATCATGATGACGGCCGTAGTTCCTGGATGTGGTAATGGTCTGATCGAAGCAAACGAGGAGTGCGATGGCTCAGAACTAGCCAACGCCACCTGCCAAAGTATAGGATTTGACGATGGCACTCTCAGTTGCACCAAGTCATGCCTGTATAATGTGACTGCATGCTTTAACAACATACCCGCTCCGGCTACTCCTAATCTGCCTCAAACGGAATCGGAAACAGACACTACTCTCACTAGTATGTTGTCATTCTTTTCGGCAGTTGTTTCATATATCACTGGTATGTTTATCCAGTAAATGATGTAACGAGTATTGGAAACTCGTGACCGTATCATTCCAAACGCTCAAAACAAAACCCCGATGCCAGACCGGGGTTCTGCCGGTGACACCAGGGTTATTCCTTTTCGATGAGTGCATTCAGTCGTGAGATGTATTCCTCAAGTGCAGCTCTCGAGAGAGTTTCCACTTTCTTGTCGAGAGTGGAGTGTTGTTGCT
>JACCDR012474912.1_pt1 | contig 11583 bp, 3 predicted proteins | sample 7446431 | NCBI WGS metagenome assembly JACCDR01 (sample SAMN15323443, study PRJNA562643) | freshwater metagenome | isolation source: river surface water | place: USA:Blue River Watershed | collected 2017-08-17
GGTCGTTGAAGATGCAGTACATGAGAGCGGCCATACTGATGTTGTTGTTCCTGTCGTATAGCAGTTGTTCGGATTGTATGCACCAGCGGTGAAGTTACATGTCGTCGATGCGACTCCAGAACGATAGAGTGAGAGCTCATAATCTGTAACCTCAGTCGTTGATGCAGCTGTAAGACAACTATTGTTATCAGACGTGACGAACGAGAGCGTGAATCCGGTCGTTGAGCCGGCTTCCACGGTAAGGAACATGTCTGTTCCAGATGCTTGTGTAAGTGATATCTGTGCACCAGGAACTGTAGGCGAGACGTTGTTGACCGTGAGCGTCGAATCCGTGCCATGTGAACCACCCGATGCCTCATGTCCATGATTGTCGATTACATAGCCGTACGCACTGTAGTTCTGATCTTGCGTTGGTATGACGATTGTGTACGTCGCTGTTGCATTCGAACTTGCAAGAACCGTGGTCGAACCGAGAGTTGTACCAACACATGCATCTGTTGTGGTACTAAAGCCTGCTGACGCACATACGATGAGCTTTACAGTATCTGCTGTTCCCACCACGTCTGTATCAGACGATGTTGAGTAGAACGTAACAAGAGAACCAGGATCCGCAGGCGAGTCATCTACGAAAAGTGTGAACGTTGGACGATGATTCACTATGAATGGAGACGAATTTGTAGCGTTCGTTCCTTGTGTGTACACGTTGTTGCAACGAGGTGTGCCCGAGTTGCCGTCACAGATCCACCCGAACCAGTCATTAGATTCTGACCACGCTTCAAGTGTGGTGGTGGCTGCAGTTGCAAGAGTGCCACTCGTTGTTGTTGCAGAACGTGCCCATTGAATACCTGCACTACACGTTGGAGGAGCAGATGAGTTTGGTGTCGGAGTCGCACTTGTACTACAGATGACCAGCCAGTAGTCCTCTGCGTTCGAGTCCGTACCAATTGCCTGCCACGAGACTACACTGCCTGAATTGGTAGGACTCGTTGCTGAGGATTCAATGACTTCAGTCGTTGATGCCGTCCAGAAAGGCGCGGTGTTGAGTACTGTCACAGATGTCGTTGCAACATCTTGTGCTCCTGCCGTTGGGAGTTCTTTAACTCCAAGGTTGAAAATGAACGAAAGCGCGAAAACGAATACGCCGACAATCGCAGCATACACAGTGATCTTGCCCGCCGTACGCAAATGATCAGTGCTGTAAGACATATAACTAAGAACTTACGTATATTGTAACGAACTGTGTATAAAAAAAGAGGAAGTTATACACACATTATTCATAACGTATAGCATCGAGCGGATTGAGCTGGGCTGCACGTCGTGCCGGGAAGATTCCTGTAAGATATCCAACAACGGCTGAGAAAAGTGTAATGAACGTAAGGAACCAGAGCGGGAAAGCGAAGAGTTTCACTGCTTGACCACCGAATTGTGACGCTGCGACATTCAACAGCAAATTCACAACAAATCCAATGGTTATCCCCATGAGTACTCCACTCACTCCCCCAAGGAAACCTACGACAACGGACTCGGAAATGAACAGAAGCTTCACGTCACTTGGAGAAGCGCCGAGCGTACGCATGATACCAATCTCCTTTGTACGCTCAAGAAGGGTGACCGTCATAGTGTTAAACATACCAATAGCAGATACGACCAGTGCGATGCCACCGAAGACCGCGAGTGTTCCTTGGATACCCTGGAAGATTTTTGACGCTTGCTCGACGGTCTTTGAAAGCGCGGTCACACGATATCCAAGTTCGATGAGTGCGGCTTCGACCGCATCAAGAAATTCATTTGAAACCACTTTGACCTGTGCACGGTCATACACTTCAATACCGACGTAGTTTCTAAGTTCAGGCATCATAATGAGTGCATTGAGAACACCCTCCTCTTTTGTGATGCCTTTCACACGGAATTTCTTTTCAATGTTCACTTCTGTAATGGCGTCAGTACCATCTTCTGCCGGAATAAGGAGACGAAATGTCACCTCTTGTCCGATGAAGGCTTCGGGGTCCTCGGCACCAAAGAGCTTGAGGACCGCAGGTGAGAGCATGACCTCATTTCCATTCCCGATATCCTCTTCGACGAACACATCACCTGCAGAAGCGGTGATACCTGCATACCTCAGGTACGCGGGTTCGGCGCCTTGGAGGAACACGTTTCCGGTGAGACCTTTATACGTCACGAGCGCTGGGTAACGAGCGAGTGGTGCTGCATCCTCGATGTACTCATTGTCCTCGAACGACTGTATCGCTTCATCATTGATAGCGAGATTGCGCGCACCGGTCGCAGAAACACCGAGTGAGAGAAGACTGTCACCGAAGACGATTTGCTCAAGGATGATTTGCTGGAGTCCGAAGCCAAGACCCACAAGGACCACGACCGCACCAGTTCCCACACCCATACCCAAAATCGTAAGCCACGTACGAAGTGGGTTCGTCTTGAACATACGAGTTGAGAGACGCGCGAGATCAGCGACTTGCATAGTTCTCTCTATGATAAATGACCTCTGACATTTTCAGAATCAAGACTGCTGTATAAGTCATGGTAATGCTAATTCTTGTAGCTCACATCAACGCCAAGGGCGATGAGTTTTTCCATATAACGGCTGATGTCGTCGGCAATAGACTCCCGAAGTTGGAGACCCCCTTCCCGTTCTTTTTCCATGAGGCGCCGATTGAAGTCGAGTTCACCATCAATGCCGGCGAGGCGGTCAGCTATCATCTCGGTGAGGTTTTCGTTCGCACGTTTTCCGAGTGCGATGTTGTGGTAGTGAAGCAGATACTCCTTCACACGTTCAGCGAACTTGTGTTGCTCAAAGAACGCTGCGTCGGAATCGTTCTTGAGGCGGAATCGGTGCACATCATCTGATTGCTTGATGATGTTGATGGAGATGTCTGCCATGCGCTCTGCGGTCTCGCGTGGTATCTCTGCGCCACCATCCTCATACTTCTTCATGAGTGACTCGATGAACTTCTTCTTGTGTATCTTTCCCTGAATGAGGAGTCCGATTGCCTTCTCAAGACGACCGAGCTGGTCGAATGAGTAGTCCTGCGTGAGGAAATTTGTAAGGGATTTCACGCGGAGTGTCTCGATAGAATCGTATGGGAAGAGGCGCGCAAGCTGTTCGAGTTCGGTGACAATGGTCTCCCCTTCTTTCACTGGCTTTATTTGCTTTCGTTGCGGGTTTGCAACCTCACGAACGACCTTACCGTCTTTGAGGTAGTACACGCGGTGCGCGTACGAGAGGTGGGACGCATTGTGAGAGACCATGATGATGGTACGTTGGTCGAACGTATTGATTTCGTCTATCTTGTCCATCACCTGTTGCGTTGAAACGGAATCAAGGTTTCCTGTTGGTTCGTCCGCGAGAAGAATTTGCGGGTCATTCACCATTGAACGTGCGACGGAAACACGCTGCTGCTGACCTCCTGAAAGCATATTCGGGCGTTTGTGTGACACATGACCAACACCGAAACGGTCGAGAAGCATCTGGGCACGGCGTTCACGTGTCGGTTTATCAACGCCACAGAAGATCATTGGAAGTGCAACGTTATCGAGGACAGTAAGCGAACCGATGAGGTTGAATGACTGAAAGATGATACCCATGATGTATCGCTGGAAGTACACGCGTTCCTCAGGCGGATACGAGTAAATGTCGTCCCCTCGAATGAGAAGTGTGCCGTCTCCTGGCGGGAGCGAGCCCTGGATGGAATACATGAGCGTCGACTTCCCAGAGCCTGATGCACCGAAGAGGATGATGTACTCACCCTCATAGATGTCGGTGTTAACCATCTGAAGCGCCTTGAACTCATTCGACTTCCCTTTGTTATAGGTGATGTCGAGATTTCTGCAGACAATGAGGGGTTTTGCCATACTAATTATTTACATTCTTGACCCATCCGAAGGTGCTCTCGAAGTTCTCAAGGATGATATCGATGATGTTCTTCTCTTGGATCGGCGTGAAGAGTACGTAATTCTCAGATTTTACGGCATTGTTCGACTCATCACGACAATCGAGCCAGAACTGATAAACAGTCGCAGGTGCGAATTCGACAATGACCTCAACGTGCTCTTCTGCGTACGATATGTCCTCCGACTCAATGACGGTCGGATCGACACCACCGGTGATACCTTCGCGGTATGACATTGTGCAGTATGCTGGCTCGTCGGTATCCCATTCAATGATGGTCTGAATGCGCGATTCACCACCTGGGAAGATGGTTGATTCGTTCGTTACGTTCGAGATGAGTGGCGGTGACGTATCCTTCACCGTGATAAACGTTATCGGGTTCGACTTCACTCGATCACCACCAGCATTTTCCGCAATAACGAACGCAACGTACCGTGTACCGAGTGTGAGGTCACTAATTTGCATCTGATGCGTCGATGCCAAGGTTGGACGACCGACGGAGTTCTGTGCACCCGTCGTGAGGTCCTGGTACTCGATAAGCGCTTTCGCCGGCACTGTCGTATCCCATGCCAAGGTCGCAGAGTTCTCTTCAACCTTCACAATGCGAAGGTTTCTGATATCAGGAAGGGACGCCTTCGTACGGAAGGTGTAGTCTCGGCTTTCACCCGTAATGCCGAAGGAATCTTCCGATCGCACCTTGAAGTGATACTCGGTGTAGGGTTCGAGACCGATGATGCGTACTTCGTGATCAGTGACGTTCCCATCATTCGATGACTGCGTGAACTCATACTGACCTTCGACGAAGGAATCTGATGGTGTAAATGACACTTCGGATGATGACTCACGATCGGTTGTCCACTTGATGATGGCACTCGTCGTCTCGGCAATGACCGTTGGCGGACCAACGATGGTGAGGTCTTCGGTGATACCTTGTACCGCTTTCACCGTCTCATTGATAATCTCCTGGAGCTGTTCTGGTGAAGTAATTTGCTTAATCTGCTCAATGACTTCTTCTGTTATCTCAGCGTCCGTCTTTGTTTGAGACTGCGATTGTGAATCGGTCTGTGAATCAGATTCTGTTTGCACGGTCTGGTTTGTCTCTGTTTGTGATTCTTGACCTTCACCCTGGTCGGCGCCAGATGACGGATCGCCATCGGTGAGCACTTTGTAGTTCGCAGAAATGCCCTGGTTACCGTCTACATCTGATGAAACCACACGGAAATAGTATGTTCGTCCAGGTTCGAGACTGTCGAGTGTGATCGAGTGTTCAGTGCGTTCGACCGAAGGTACATGCACGATACCGTAATCCTCCTTGAGTCCGTAATTAACGAGAGAATCGGCATCCTCGTCTGTCGTCCACGTGATGGTAACTGAATCTTCGCCAACCTCACTGATAGTGACATCGGTTATCTCGGGAGGGTCGACATCCGCACCGTACACGTAAAATGCTTCTTCCGCATAGAGCGCAATGACAAAAAGCGAAATGAGCAAAGAACCGAGCCCACGTTTCATGTGTCTCTGTAGTGTAGCATCGGCTCGATTAGTCTCTCTCATATCGTTATGCACATCAGTTATCGCCCGTCGCATAGAAGATGTTCGTTCCTGTGTGTGCGTTCGCACTCACTCCGAATGGAATCTCGATACCCCAATAAATCTCATCGATCACACCAGGTGAGGTCGTTGCTGGCTTTGCGAGATCGAGCTCATACGAACTTGATGATGCAGTGAGCTGCGTACAGTACGTACACGCACTGTAGTTGAACGTCGATGTTGCGAATATCTGTTCATTCACCGGGATGGTCGACGCGAGCCCGTCGGTGAGATTTGTTCCTTCAATGAGCACGTCAATCGCATCATTACCAATGTTCTCGAAGGTCGTCGTTGCATTGTATGAACCGGTGTTCTCTGTGACCGAGAGCGAACCGTAACTGATGAGGTTGTCAGCAGTGAGCGCACGGAGTGTAATGAGGTCGACCGATGATGATGTACTCGACGCGATGAGCGCACTCTGATCTTCGACCTCAAGCGCTGCTGTCCACGTGTCGGCGGCATACGTACCGATGTCGGTCGGATTCGCGAAGTAGTACATGTCAGCGCTACAGACAATGTCACACGAGTTACCTGAACAGTTTGTGAACGTACACTGTGAACCCGTCATACGGTAACAGTCGTTATCATCTGCGGTACATGCATACCCCACACCACCAATGAGGCCGTTCTGGAAGAACGTTGTCGTAGCAGCGACTATGTCGGCATATCCGTTCTGATCGGTCACCGTACCGGTCGCATAGATAGTGGTCGTCGCTCCCGGTGTAAGCGTGATATCTACACCGTCATTAAAGACGAGTGACGTGACGTTCGGCTCAAATGTGAGACTGAGCTCAGCGACCCTTGTGTACGAGTCGATGGCAGTACCGGCATCGGTGATACGGAGACAGTACGTTGGCTCATCAGCATTCACCGTTGTCACGAGTGCATACTCAACCTCAGTGTACTCGTCAGCATCGAGCGAGAGTGCGCCAGTCGTGTTTGATGGACTTTCGATAATCTCACCAGGAGTGAACGTGCCCTCACCACCGAGCACATCCGTTGTTGCGGCATTATTCGTGAAATGAGTGGACGTCTGCATACAGAGTGGCGACGTGCCACAGGAAGCCTGAGGAGGGACGGCACTGTATGAACCAGACGTGACCGCTTCACAACTTGGCGACGAACCTTTCTCTGCGTACATGAGACGGTACGAATCCGAGACGGTGAGTCCGGTGTTCTCAATGAGGAAGCGTGGGCGCACTATCTCGCCAATGTCGACACCCGAGAGACCTGTATTGAGCGCTGCAGCCCATGTCGCACCACCGGGTACCTGTTCGTATCCGATCGTTGTCGTTGGTTCAGTTGTGACAAGCGGTCGTGCAGTGAAGAAGTCCCATCCACCATTTTGGAACCAGAAGGTGAATCCGAAGCCGCCAGTCGTGTAGGTACTGTCAGTCGCAGATGTTGTTGCGACGAGCACATCATCTTTGTAGAGCGATGCGAAGATGACGTTACTCGTACTCCAATCGACTTCCACCTCGTACCATCCGGTCGTGTACGCGACCGACGTCGAGGCGAGAACGGTTCCAGAAAGATCATTATCGTCGACACCGCGTGATATAGACATGCGATCGGTACCGACGACCTGCTCGAGACAGACTGCATAGTTGTTGTTTTGATTTCCTTGTACGCCGAACATCGTACATGTTTCATCTGCAGAACCGACACCAGTGTTGATGTATTGGAAGAATCTGATTGTCTCTCCCTGTGCAGCTGTCGAGCTCGCATCCGTACGGTAGATACCATCGGTCGTTCGTCCACCCGTGTTCGATGCTTCGAGTCCATATGTTCCCTGGTACGCAAAGGTCGTATCGGTATCGAAGAGTGCGTCACCGCTATATTCGCTCAGTGAATCGTCCTCGAAATCGTCGTACACCGCGAAAGTGGTCGTTCCTACACCACCGTATGACGCGCCACCATTACCGTAGTACACGTAGACGGTCGTGTTTGAGGACGAGAGGAGGCTTGGAATCTCAATCCACAAGGTCGCCTCGGTCGACGCTGTGTACACTTCACGAACGAAGTCGAGCGGCGTTGTACCATCGCTACTTGTCACACGAAGGTCATCAAAGTCAGTCTGCATGTCTGCGTCGTACGGTATCGGAACTTCGACGACAATGTTCGAGTAGTCAGTCGCATCCTGGTTCGTGATAGTGACACGGGTACGTTTTGTCCACGAGAGATCGAACCACTCTGAATCAGGAACACCTTCGCCTCCATCGTCGTTTCGCCAACGATACGCAGACTGCTCGGTGAGGAGACAGGTGCTATCGCTCCATCTTACTGACCCACAATCGTCGACACCATCGCTATCGAACGCTTCTCCATCAAAATTTCCGCGGTGGTTCGTGAATGTCCATGCTGATGGTGTCGAGCCGACGAGTGCAACGTTCACTCCGGTGATTGCAGTTGTTGTTGCGAAGCGCATACCAGAGATGACGGCTGACGCGTTGTAATTGAGCGTCGTTGACGACACAGTCATGAGAGCACCACCTGAGACTGCGAGCTCAAAATCACCGTTCTGGATTGAAGTGATAGCCGTCTCGCCGCTCAATACCAATCCATATGCGTCGATGTTTCGTATCGCGTAGTACTGAGCATTAAGGGATCCTCCTGTGACCTGAAGTGAGTACGTGCCGCTTCCCTGATTCGTGACGGTCGTCGTCGCACTAGCCGTTCCAATCATATCGAGTGTTCCTCCCGAGAAGGTGCTTGTCGCGCCACTTTGATGACGAACGGTGACCGCACGAGATGCGATTGCAGTACCATCGAAGTCGGTCACTGCACTCCAGTAGTCTCCGCCGGTCGTACGACGATAATCACCGTAGATGTAAAGCTCACCGTTCACTGCAGCATTGTTCTGTGAGTACAGTGACGAGACAGCATCTGTGAGTGATGTCGTCGCAACACTGTTCCAGAAACGGAGGTCGGTATCATTACCGAGTCGTATGATGTTGTAGACATCACCCCCTGCTGCCTTTGAGTTCACGGTGTAGTTTGAACCACTCGTCACAGCGATTGTTGTACCTGTCCACGTTGTTGCTCCGCCACCAACGAGGTTCGTGAAGATACCTGCTACCCCGAGCGTACTGCCACTTTGGAGTGTGAACGAGGTTGCACTCGAGAGCGTGAAGTTGCCGGTCGTCGTCGCGCTTCCCGTGATGGTGTATCCACCAGACGGTGCTGCGATGGTGAGGTTGGTGAAGGTCGAGTTACCAGGCGTGATTGATTCACCAGTATCGCTCGAGTTAAAGAGTACCGTACCAGTTGCGTGTACAAATGCACCTCCCTGACTCAGAAGTGAACCACCGATTGATATGGTCGTCGTTGGCAGGGTCGTTGTACCCGCGAGGAGTGTGAGCGAACCTGTAAGCGCTTCAGTCGGATCAGTAAAGAGGAATGTTCCATTTCCTGCAATGGTCACACTCGCAAGATCAGATGAGCTTGCATTGATTGTCGTCGATGCAGCACCGCTTGTCATACGAATTGTGCCGCTATTATGTGTGAATGCACCACCTACCGTGAAGTCACCGCCAACCATGAGTGTTCCGGTCGGTGCTGTTACACTTCCTGACGTAACGATGAAGTCGCCGGTCGATGTTGCGAAACCACCTTGGTACGTGTAGCTTCCACCACCAGTAAATGTGGTTGTTCCGAATGCACCACCACCCATACGAATGGTCTCAGCGCCCGTTCCAGTGAACGTGACCCACCCTCCGTTCTGTGCGAACGTGCCACCAGTATTTTGGAATGATCCGGCGATTGTCGTTGTTCCTGATGGAAGCGTCACTGTTCCCGCTGTAATAGTGAGGTCGTTACCGATGTCGAGATATGAGTTCGAGATGGTCCAGCTCCCGGAACCATTCAATACGAGGTTATAGAAGCTTTGGTCATTTGTATCGATGGTTCGTGCAGCACCTGTCGTTGTGAACGTGAATGTCGAGGTCTCATCATCAAGCGTTGCGCCGGTTCCCATGATGAGACTGCCACCAATCGTGTGTGATTCGGCACCAGTTGCGTCGAATGTCGCATTTGTCTGTAGTTCGACCGTTCCGTCGTATGCGGCACCACCGCCACCACCTGAGACGGTGACGTTACCTCCAGGCTCGAACTCCTTCCCTGTCCAGACAAGAAGTTTTCGGTTTGAAGGCAGCGTGAGCGTATCAGGGCTTGCATCAACCGCTGTGAATGGAATGTCTGCATCATCAGACGAATCCCAGAGCGACATATCAAGGATAGAGAGTGGGTCAGAACCTTCGTGACGTACGATGATACGATTCTCGTAGAGATCGAGATTATTGATGTTTGTAACAGGATCTTCTGATACGACCGCTGCTTTCTCTGCTTCTCCGTCAATCCAAACAACGAATGAATCACCAGGACTATACGAGACATTTGATATCGAGTAGAGACCAGTGCCAGCTGCGCATGAGGTCTGATATGTTGTGAGCCCTGCAACACGAAGCATGATGTTTTGTGTCGCACCATCACAGACCCCTGAGACCGTCACTCCTTCATCACTATAGACACGGCCCGAGAGCGTGAGGAGTGCGGCACTATCGTCCCACACGACGTATCCAGGGTCGCCATCTGGATCAACATCGAATGCCTCACCATCGAGCGTGCCTGCATGGTTCGTGAATCGCCATGATGAGACGGTCGTTCCTGTCGCAGTAACGTTGTAGAGCGTGCCACCAGTTGATGTACTGAAATTGTTCGCAGTGAACGTACGAGCTGGATTTTGTGAGATGACCGTTCCACCGACCGTGAGTGCTGTTCCTCCAGCTGCACCGACTGCAAAGGAACCGTTCGATAGATTCGTGACATTCGGTGTTCCTGAGAACACGAGTCCACTCGCATCGAGGTTCGCAAATTCATAGTACGACATCGTGGTAGATGCATTACCAGCAACACGCATGCTGTATGCGCCACTTCCCTGATTAGCGATACTGGTCGATGCCGACGCCGAACCAATGATTGCGAGGCCACCACCTTGGTAGAGTACACTCGCTCCCGAAGCTATGCGCACGTCGACCTGGCGAGACGAACCTCCGAGCGCAGTCCCGTCGAAGTCGGTCGCATAGCTCCAATGGTCGGTGCCTGAGCTCTTTACGTACGCACCATATATGTATAGATCACCAGAGACGTTCGCATGATCTTGTGAGTAGAGAGAGGCAGTTCCAACAAGATCATACGTTCCAGCATCAGAATTCCACATGCGAATCTGAGTGCTTGCGCCGATCGAAAGTCGTGCGTACGTATCGGTCGTTGTTGAACCATTAATCTCGTAATTCCCGCCACCATAGAGGTGGAGTGTCGAACCAGTCCATGTCGTATTGCCAGCACCGAGATCGTTGCGGAACGTCCCACCGACCGCGAGTGCAATGCCGCTATTCACTGTGAATGTACTCGCATTCGTGATTGTAAATGCTCCAGTCGTCGTTGAGTGCTCTGTGAAGGTGAGTGCTCCCGTACTACTTGCTCGGACATTACTCCACGACGACGAGCCTGCGGCGATCGACTGAGCACCTGACCCATCGAATGTAACAGTACCGCCAGAACCGGTGTAGGTGCCATCGTTGTCCCATGAACCGCCGGCAGTGAACGTACCGCTTCCGCTTCCGACGAGTGTACCGTTCGTTTCGATACGCACAGAACCGTTCACATCGAGTGCTGGGTCGCTCGTATCAAGATTGAAGGTCGTATTTGCTGAACCACCGACCGACAGCGTGTTCGCCACGACGATGCCGAGACCCACCCCTGTGTATGTTGGTGAGCCACCAGAACCATTCACCGTGAGATTGTAGTAGCCGGTCGAGAGCACGTTCGAACCTGAGGTACCTCCATACAGTACGGTACTCGTCGATTCGATGAATGTGCCGTTCTCGACAAAGACCGTGCCGCTTCCTGTAAGATTCACGACCGATCCGTACGGAACGAAGTAGTGCCCTGTGCCAATGGTGAGTCTTCCCCCTACGGTCGTCGTCGCTGTCGTCGCCTTCGATGTCGTTCCTGTTGTCGAACCGGTACCGAGTACGAGGTTTGCGAAGGTCCACGCTTGTGCGCCGCCAAGCGTGTTCGACGAA